>X87_Garden_Dormouse__coassemble_31_pt1 | contig 37567 bp, 41 predicted proteins | sample X87_Garden_Dormouse__metabat2_low_PE_004 | metagenome-assembled genome bin X87_Garden_Dormouse | reverse complement strand
AATAACGGTAGCCTTGTTGCCACTTCTCGCCAAACGTGTCAATAACGGTAGCCTTATTGTCACTTCTCACCAAACGTGTCAATAATGGTAGCCTTGTTCCCTTTTCTCCATAATCTTGGCAATAAAGAGATTTCTACCCCACTCCTATATTAAAAATTCTCCTAATCTGCTATTTAAAAATTAACGGATTAGGAGAATTATTTTAAGCTCTTATTTATTTGTAAATATGAATTTCTGGTTCTTTATCATCTTTTGTTTTAGTAATTAAAGACTGTGGTTCTTCCCCATCAATTATTGAAATTTCAATATCATCTATACCTTTAAAGTACTTCTCAGATAAATCTGCGACATATTGCGTCACACCTATAACTTCGGCTTTGCCATAATAATCTAGTGGAATTTTAATTTCAAGCTCTGTTAGTTTATCATCTTCAAACTTACCTGTACCTACTGATTGTGTAAAATTAGGGAAATATTTTTGTAAGTCCTGGTTAAATTGTTCGAAATTAGAATTTAAATTTTTGTCTAAATCAGCTGCTTCTGATGATGGAATCGTGACATGTTTTTCATTCATATTTTCCCAGCTTTTAACTGACCTTTTACCGCCTTCACTTGTTCCATATGTTACAAACTTACCAGGTTTAATATCACCTTCACCTGATTGAATGAATATAGCAAAATTAATCGGGATATTTTTTATATCATCTCTTACACGTAATCGAGATAAGATTTCTTCCGCCATTTCTTTACCTTGTTTCTCTGCTTCTTTTTCATCTAACTTTTTAGTATATGTTTCACCATATTCTTCTTTTTGATATATATGCTCACTGTTCATTGCTAAACCGATCGTCATACCTGAGATCTTTTGTTTCTTAGCATCACTTTCGGTAAAGTAATCTTGCTCAATAATATGAGATAAGTATGTAGGAGAATTCTCAGCTATTTTTTCAGGGTCTGTTTCGCCTTTATGACTTGGGTTCAGACCTAAATTTTCACCAGCTTGTTTTTCTTCCTTTTCTTCAGCACTCATATTCTTTATTTCATCTTTAGTATATTTAGGCGCTAAATAAGCTCTAACTGTATCTTTTTCAAGATATTGACCATCACGGTACAAATATTCATCAGGTGAAAATGTTTGTTTACTAATGTCTAACAAGCCACTTTCAAATGCTTCGCTATTATAACTAGATACCATATTATCTTGTGTTAATCCTCTAGCAGCACTTATTTTAAATGGTAATAAAGTACGATAATAATCATTTGAGATTTGCATACCAGTAGAAATCTGTTTTGTTTGTTCTTTATCTTTTTCAGATTTGTTTTGGTTATCTTTTTGAGTTGTATCAGATGAGCATGCTGTAAGTAACATAACAGATGCTAATATTAGTAACCCTTTTTTCATATCATTAACCTCTATTCATTGATATTACGATATTTATCCAACCAGTCTTGTTCTGACCAAACTTCGATATTTAATTTTTCTGCTTTTTCGAGTTTAGAACCTGCTTCTTCACCAGCTATTACAACATCTGTGTTTTTAGTAACACTATTTGTTACTTTAGCTCCATATGATTGTAATATATTAGTAGCTTCTGGTCGTGTCATCTCTGTCATTTTACCAGTTAAGACAAATGTTTTTCCACTAAAATCTGGATGACCTTCTATTTCGGATTGTTTAACACCTGTATATGTCATATTAACATTTTTCTTTTTTAATTTTTCAATTAAAACTTGTATGTCTTCATTTTCCATATATGTTACTAAAGATTGAGCCATTTTATGACCAACATCAGGAATTTCAGTTAAGTCATCAATTTGTGCTTCGAATAATCGATCAATCGTCTCAAACTTTTCAGCAATCACTCCACTTGCTTTAATACCAAGATGTCTAACACCTAATCCGAATAACAGATGTTCTAATGATTTTTCTTTAGATGCTTCGATTGCCGTTAATAAATTTTGAACTTTTTTCTCGCCCATTCTTTCTAACGGTAATAAATCTTCTTTTGTTAAATAGTATAAGTCGCCTACGTCTTTAATCTTATCGTGCGTGTATAATTGTTCGATAATTTTTTCGCCTAAACCATCTATGTTCATAGCTTGTCTTGATACAAAGTGAATGATCCCTTCGACAAGTTGAGCTGGACATTTAGGATTAATACAACGTAGAGCAACTTCTCCTTCGATTCTGACAAGCTCATGATCACAACTAGGACAATGTGTTGGCATGTGATAAACTTCGCTATCTTCTGCTCTACTTTCTACTATACTACGTATAACCTCAGGTATGATGTCTCCTGCTTTTTTAATAACGACTTTGTCGCCTATTCTAATATCTTTTTCATGGATTAAATCTTCATTATGTAATGATGCTCTAGAGACAGTCGTTCCAGCTACTCTAACTGGTTCTAATATAGCAGTTGGTGTTACTACACCTGTTCTACCTATACTTAATTCAATATCTAACAATGTTGTTAAAACTTCTTCTGCCGGGAATTTATAAGCAATTGCCCATCTTGGTGATTTTTGAGTAAATCCTAGCTCTTCTTGCTGACTTAAGTCATCTACTTTTATAACAATGCCATCTATATCATAAGGCAATTGGTTTCTTTTTTCTGTCCATTTTTCAATAAATGATAATACACCTTCAATATCATCAAATGTTTCTCTTTCTTTATTCGTTTTAAAACCGAGTTCATCTAAGTTGTTTAACGCTTCTGATTGACTGCTCGCTTCAATTTCTGTTAAATCATTCACACTATATAAGAAAATATCTAACTTTCTCTTAGCAGTTAGCTTAGAGTCTAATTGTCGCAATGATCCTGCAGCCGCATTACGAGGGTTTGCAAATAGTTGTTCTCCATTCTTTTCTTTTTGCTCATTTAAAGAAAGGAAAGAACTTCTAGGCATATATGCTTCTCCACGCACTTCAATAGAAAGAGGTTCTTTAATTTTTAAAGGTATTGCGTGAATTGTTTTTAAGTTTTCAGTAATGTTCTCACCAGTAGTACCATCACCTCTTGTTAAACCTTGCACAAAACGCCCATTATCATATTTTAGAGATACTGCTAGTCCATCAATTTTAAGCTCACAAGTATATTTTATATTACTTACTTTATCTCTTACACGCTGGTCAAATTTTCTAAGGTCTTCTTCGTTAAAAGCATTACCTAAAGATAACATCGGTGTATCGTGATTAATTTTTTCGAATTGAGATAAAGGTGGTCCACCAACTCTTACAGTTGGCGAATCACTTGTTTTAAGTTCTGGATGTTCTTCCTCAATTGAGATCAATTCATGTAGTAATTTATCATATTCACTATCAGGAACAGATGGATTATCTAATACATGGTATTCATAATTAAATTTATGCAATAAGTGGTGAAGTTCATCAACTCTTGATTTTAATTCTTCCATATTTATTCTCCTTTTTTCTCAATTGGTGCAAACTGTGCCAGTAATCTCTTTGGTCCTTCTTTTTGGAATATAATATCTAATTCAACTGAACCGTTCTTATCATTTACTGCACTAACCATTCCTTCGCCCCATGATTTGTGCGTTACTTTATCTCCTACATTCCAAGTAGTATTAGAATTTTGATTATTATTAACTCTTCTCGCAAAACCACGTTTAGGCGTTGCTGTTTGTTTAGATTTAAATGAAGTTTTTGGTTTAACGCCGTCTAATAAATCTTCTGGGATTTCTTTTAAGAATCTAGATTTCATATTAGCTTGAGATCTACCAAATAAACTTCTAGTCGTTGCATGGGACACATGTAATTGTTCTTCAGCACGTGTAATAGCTACATATGCTATGCGTCGTTCTTCCTCCATTTCATGTTCTTCTCCAGATTGTAAACTTCTGAAGTGAGGGAAAATACTTTCTTCCATACCCACTATAAACACTATTTTAAACTCTAAACCTTTGGCTGAGTGCATTGTCATTAAAGTAACACCCGCTTCTAAATCAGCGTCATCTACGTCTGCAACTAATGATAAGTCTGTTAAGAAATTCATTAAAGATTGTTCTTCAACTGGTGTGTTCTTTTCATAGTCTCTAGGTACTGATAAGAATTCATCGATGTTCTCTAGTCTACTTTGAGATTCTAAAGTTTGTTCATTTTCAAGCATTTTTCTATAACCAGATTTATCTAAAATTTGTTCAACTAATTCTGTTATAGATAAAAATTCTTGCTGCTGCATAAAGTTATTCATCATCTCATAAAAATCTGCACCTTCTTGAGTGACTTTTTTAGATAAACCAATAAAGTCTACTTCTCCTAATGCATCAAAATAACTTAAATTATTTATAGAAGCATATTGTGCAATTTTTTGAACAGAAGAAGGACCAATGCCTCGTTTTGGTATGTTTATAATACGCTCAAAACTAATATCATCATTACTATTTGAAACTAAACGTAAATAACTTAAAATATCTTTAATTTCTTTACGGTCATAGAACTTTGTGCCGCCTACCATAGTATAAGGAATGTTGGATTTTAAAAATGTTTCTTCAAGCACACGGGATTGTGCGTTTGTTCGATATAAAATCGCGATATCTTGATTATTATACCCTTCTTGCTTTTTCTTTAATATTTGACGAATAACATATTCTGCTTCGTCACGTTCAGTTGTCGCTTCATAATACTGAATTTTTCCACCTGAAGTATTGTCAGTCCATAAAGCTTTCGGTTTTCTCTCTGAGTTGTTTCTGATGACTTCGTTGGCTGCAGTTAAAATAGTTTTAGTTGAACGGTAATTTCGTTCTAAATAAATAGTTTGTGCGTTTGGATAATCCTCTTCAAAAGATAAAATATTTTTAATATCAGCACCACGCCAACCATATATAGATTGGTCAGAGTCACCTACCACACATATATTTTGAAACTTATTTGCTAATAATTGTACAAGTGTATATTGCGCTTTGTTTGTATCTTGATATTCGTCTACATGAATATATTGGAATTTATTTTGGTAATATTCCAATACTTCTGGTACGCGATTAAATAACTGAATCGTATACATAATTAAATCATCAAAATCTAAAGCATGATTTCTTAATAATTTTTCTTGATAGCCTTTATATACTCGTGCGACCATTGAAGCATAAAAATCATTCGCTTCTTTTTCTGCATCTTCAGCTGTCTTTAATTCGTTTTTTAAATTAGAAATAGCACCAATAAACATTCTTGGTTCATATTTTTTACTATCTATATTTTCTTTTTTTAATACTTCTTTTATAACTGACTTTTGGTCAGTTGGATCAATAATTGTGAAATTTCTTTCGATTCCAATTCGATCAATGTCACGTCTTAAGATTCTTACACACATTGAATGGAATGTTGATATCCAAATACTTTCAGCCTCAGGACCAACGAGATGACTGATTCTTTCTTTCATTTCTTTAGCTGCTTTATTTGTAAACGTTATAGCCAATACGTTATATGGCGATACATCTTTTTCATCAAGTAAATATGCTATTCTATGCGTCAACACTCTAGTCTTACCACTACCAGCACCTGCCATGATTAATAATGGGCCTTGAGTCGTTTTGACTGCTTGTTTTTGTTCGTCATTCATTCTATCTAACAATGCGTTCATAAAAACCTTCCTTTATTGTTTTACTTTTACAGTTTGTAAAGCTTTTTTTAAATTATCATATATGATGTTACCAACTACTATTGTATCTGCGTACTCTGCCATTTCTTGAGCACTATTCAAATCATTGATACCGCCACCGTAGAAAAGTTGTGCTTGCTCTAAATGTTCTTTAATAGCTTTTACTTCTTCTACGTTGCCATACTTACCACTATATTCTAAATAAAAAATTGGTAAATGATATAATTTATCGACCATACGTGCATAACTTATTAAATCCTCAACATCCAATTGAGTATTAGCTTTAGTTAACTTTGCTACCTTACTTTCTTCATTCATAACAACGTAACCTTCTAAAAATATTTCATCGAAATCCATCATGTATCCATATTCTTTCACCGCTTCATGTAAAATACCGTTATGATATTTAACTTCATCACTGTTTAAGACACTTGGAACAAAGTAGAAATCGAACCCTGGTACAACACTTTCAATATTCGAAATTTCTAATGCACAAGGTAAAGGATAACGTCTAACACGACTCATCAAATTCAGTATATTGTCTTCTGTCACGTTATCTGTACCACCAATTATGATGGCATCTGTTCCTGATTCACAAACTTTCATTAAATCATCGTCTGTTATGGATTTAGCAGGATCTAATTTAAACACATGTCGCCACAATTTAATATCGTACATACTCAATCTCCTTTAATTATCATAAGATTAATTATAGCATTTTTGTGATTGAATTCCGAAATGAAATAGACGATTTCAAACAAAAAAGAAGCGAATAATACGCTCCTCATAATCGTAAAAATTCGCTTATTGTTTTTAGCATTTAATAAAATTAATATCCATAATCAAAATACTCTTCTAATGTTACATTTTTTTGATGAATCTTCTGTGCTAAATCTTTTCCAACATATCTTAAGTGCCATGGTTCATATTGATATCCGGTAATATCTTCTTTACCTTCTAAATATCTAATAATAAACCCATATTCATGTGCATGTTTTTCCATCCATTTACCTTCATCAGTATCACCGAAAGAAGATCTAAAATCATCTGTAGCTGTATCAGAACCTACGTCAAAAGCGAGACCTGTTTGATGTTCTGAGTTACCAGGTGTTGCGCTATACTGGTTTGCAGCTTCTTCTCCATCTCTTGCTACATAATCTTTATATAACTGTTCTTGGCTCTCATAAGAACGATAACCACTTCTAAACACTAAATCTAAATCTTGATTTCTTGCATCTTGAATTAATTTGTTCAATTGATTTCTTGCAGTAGCATTTTCACCAGGCGCATAATCTTTAGGTAAATCAATTTTTTTATTTACAAAAACATGACCGTCAACATAAGTTACACCATTTTTCTTAGTAACTTTATGTTTATCTTTTTCATCTTGTTTTTCATTTTCTTTTTGCTTGTTGTTTTCATTTTGTTTCGATTCATTGTTAGACTTATTCTCTTCTGACTGATTATCTTCTGTATTTTGCTGTATACCACATGCACTTAATAAAAGTGTAGCAACAGCAAGTGCTGTAAATAACTTCTTCATTATAAACGCTCCCTAATTAACCTAATTTAATAATTATATAGCTTTTCATATAATTTATCAAAATTAAATATAATGAATAAGGCTGAGACATAATTAAACGTCTCAGCCTTTATTTTGAGTGAGAGATATGTATCTCAGACTCTATTATCTATTTTTCGAATTCTATGTTCATTCTTTCTAAAATCATCGTGTAAGCATCATTGCCCCATTGCAAAGAACGTTTAACACGTGAAATAGTAGCTGTCGATGCACCTGATTCTTTTTCAATATGTGCATATGTGTTGCCTTGTTTAATCATCTTAGCAACTTGAAGTCGTTGAGATAATGATTGTATTTCATTAACTGTACATAAGTCATCAAAAAATTGATAACATTCTTCTCTAGTTTCGAGCGTTAAAATAGCATCAAATAGTTCGTTTAGTGCTTGACCTCGTAATTTTTCAATTTGCAAAAAATCAACCCCTGTTTAATAAGTTCATTAATTGCATTTTAATGCATTACTCTATTAAAGTACAGCATAAACTATTTTATTCGATTCCAGCTCTCTTGAATATTGTATCTACTTGGTTTAAATGATGATTTTCATCGAAGCATTCATCTAATTCTTTAGCGTCCAATAATTCAGTAATTCTACTGTCTTGTTCAACTAATGTTCTAAATGGTGTTTGAGTTTCCCAAGATTCCATCGCTTTTGGTTGAACGATATCATAAGCTTCTTCTCTAACCATACCTTTATTGATTAATGTTAGCATAACACGTTGAGAGTATATAAGGCCAAATGTTTTGTCTATATTCTTTTTCATATTTTCAGGATATACTGTTAATCTATCTATAATATTTGTAAATCTATTTAAAGCGTAATCTAAAGCTATTGTTACATCTGGTAACATAATACGCTCTGCTGAAGAATGTGAAATATCTCTTTCATGCCATAAAGGAACGTTTTCATAAGCGGTAGTGATATAACCACGAATAACTCGTGCTAAACCAGTAACGTTTTCTGATCCAATTGGATTACGTTTATGAGGCATAGCTGATGACCCTTTTTGTCCTTTTGCAAATGCTTCTTCAACTTCTCTTGTTTCAGTTTTTTGTAATCCACGAACTTCAACAGCGAATTTTTCTATAGAAGTTGCGATTAAGCCTAATGTCGCAATGTAGTAAGCGTGTCGATCACGTTGTAATGTTTGAGTTGAAACCGGTGCACAATCTAACCCAAGTTCTTTACATACATGTTCTTCGATTTCAGGCGGGATGTTAGCGAATGTACCAACAGCTCCACTCATTTTACCAACTTCAATTTCTTCACGTACACGTTTAAATCTTTCTAAGTTACGTTTCATTTCCGTATACCATAATGCCATTTTGATACCAAATGTAGTTGGTTCTGCATGTACACCATGTGTTCTACCCATCATTAAAGTTGTTTTATGTTCAATAGCTTTATTTTTCAAAACTTCTAAAAATCTTTCTAAATCTTTTTCAATGATTTCATTTGCCTGTTTAACAACATAACTTAATGCCGTATCTACTACGTCAGTTGAAGTTAAACCGTAATGTACCCACTTACGTTCTTCTCCTAATGTTTCTGAAACTTGTCGTGTAAATGCTACAACATCATGTCTTGTTTCTTGTTCGATCTCTTTTGCACGGTCTACATCGACTTTAGCATTTTCTCTAATTAACTTTACATCTTCTTCTGGAATATGTCCGAGCTTGCTCCATGCTTCACAAGCAAGTATTTCTACTTCTAACCAAGCCTCAAAACGATTTTGTTCAGACCAAATATTAGTCATTTCTTCTCTAGAATAACGTTCAATCATTGATAAATTCTCCTATCATATATTAGTCACTTACAGTATAACAAACATCACACAATACGTACATTATTTATAAAAATATAAATATAGTTCGTGAATTAGTGCAAGAAATATATTTTTAAATACATTATACATTGTAACAGTGCTTATCAAAATTAAAAGCTAAATACGATAAAAACATAAAAAACTCCTATCAAAGTTTTACTTTTTAAGTATCTACTTTGATAGGAGTATAATGCTCAATTTAAACCTAAGTTTTAATTAATCTTTTATTTTTTTACCGACAAATTGGATTTCTTGTTTTAGCACTTCATATTCGCCCTCTTTATTTTCTATAAATACAGGTTTTTCGAATCTTTTTACAGGTGTGTATCCTTGTTCTCTCATACGTTTAAGGCACATTTCGATTGTTTCATTGTCTTCTACTTTAAACTTCATCTGTATCATACGCCTTTAATTTTTTACTTCGTACGCCTTTAACCCAGAAGCCACCATGAATATTTTTAGGTTCGTATGCTATTACGAAAGCTTTTGAATCTAACTGTTTAATTGTGTCCATCAGTTTTAATTCAAATCTTCTTGGTGTTAATATTTGCATTACTAATCGATCGCCGTCTCTTCCTTTGGCAACGTAATGCGTTACACCATATCCTAAATCTCTTAACTTTCTCGGTAAATCTGTTTCATATTCTGCAGTTGTAACGTTAACTACAATATATCCTAAAGCTATTTTTTCTTCAATCTTCATACCAACAATAATACCCGCTGCAAATCCTAACGCATAAGCTAAAATGTTTTGAATTTGATCTAAACTATTAATTACTAAACCTAATCCAATAACATAAACAACTACCTCTAGTACACTTACTGCAGCAGCTACATATCGATATCCCTTTAATGTCAAAATGGTTCTCATAGTTAAGCATGATACATAAATAATATTAATAATAAATATTGATAGTACCATCAACCATGGATTATCTAATATAGCTGACATTTAAACCCTCCATTTTTCAAAATACTGGAATCATTTTATCAACGTAATTAACAAAAGTCACGCTTTATTTTGGCCAAGTGTATCTAGTATAAGGCATTTCTCTTTTATGAGCGTTTCTTACATAATGATTTTGAATGATTTCTTGATCTTTTTCATCAATTTTCTTACCTTCTAAGAAATCATCTATCGCATCGTATGTTACACCGAGTGCTACTTCGTCTGGTAAAGCTGGTTTGTCTTCTTCTAAATCAGCAGTTGGTATTTTATTAATAAGATGATCTGGTCCACCTAAATATTTTAAAATTGCTTTACCTTGCCTTTTGTTTAAACCAAATAATGGAGCTACATCACACGCACCATCGCCAAATTTAGTAAAGAAACCTGTAATGTTTTCAGCCCCGTGGTCAGTACCTAATACTAAACCACTGTTTGCAGATGCAATTGAATACTGTACTTTCATACGTTCTCTTGCTTTTTCATTTCCTTTTTGGAAATCCGTCAATTCAACGCCCGCTTCATTTAAGCTTTTAATGCTTGCTGTCACTGCAGGTTTAATATTAACTGTTACACGTTTCGTCGGGTTAATAAAATCTAACGCATCTTGCGTATCTTGTTCATCAAATTGTTCACCGTATGGTAGTCTTACAGCTATAAATTCGTACTCAGCGCCTTCTTCTTCATTTAATTCATCTACTGTAATTTGTGCAATTTTCCCAAGCAATGTAGAATCTTGTCCACCAGAAATACCTAAAACAAGTGATTTAATAAAGCTATGCGCTTTTATATATGACTTTAAAAAGTTTTTAATTTCTATAAATTCTTGTTCTGGATCTATCGTCGGTTTTACGTTCATTTCTTTAATTATGATTGATTGTAAATCTCTCATCATTCATCCACTTCCTTTATAGCGTCTGCTACTCTTTCAGCAACTTCAAAGATTTTCTTATTCTTATTATCCCAACAAGTTTTACTTAAGTCCACTGGATACTCTTCAGGGTTCAAGTAACGCTTATTTTCTTCCCATAATATTTCTAGATTATTGAATGCAAATTCCTTAATTTCTTCAATTTCAGGTAATTTATAGACTAGTTCTCCATCTTTAAAAATATCATGGTGTAAATCGATTGCTTTAAAGTTTTTAATATATTTCATTTTATAAGTATGAACTGGATGGAACATTTTTAATTTTTCTTCTTTATTCGGATCTTCTTCTTCTAAAGTAATATAGTCACCTTCAGATTTATTTGTTTTCGTATTTATAATTCTATAAACATTTTTCTTACCAGGAGTTGTAACTTTTTCAGCATTATTTGAAATTTTAATTCTGTCTGATAATTCACCATTCTCATCTTCAATAGCTACTAATTTATAAACAGCACCAAGAGCTGGTTGATCATAAGCTGTGATTAATTTTGTGCCAACACCCCAAGCAGTTACTTTTGCACCTTGCGCTTTCAAGCTTGTAATTGTTTCTTCATCTAAATCGTTAGACGCAAATATTTTAGCATCTTCAAAACCAGCTTCGTCTAACATTCTTCTTGCTTCTTTAGATAAATAAGCGATGTCTCCAGAATCTAAACGAATTCCAATAAAGTTTATTTTATCGCCTAGTTCTTTAGCCACTTTAATAGCATTTGGTACACCCGATTTTAGTGTATGGAATGTATCTACTAAGAAAACGCAATTTTTATGTCTTTGAGCGTATTTCTTAAATGCTACATATTCATCATCATATGTTTGTACCATTGAGTGGGCATGTGTTCCAGAAATAGGAATACCAAATAATTTACCAGCTCTCACATTACTAGTTGAATCAAAACCACCAATAACAGCAGCTCTAGCTCCCCAAATTGCAGCATCCATCTCTTGTGCGCGTCTTGTGCCAAACTCCATAACGATTTCATCATGCACTACCTGCTTAATCCTACTTGCTTTAGTAGCAATTAAAGTTTGGAAATTCACTATATTTAATAAGGCTGTTTCGATTAATTGCGCTTGTATTAAAGGCGCCTCCACTCTAATTAATGGTTCATTATTAAAACAAAGCTCTCCTTCTCTCATTGCACGAATGTTACCAGTAAAACGTAATTCTTTTAAATAAGCTAAATAATCATCTTTATAGCCTACTTCTCTTAAGTATTCAATATCAGTTTCTGTAAATTTAAGATTCTCAATAAATTGAACTATTCTTTCTAAACCACTAAAAATAGCATAACCACTATTAAAAGGCATACTTCTAAAGTATAAATCAAATACTGCTGTACGTTCGTGAATGCCATCGCCCCAATAAGTCTCTCCCATATTTATTTGATATAAATCCGTGTGTAACATTAAACTATCGTCTTCATATATATACATTGTTAGATACTCCTCAGATTATGTAATTTTATATTATTTTATCATACTTTTGATAATTAATTTTAGAATTTGAAATTATTTTAATTTCTTCATATAAAGTGATTTATCTCTGTGATAAAATACTAAAGATGTCAAATAAATACGTGGGGGGCTACGAAATGAAAAATTCATCATTTAAAAAATTATTTATTATACTCTCAATCATTGTTGCTGTTTCTGGTTTCTCACAAGGGATGCTTTTACCATTAATATCAGTCATATTTGAAAGAAGCGGTGTCTCTAGTTCTTTAAATGGATTACATGCAACATCTTTATATATTGGTGTATTTCTATCTTCATTCTTTATTGAAGGTCTTGTACGTCGCAGTGGATTTAAATATATGATTTTAATAGGTGGCGCTATAGTCGCATTATCCTTACTCTTATTCCCTGTTTTAAAAACCTTATCCATTTGGTTTATTTTAAGACTTTTAATAGGTATTGGCGATAATATGTTACATTTCAGTACACAAACATGGTTAACTCATATCACACCTAAAGAAAAATTAGGTAGAACCATTTCTGTATATGGTTTTAGTTTTTCTGCTGGGTTTATGCTCGGACCTCTACTGGCTAAACTCGTAGATGTTTCAGAAACATTACCATTTATCTTATCTGCAATTCTATCCATTATTACAATTTCTTTAGTTTTATTAATACACAATGAATTTCCGTCATCTAATGTTCGTCCTATTAGCATGATTAATACATTGAAAAACTTCGGTGATGTAATCAAAACTTCTTGGATTGCATTTATGTTTCCATTATTATACGGGTTATTTGAAGCTGGTTTACACAGTAACTTCCCAGTATACGGTTTAAGAAATGGTTTAGATGTAACAAGTATCACATTAATATTACCTGCATTTAGCCTTGGAGCAATATTATTCCAAGTACCAATTGGTATGTTCAGTGATTTGCATGGACGTAAAAAAGTATTAACAGGGTTAACTTTAATAGGCAGTGTTATATTCCTATTGGGCGACTTCTTACCAACGACACCATTTATTATGATGGCTCTATTCCTTACAGCCGGATTATTCACTGGATCATTTTATGGTTTAGGTGTCAGCTTTATGACAGACTTAACACCACGACACAACTTACCTGCCGGGAATTTAATGATTGCTATGTCGTTTAGTGTTGGTAGTATTATCGGACCGATGCTAGGTGGCGCAATTATTGAAATATCAAATGGTACTGTCTTCTTTACAATGGTTGCTTCATTTATATTTATCGTGTTCATTTTATTACTATTTCATAAAACACCAACTGAAACAGCACAATCATAAAATTTCTATATTAGAGTCCGGGACATAAAAAATGACCCGGACTATTTTTTTAATTGTTTAAACTATACAAATTTTCAGAACTTTCAATTGATAAGTTAAATTAACCGTGTTATAGTATTCTCTATAAATTAAAAAACACTTTAGTTTGGTAGAGAGTAAAAGCGAGGTTAATAATATGGATTATGTACGTTATAAAGAAGATGTTATTTCAAACAAAGAGAAAGAATTAGCTTTTTTAAACTATTTTAATGAAAGAAATTTCGAAGTAATCGATATGAGTTTTATTGAAAAACTCCAATGGAAACAACTAACACAAGATGATTTAGATAGTTTAGATACACGCAGTATTTGGAAAAATGGTGATTCATTCTATAGTTTAAGAAATGATTGGACAGATCAAATACAACATTATAGCCGTGAATATCAACTGAAAGCATCTCGTGTTACTTATGCAGGACCTATCGCAGTGAATGAACATATTCACACAAACCTAGGTATCGAAATTTTTAACCCGACTAGACAAGACATGCTTCAATGTTATCAATATATCTACGATTTTATTCATACTAAACTAGATTTAAATATTGATTTTGCTGTAATCGGTCATTATCAATTATTCGATTTATTGCTTTCTTCAGAAGAACATACAGATGAATTGTATCAGGCAATAAGCGAACGTAACATTTCGAAAATATCAAAATTATTAACACAAGAACATCCTGTCGTAAAACTTTTAAAGACACCAACACATAAACAATTAGAATTTCTAACAACTTTTGCTGATGTTAACCACCCTACTTATCAGTCTCTACAATTTTGGAAAAAGGCACTTAAAGAATCTGGTGTTCAACACGTACATTTAGATATTACAACAATGCCTCCAAAATCTTATTACGTGGGAAGTTTTATTCAACTTTATCAAAACGAAAATGGAAATCCAATCGCTTCAGGCGGTCATTATAATGGCACTTTAGAAGGATTTGGCTTTGGTATCCAATTAAATTAGGAGGTTCTTATGTTAACAGTTGCATTAAGTAAAGGTCGTTTATTAAAAGACTTCATAAAGTTTATTGATTCAAACGGAAACAGTAAATGGGTAGAAGCATTAAATAATAGAGAGAGAAAATTACAAATTCAAAGTGAGGACGTTAGATTTATCTTAGTAAAAGGTCAAGATGTTTCAACGTACGTAGAACAAGGTATTGCAGATATTGGTATTACAGGTAGTGATATTTTAGATGAAAAAGAGAACTTAAATGTAAATAACTTGGTCGATTTACCGTTTGGATATTGTCATTTTGCTGTTGCAAGCAAACCAGAAGTAACGGAATATAAAAAAATTGCTACAACATACGTTAAAACAACAAAAGCGTATTTTAAAGAAAAAGGACAAGATGTATCCATCATACCATTGTCCGGGTCTGTAGAATTAGCTGCAGTCGTTAATATGGTAGACGCTATAGTAGATATAGTCCAAACAGGTACCACCCTTAAATCTAATGGATTAGAAGAAAAGGAATCTATAGGAGATATTAATGCAAAATTAATAACCAATAAACATGCGTTCTTTAGTAAGTCCAAAAGCATAGAATCCTTTATTAAAGAGATTGGAGTGTCTATTAATGCTATCTAAAACTGAATTCAAACAAAAATTTGAACAAGATTGTATCACTGAAGCTAGTCATACTGAAAATGTAAAAAATATAATTAACGATGTTAAAGAAAATAAAGATAATGCATTATTTAAATATAATGAGAAATTCGACAATGTTAAACTAGAAAATTTAGAAGTTTCTAAACAAGAAATAGAAAATAGCATTAATTTAATTTCTGAAGAATTAAAACAAGCATTAATGAATAGTCACGAGAACATTAAAACATTTCAACAGAAAATCAAACATGAAAATGTCACAACTGGTCAAACATACCAACTTTATCATCCTATTGAAAAAGTCGGCATTTATGTACCCGGTGGAAAAGCAAGTTACCCTTCTACTGTATTGATGACTGCAACATTAGCAAAAGTTGCAGATGTTAAAGAAATTACAGTCGTAACACCACCTCAAAAAGATGGTATTAATTCAGCTATTCTTGCTGCATGTTATATTGCTGGCGTAAATCGCGTCTTCCAAGTTGGTGGTGCACAAAGTATAGCTGCTTTAGCTTACGGAACTGAAACAATTCCAAAAGTCGACAAAATAGTAGGTCCTGGTAATCAATTTGTATCTTTAAGTAAACAATTATTATATGGCGTCGTTGGTATTGATCAAATCGCAGGTCCTAGTGAAATAGCCATTATTGCGGACGATTATTCTAATGTAGATTACATCATTCAAGACATCTTAGCTCAAGCAGAACATGACGAGAAAGCAAGAACTTTTCTTATATCAACAGACAAATCATTTTTAACTAAAGTAAGCCAAAATTTACAAAAAGCGATTGATGCTTCTCCAAGAAAAGAGATTATAGAAAAAAGTATTTCTGACTATCACTACCCTATTCATACAGTTGACACAAACGAAACTATTGATATCGTTAACTATATAGCTCCAGAACATTTATCCATTCAAACAACTGATCCTAGTATATATATAGGCAAAGTTAAATATGTTGGTGCAATGTTCTTAGGTCAATATTCACCGGAAGCTATCGGAGATTATTCTGCTGGGCCAAGTCACGTATTGCCTACGGACCAAACAGCAAGATTCTCAAATGGTTTAACAGTAAATGACTTTTTAACTAGCCATTCTGTTATACATTTAGATGAATATGCTTTTCAAAAAATAGCACCTAGTGCGATTAAAATTGCTGATGAGGAAGGCTTATATCAACATAAAAAATCTCTAGAAATCAGATTAAATAACAACAAGGAGTACTGATATATGATAAGGATTAATAAAAATGAAAGCCCCATACCTGCTATGGAGTCAGAAAAATTAAAAGAAATTATTGCTTCATCAGAATTTAATTTCTATCCAGATGAAGAGTATGATGCATTTCTTGAATCTTATGCTAACTTTTATGGATTATCTCCTAATCAGATTTCTGCAGCTAATGGTTCCGATGAGTGGATTCAAAAATGTATGATTGCTCTACCTGAAGGTCCTGTTCTAACTTTAAATCCAGATTTCTTTATGTATACTGCGTACGCTCAACAAATTAAACGACCTATTTATTATGTTGATGCAGAACCTGATTTCACGTTTTCTTTATATAAAATCTTAAATGAAATTAGACGCATTAAACCAGCATTTTTCATAATGAGTGTCCCTCACAATCCTTCAGGCATACAGTATCCTGAACAATTTTTAAACGAGATTTCTCAACTTATGAAAGAAATCGGAGGATATTTTGTAATTGACGAAGCATATTTGGATTTTGGTGATGCATATGTAATTGACTTAGAGGACCATGTCATTCAAATGAGAACTTTGAGTAAAGCTTTTGCATTAGCAGGCTTAAGAGTAGGAATTGTCATTTCTACTGAAAAGACTATCCAAAAATTAAATAGTATTGCTCATCCATATCCTTTAAATACACTTACTTTACAAATCGCTAAGTCTTTATTTGATGATACAGATCGGGTTCAATCGTTAATAAACAGACAGAGAAATTTAAGCATACAATTGCGCGATATATTTGAAGAACATGTGAGTGATATCATCCATGTTATACCTTCTAAGACAAACTTTGTATTAACGTATGGTGACTTAGCAAATGATTTAGGAGAATACATTTACAGTAACGGATTCTTCCCTAGATTTTATGGTGACAATAGAATGTCACATACTGTACGTTATTCTATCGCTACTGAACACCAATTGAATGAATTAGAACAAATTGTAATTGACTGGAGGAAATCATATGACTTATCGCAAGAAAAGAACAACTAAAGAAACTAATATTGATATCGAATTATCTTTTGAAAATACCGAAACAAATATTAATACCGGTGTAGGGTTTTTAGACCATATGTTAACTTTGTTTAGCTTCCACAGTGGTATCTCATTAAACATAGAAGTAGATGGAGATACTTACGTAGATGACCACCATACTGTTGAAGACATCGGCATAGTTATCGGACAATTATTACTTGAAGCTATTAAAGATAAGCAGTCATTTGCAAGATATGGTTCATTCTATATCCCGATGGATGAAACATTAGCGCGTGCTGTAACTGATATTAGTGGTCGTCCTTATTTATCTTTTAATGCTGAATTCTCAAGAGAAAAAGTTGGTACATTTGATACTGAACTTGTTGAAGAATTTTTTAGAGGACTTGTCATTAATGCTCGTCTTACGACCCACATTGATTTATTAAGAGGAGGAAATACACACCACGAAATAGAAGGTATCTTTAAAGCATTTGCTAGAAGTCTTAAGATTTCTTTAAGTGCAAATGATTATGAAGGTATCCCTTCTTCTAAAGGTGTGATCGAATGATTGCGATAATCGATTATGGTTTAGGTAATATTAAAAATATAGAACGCGCATTGCTAAATTTAGGTTACGATGCTGTACTAACATCAGATGAAAAAATGATTAAATCAAGTACTCACGTTATATTACCAGGCGTTGGGCATTTTAAAGACGCGATGTTGCAACTTCAAAAAAGTGGACTTGATCGTGTAATTCACGACATTAAAGATAGTCATCGTATTATAGGTATTTGCTTAGGTATGCAAGTGTTATTTGAATTTAGTGAAGAAGGTTCAACTAAAGGACTAGGATTACTAGAAGGCAAAGTTGTTCCTATTAGCAGTCCCTACCCTGTTCCACATTTAGGTTGGAACACTTTACAGAGTACTCATCCATTACTAAACAAAGATGTTTACTTTATTCATTCTTACCATGTAACAACTGATTTACCTATTGTAGCGACAGCCGATTATGGTCAATCTATAACAGCGATTGTTCAAAAAGAAAATATTATCGGTATACAATTTCACCCAGAAAAAAGCGGTGATTTTGGACTAAAAATACTAGACAAAGCTTTGAAGGAAGGTTTTTTACATGATTGAAATTTGGCCAGCAATTGACTTAATTGATTCAACAAATGTAAGACTTACAGAAGGAAAATATGACTCTAAAGAATCTATGAATAGAACAGCTGAAGAAGCAATTAAATTTTACTCACAATTCAAAAGCGTGTCTAGAATTCACGTAATAGATTTAATTGGTGCAAAAAATCAACAACCTACTGAATCAGACTACATAGAACAACTCGTACATTTAACAGATTTACCTATAGAAGTTGGCGGTGGCATTCGAACACTTGAAACGATAGACGCCTATTTCGATAAAGGGATTGAATACATTATTGTAGGTACTAAAGGTATAAGCGATATAAATTGGCTATCTGAAATTGCGCATAGATATCCTGGCAAAATTTACTTATCTGTTGATGCTTATGTTGAAGAAATTAAATTAAATGGATGGATTGACGATGCCGGTATCAATTTATTTGAATTTATTACGCAAATTGATGGCTTACCACTAGGTGGCATTATTTATACAGACATTTCTAAAGACGGTAAATTATCAGGTCCTAACTTTGAACTCACTGGGCGTCTCGTAACCTCGACTAATATACCAATTATTGCTTCTGGTGGTATTCGTAGCAAACAAGACATTGAACAACTAGAAAGATTAAATGTTCACGCAGCGATTGTCGGAAAAGCAGCAAATACAGATTCATTTTGGGAGGGCATTTCATGATAAAGAAAAGAATAATCCCATGCTTAGACGTAAAAGATGGGCGTGTCGTTAAAGGCGTTCAATTTAAAGGTTTAAGAGATATCGGTAACCCTGTTGAGTTAGCTGAATACTATAATAACGAAGCTGCAGATGAACTTGTCTTTTTAGATATTTCTAAAACTGAAAATGGACATCAAATGATGTTAGATATTATTTCTGAAACTGCATCTAAGTTATTCATTCCTTTAACAATCGGTGGCGGTATAAGTACTATAGATGATATATCATCGCTACTTAACCATGGCGCTGATAAAATTTCACTAAATTCTAGCGCTCTTAACAATCCATCTTTTATTAAAGAAGCAAGTGAAAAATTTGGAAAGCAATGCATTTGTATAGCTATTGATGCTAAATGGGAAGATGATAAACAAGATTGGTATTGTTATACACATGGTGGAAAGAAAAGAACTGATAAACGTGTGTTAGATTGGGTTGAAGAAGTTGAATCTTTAGGTGCAGGTGAACTATTAGTCACAAGTATGGATTATGATGGTGTTAAACAAGGTTTTGACCATACTTTGCTTAGCGAGATTAAGAAACATGTTTCTATACCTATCATCGCTTCAGGTGGTGGCGGAAACAGTCAACACTTTGTAGATTTATTCAAACAAACTGATGTATCAGCTGGTTTAGCAGCAAGTATTTTTCATGATAAAGAAACGACAGTTCAAGCTGTTAAATCTCATTTAGCAAAAGAAGGAGTTGACGTGAGATGAATAACCTTTCCCCAGATTTTTCTAAAGGATTACTACCAGCTATATTGCAACATTATAAAACAGGACAAGTGTTGATGCTTGGCTATATGAATGAGGAAGCTTTTAATTTAACAGTTCAAGATAAAGTTTGTTGGTTTTATTCAAGAAGTAAAGAACGCCTTTGGAAAAAAGGTGAATCATCAAATCATATTCAACATGTGATAGACATAAATTTAGACTGTGATGATGATACACTTTTAATTCAAGTTAACCCAGATGGTCCGACGTGCCACACAGGTTCGCAAAGTTGCTTTAATACCGATGAGCCTTTTTCTATAGAATCTTTAGAAGAAACTATTCAAGAAAGTGTTCAATCAAACCGTTCTCAATCTTATACACAATATTTATTAAATGAAGGTATTGAAAAAATCACTAAAAAGTTTGGCGAAGAATCATTTGAAGTTGTCATTGCTTCAATGAAACAAGATAATGAAGAACTTAAAAATGAGGTGGCCGATGTATTGTATCACCTATTTGTCTTACTTCATGATAGAGGCGTATCAATAGAAGAAGTAAAAGAAGTACTATCTGAACGTCATAAAAAATCAGGAAATTTTAAAGGTGAACGAAACGATATAAAAAATTGGTAAATTGTCATAAATCAAATATTGTTAAAAATATGCAGTCGCTTATACTAGAACATAGAGGTGTTAATATGTTACAGGAAAAAGCGACTGCTTTTATTAAATCTATGCATCAAGAATTAAATATCGATAACGAAGAAACAAAGAAAAGAATCCAACAAATAATCAATGAAATAAATGAAACAAACACTTATAAACATACAACAGATGAGTTAATATACGGTGCTAAAGTTGCGTGGAGAAACTCTAATAGATGTATTGGAAGACTGTTTTGGGATAAATTAAATGTTAGAGACATGCGCTTTATTGATAATGAAATAGATTTTGTCCACTCTATAGAAAATCATATTGAAATAGCTACCAACAACGGAAAAATCAGACCATTAATTAGTATTTATTCAAATGACTTTGAAATTAAAAATGAACAACTCATTAGATATGCAGGTTACGAAAATAAGGGTGATCCAAAATCAAAAAATATTACTCAATTAGCTGAACATTTAAATTGGAAAAGTGATCACACTGATTTTGATTTATTACCTTTAATATATCGTTATAAACAACAACCATTAAATTATCATATTTATAAAGACAATCTCATAAAAGAAATACTTATTAAACATGATGAGTATCCCCTTTTAGAGCAACTCGGCTTAAAATGGTACGCTGTTCCAATCATTTCAAATATGGATTTAGAAATCGGTGGCCTTTATTATCACACCGCTCCTTTTAACGGTTGGTATATGGAGACGGAAATTGGCGTACGTAATTTTACTGATGAATATCGTTACGACAAGCTAAAAGATATTGCTAATGCATTAAACCTTGATACTACTAAGACCACAAGTTATTGGAGAGATAGAGCATTAGTTGAATTTAATTATGCTGTTTACCATTCATTTAAAGAAGCTGGTGTATCCATAGTTGACCATTACACAGCATCAAAACAGTTCAAGAAATTTGAAGAAAATGAAGAAAATAAAAATCGTAAAGTTACTGGGAAATGGAGCTGGCTTGCCCCACCATTGTCACCATCTCTTGTACATAATTATCATAAAGGATATGATAATGAAACAAGAAGTCCAAATTTTTTATATAAAAAGAAAGGCAATAAATGTCCATTTCATTAGAAAGGAAGAATTTTATGAAATTATACTATCTAGGTCCTACCGGGACATTCTCACATATGGCAGCATTAAATTATAAAAATGAAAATATTACTGATTACATACCACAATCTAACTTATATGAAGTTGTAAAAGCAATTGAATCAGATAAAGATAGTATAGCTATTGCCCCTATTGAAAATTCAATAGAAGGTACAATTAATATTATTGCTGATACACTAACAGAACAAAAAGTTCATGTTATCGATGAACTACATTTAGACATAGCTTTTTCACTATACGTTAAAGAAGGTACAAATTTAGAAGATATTAAAGAAGTTGTATCAATTGCCCCTGCTATTAATCAAACATCAAAATTTATAACAAAACATCAATTTAAATATCGTTACTCAAACAGTACTGTGCAAAGTTTAGATGAAATAGATGAACACACTGGAGCAATTGCACCAATGGGGTTAGAAAAAGATCGCAATGATGTTATCGCATTAGCAACACATATTGAAGACTATCCACATAACACAACTAGATTTTTAGTGCTTTCCTCTGAACAAAAACGAGTTGAAAAAGCGACAGATAGCATCTTACTTATAACACCTGATGAAGACAAACCAGGCTTATTAGCAAGCATTTTAAATACATTCGCTTTATTTAACATTAACTTATCATGGATTGAATCACGTCCTTTAAAAACAAAATTAGGCATGTATCACTTCTTCGTGCAAGCTGATTGTAGCGCTGATGACGTAGAAATGAAGAAAGTAATTACAATATTAAAAACATTAGATTTCAAAGTTAACGTGTTAGGTAATTTTAATAAAGATATATAGATTTTACATATAGAATTAAATGATATAAAAAAGTGCTCACAACCTTGGGATTGTGAGCATTTTTTATATCTTAATATTATTTATTTTCAGTTCCTTTTATAATTTCATTAAGTCGCTCTACATTTTTTTGTTTAATTTGCGATAAATTAAAATTATTATACAAATAGATATCTGAGGCGTTAATAAATTGAATCTTATCAGATATTTTATCAATGAATTTATTATCATAAATATAAATATCTTTATTGATTGCTTTTTCATAACTTTTTATAAGAATACTTTGTTTTGATTTAATATTTTCAAACTTATTGTTACCTATTAACAATGTGGAACCAGACTGTGCACCTTTATCTACTTTATTGATATCCATAGAATACTTACCTGTTGGCACTGCTAAATAACGAATGCCACCCTCACAATTAACAAAGTAGTTATTTGTAATCGTAGTTTCTTTTGATTTAAGCATTGTTACTGCATAATCTCCCAACCCATCAAATCTATTATTTTGTATATGTATGTTTTCATAAAAGCAATCATACATACTTGCATGTGACCCAATAGCTCTATTCCATGCAGACATATTCATATCTCCGGAATTTCCAAAATAACAATTTTCTATTATTACATTCTTTGTAACCGTACCATCTGTTGCACCAAATTTAGGGAATGCTCCTTCTGTTTGTATATCAATTTGGATAGCTTCACTGAAAGATCTTGTGCCACTATCATCTCTAAAACCTAGAAAATGACTATTCGTCACATAAAATCCATCCAATCCACAGGCATCAATAGCGTGTCCCCCTACTACATTTTTAAACGTGACATCATGAATCTGAATATTATTAGCATGACCTATCGACATAATCGTGTTATTTGTATTATTAGTATGACCATATGCATCAAAAGTGCCACCAATTATATTAATATTGCCATGTCCTTCATAACCATAATATTTCTTAAAACTGTGTCCATTTTTCAACATAGCGCTAGGAGATTTTCTTATTAGTGTAGCATCATCGTGTAATATAAGATTTGTATTACGATAAATCACAAGTTCATATAAAATGTGGTACTCACCTTTAGGTATATAAACAGTTACTGGCCCTTTTCTCGCTTCAAATAAAGCGAGTTGAATCCCTAAAGTATCTAGAACGCCACATTTACCTTTGGCACCATAATTTGCAACATTAATTATTCTAGTCATAACTTCAAAACCACCTTGATTTAGCGTATACTTTTCTTATAAACATATTACACCGATTATTAAATATAAACAATTAGGGGGATATTATTTTGAAGAAAGCATTAATAGTAGTGGATTATTCAAATGATTTCGTAGCAGAAAATGGTAACTTAACTTGTGGTGAGCCGGGACAAGTAATCGAAGACAATATATTTAGTAAAATTGACTCATATAATAAAAATGACGAAAATATTTTCTATTTAATGGATTATCATCATAAAGACGACCCTTATCATCCTGAAACTAAATTATTTCCGCCACACAATATCGTAGGTACTGAAGGTCGCGATTTATATCAATCATTAAAACCTCAATATGAACAAATTAAAAATCAAAAAAATGTATTTTGGATTGATAAAACTAGATATAGCGCATTTTATGGAACTAATTTAGATAGCCTTTTAAGAGAGCGCAATATTGATACAATAGAAATTGTTGGCGTATGTACTGATATTTGTGTTTTACATACTGCTGTCGATGCTTACAACCTTAATTATCAAATTTATATTCCAAAAAATTGCGTGGCATCTTTCAATCAAGCTGGGCATGATTGGGCGCTTACACATTTTGAAAATAGTCTAGGCGCTGTTGTAGAATAGACGTTTCGTTCGTGTTAAAATAAATATTAGAATAATGATAGTAAAAGGAGAATTCACATTGGTAAATACATTAATTTTTGGACATAAAAATCCTGACACAGATACTATTGCTTCAGCTTTAGTAATGCAAGACTTACAAAAAGAATTAGGTAATGATGTAGAAGCAGTAAGATTAGGAGAAGTATCTGACGAAACACAATTCGCTTTAGATTACTTCAAAGTAGAAGCACCATCACTATTAGAAACTTCTGTAAAAGATAGAGAAGTTATCCTAGTTGATCACAATGAATTCCAACAAAGTGCTGATGATATTGCAGACGCTACAGTTACTATGGTGGTTGATCATCACAGAATTAGCAATTTTGAAACAGCTGCACCTTTATACTACAGAGCAGAGCCTGTTGGGTGTACAACGACAATCCTTAAAAAAATGTATGAAGAACATAACATCGAAATCAAACCAGAAATTGCTGGTTTAATGATTTCAGCAATTATTTCAGACACTTTATTATTTAAATCTCCTACATGTACTGAAGAAGATATTAAAGCAAGTGAAGCATTAGCGAAAATTGCCAATGTTGATTTAAATGAATATGGTCTAGAGATGCTTAAAGCTGGTGCATCTGTTAAAGGTAAATCACCAGAATTCCTATTAAATATGGATGCTAAATCTTTCAATATGGATGATAAAGTTGTTAGAGTTGCTCAAGTTAACACAGTTGATGTTAATGAAGTATTAGAAATCAAAGAAGATGTTGAAAATGAAATCAATAAAATCATTGCTAATGAGCAGTATGATTTATTTGTATTCATCATCACTGATATACTAAATAGTGATTCAACAGTTATTGCTCTAGGTAAAGAACAACAAGCTGTTGAAAAAGCATTCAGTACTAAGTTAGAAAACAACCAAGCATTATTAGCTGGCGTGGTATCACGTAAGAAGCAAGTAGTACCACCAATTGATGATGTTTTAGGTAAATAACTTTTATAAGGAGTGTGTTTGCAATGGAAATTAAACAAGGTACGAACAAGTTCTATGTTGGAGAATCAGAAGATCAATTTGATGCTGAAATCACGTATCATGATTCAGATGGTAATGTTCTCGTAGTTGATCACACGTTTGTAGACCCGTCACTACGTGGACAAGGAACAGCTAGAAAGTTAGTAGACACTGTTATTGACAAGGCCCGAAACGAAGGCAAAGTTATAGACCCTGTATGTCCATATGTGAAAGACGTTATGGACAAAGACCAAAGCACACACGACGTATTAAAGAAATAATAATTTAAGTAAAAAGCCTCCTAATCCATTAATTAAAAATCTAACGGATTAGGAGGCTTTTTCAATCTAGAAACTAATGTCTCACCACTTATATATCAGTACTTTCTATTAATCTTTTCAAAAGTGTTTTATGTTTTGGTTTAGCTTCTTGTTCTGTACATTTATTCATTGGTGGATAACCAAGGTCTTTTGCATCTTTGAATGTAACTTCATCAATATAATTTGATGCTGTTTCATAATCATAACAGTTTGGAAAAGCATATTTATGATTAAAGTGATCCACAACAACTCTTGTAGTAGATGATGGTTCTTGTTTAAACGGCACAGTTGTAGCAATAACAATTAATATAATGATAATAATACTAACGGTTATTATGACTTTTTTAGTCATTAAATTGAACCCCTACTTGATTTCTAATTTCATCTAATACTTTCAAAGTGTCTATCGTTCTTTGGTGTGTATTAATAGAAGACTCTATTTTATTATTTTCAATACATTTTATAAACTCTTCTATTTCTTCTTTCATTGTATAATCATCACTATCGCTATAAGTATCTTTTATTGAACCATCTTTATTAAATACATTTATAACAGTAGGAGCACTTATCTTATTGATAGTTACATAACCATCTTCTCCAATGATTTCAGAAGGGCTTGGTCGATCACATATTTTAGAATAACTTATTGTGACTTGGAATGAATCATAATTTAAAATCGCATTACCTTGGCCATCAGCCCCTGTATTTAATTTGAACCCAGTTGCTTTTATTTCTTTAGGGAATCCGAATAAATGGATAGCCGGTGCAACTGCATATACACCTAAATCCATTAATGCGCCGTTTCCTAACTCTGGTTTAAAAGCATTTTCAACTATACCTTCTTTATATTTATCATATCGAGAAGAGTATTGATGATAGTGAAAATCTGCATAACGTATTTCTCCGATATCTGCATTTGCTTTAGCAAACTGTAAAAATGGTTTTAATACAGTTGATTTCATCGCTTCCATAACAGTTACATTATATTCATGTGCGAGTTTAGATAATGCTTCAAATTGTTCCACATTGATAGTAGCTGGTTTTTCTATTAAAACATGTTTGTTATTTTCAATTGCCAACTTTGCTTGTTCAAAGTGAAATGCATTAGGTGAAGCAATATATACAGCGTCAAAATTGGATGATTCACAAAATTGATTTAAATCTGTAAAAATTTCTTTTAAATCATGTTTGTCTTTAAAATAATTAGCTCTTTCTTCTGTTCTAGAATATACAGCATAAGGTTCGAAAGTAGCTGTTTGTCTACCACACTCTATTAATTTATCAGTTATCCAATTTGTACCTATAAAACCAAATTTCATGATGTTCACCTTTTCTTAATAAATTTTTGTTAATTTTTACTTTTTAGTAATAAAGACTTCGCTTTTAATTATAACTATTGTTAAAATATATACAATAGAAGTTATAAAGGAGATATTAACTTTGACTATAGCAAACCAATTCGAGACAATTCAATCATTTTTTGATAGCGATATAACAAAGGATATTAAATTCAGAAAAAAACAACTTAGATTATTAAAAAAATCTATTAAATCGCATGAAACAGAATTATTAGCAGCATTAAAGCAAGATTTAGGTAAAAATTCAGTTGAATCATATGCAACAGAAATTGGTTACATTTACAAAAGTATCTCGTTGATGCTTAAGGATGTCAAGAACTTGGCTGGCAAGAAAAACGTAAATACGCCAGTATTCTTATTTCCTGCAAAAAGTTATACTGTAAACGAACCTTATGGAACGGTTTTAATTATCGGTCCTTTTAACTATCCATTCCAATTAGTAATGGAACCATTAATTGGCGCAATTTCAGCAGGAAACTGTGCTGTCGTTAAACCTTCTGAACTTACGCCTAATGTGAGTCAGATTATTCAACAAATAATTGAAGATGTATTCCCCGCTTCATACATATCTTGTATAACTGGTGAACAAAATGTAACAGAAGAATTATTACAACAACCGTTTGATTTTATATTCTTTACAGGTTCTACAAAAGTTGGGCAAATTGTATATGAACAAGCGAGTAAGCAACTTATACCAGTTGCGCTAGAATTAGGTGGCAAAAGTCCAGCTATTGTAGATAAAACAGCTAATATTAAAGTTGCAGCAGAACGAATCGCTTTTGGTAAATTTATCAACGCAGGTCAAACTTGTGTAGCACCTGATTATGTTATTATTGACGCATCAATCAAACAACAATTTATTAAAGCAATTCAATCAACTATTCAAGAGTTTTATACTAAAAATGCTAAAAACAGTGAAGATTTTGGCAGAATTGTTAATGAGAAACATGCAAATAGACTGAATTCGCTCATTAATAATACAAATGGTGAAATTGTTTATGGTGGAGAAACTAACGTAACAGATCGTTATATAGAACCTACAATTGTTGATAATGTGAAGTTTGATGACGTTTTAATGGAAGATGAAATATTTGGACCAATTCTACCTATTATGTCGTACGATGCATTCGGAGATGCGATACAATTCATAAAGAATAAACCTAAACCACTCTCTTTATATTTATTTAGTGAAGATGAGAATCATACAGATGAAGTTGTTAATCGTATATCATTTGGTGGTGGTTGCATCAATGATACGTTAATGCATGTTGGCAATCATAACTTGCCTTTCGGTGGTGTAGGACACTCTGGTATCGGTCGTTATCATGGAAAAGCATCATTTGAATTATTCAGTAACCAAAAAGGAATTATGTTCAAAACGACGAAATTAGAAACAGGCGTGCTCTTCCCCCCTTATAAGGGTAAAGGGAAATACGTCAGAGCAATGTTTAAAAAATAAATAAGAGTGGGACAAAAATCTTATTTTAATAAAAAGATTTCGTAGTCCTACCCAGGCAAAGAAAGAGGCTGAGACATAAATAATGTCCCAGCCTCTTTCTTTGTATTGATAGTATTGTACATGACTCCTATATTGTATGTGGACTTTTCTCAGTACTCTTGGCAATAAGGAGACTGTTATGTTGCACGTAGATCTCGTCTTACATCATTTGTTACCTTATTTACTCAAAACGGCTTTCTATTAATTGTTTTTTACTATTAAATAATGTTGGATATGATAGAAATCCTAATATTACACTCGTTGTAACTGCTGATGTTATTAATATAAATACAATTAAGATTTGAAAGAATACTGCATCAATTGGGTCAGCACCTGCAATAATTTGACCGCTCATCATTCCAGGTAATTGTACGAGTCCTATAGTCTTCTGTTGTTCTATTGTAGGAATAGCACTTGTTTGTATAGAAGTCATCAATTGCTTATGAATAGCTTGTTTTGGTGTGCCTCCTAAAGATAGTATCAGCTTTACTAAATTTTCATTTTGTTGAATCTCTGAAATAAATCGATTTAAGAATAAAATACTTAACACCATCGCATTACCAATAACCATACCAGTTATAGGAATTACATATTGCGGAGTTGGTGGTATAATTTTCAAACCAATAAGAATGCCTTGTGTTATTAACTCAATCGATACATACGCTAACAACAATTTCCAAGTGATACCTGGAATAGATAAGCCTTTCTTTCTAGCATTTTGAGTTGCTGCACCTATAATTAATACGACCATCAATATCATAAATATTGGATTATCTTTATCAAAAATAAATTGTAATATATATCCTACAATTAATAATTGAATAAAAGACCTTATACCAGCGATAACTGTGTCTTTTTCTAAACCTAATTTCAGTGATTTAGAAATAACTATAGGAATAATTATAAAAATTACCATTAATATCAAAGAAGTTATACTCATTATATTTTAGCTCCTATGAATTTTTTTACTTTCTCATTTGTAGTATGTCTGATTTCTTCACTTGTACCAGTTTCAACGACTTCTCCGTTCATCATGACCCAAATATAATCACTCATACGAATTGCTTGGTTAACATCATGTGTAATCCAAATCATCGTAACATCATGCTTTTTATTAATGAGTGTTAATAATGATTCAATAGCTTCGACTGAGCTTCTGTCTAGAGCTGAAGTTACTTCATCTAGCAACATAACACTTGGTTTGGTAACTAAAGAGCGAGCTAATGATAATTTTTGTTTTTCACCACCAGATAATTCTTTACTATTTTTATTTAAAAATGATATTGGTAAGTCAACATCTTTTAAAAATCCTTCAGCTTCTTTATCAGTCATAGTTCTATTTTGTAATGTTAAAGGAAGTTCTAAATTATCTTTAACGGTACCATTAATCATTGTTGCTTCTTGTGAGACAAGTTGCACTTTTCTTCTTAGTTTAATAGCTTCATATTCATTAATTAAATGCCCATCAATAAAAATATCTCCCTCTGTTGGAGAGTTTAAAGCATTAATAAATGATAATAAAGTAGACTTTCCACCGCCTGATGGCCCTATAATTGTAGTAATCTTACCTTGATATATTTTACCGTTCACTTTATTTAAAATTGTACTACCTTCTATTTCATAGCCTATATTTTTAAATTCTACATCTACTTGTTCAGACAATCTAATACCCCCTTATATAAAGCTACATATATGACAATTTTGATTTTAAACTTTTATTTAAATATATCAATAAAAATTTTTACTTTTAACAATATTACACTTAAAAATTAAAAAACTCTTCATTAGATTTTTTATCACTAATGAAGAGATTTCTTATATCGTACTCAAAATTATTTAGTTAATTTTAATATAAATCTGTTCGTAAACTATTAAAAATAGGAATAGATTCTCTAATTTGGCTTTGGGCATTTAAATCTAAATTAACAACTAATGTGCCTTCACCTTCATACAAACAGTCGATAAGTGCACCGTCTGGGCTATATGCTAAACTATGCCCTCCAAATTCGTTATCATCACATTTACCTACAGTATTACATGCTACTACGTAAATCTGGTTTTCAATTGCTCTTGCTTGTAATAATGCTTTCCAATGATCAATACGTGATTTTGGCCATTCAGCAGGCACAAAAATGACTTTAGCATCTTCTAATGTTAATGAACGTGATAATTCAGGAAATCTTAAGTCATAACAGATAATAGAACCCATCTCAATTTCATCTATATGAAATACAGTTGGCTTTTTTTCTCCAGAAGTTAAAAAATGATGCTCGTTTAACATTGGAACGAGATGTGCTTTATCGTAAGTATTAATGAGTTTCCCTTCTTTATTTACAATAAGCGCTCTATTATAAATGTCTTCACCTTTTTTATAAGCAATAGAACCTGCAATAATATGTTTCTTAACCTCTTTTGCTTTGTTTTTTAAAAAAGGTATTATCACTTCCCCATCAACATCAGCAATGTTCTCTAATTCATTTAATCGATATGATGTGTTCCACATTTCAGGTAACACAGCTATATCTATATCTATAGCTAAACTATCTAACCATTGACTAACTTTTTCTATATTTTCATCAGGTTTACCTGGTATTACATGCATTTGATATAAAGCTATTTTCATTCTATTCACCTTCAATCAGATAAATTGAACACATACACCTTCAGCGGCTTTTTGTTCATTTTCTATTTCTGTTAATTTACCAGTTTCTTTATTTCTACTGAATAACACTAAATTATAAGAATGTTCATGTGCTACAACTAAGAATGAATCACTTGGAGTAATATTAAAGTCTCTTGGCCAAGTACCTCCACTTGAAACAATTTCAACTAATTCAAGATTCGCACCATCACCTAGTATTTTAAATACAGCAATACTATTATGACCACGATTTGACGCATATACGAATCTACCATCATGACTTAATCTAACTGCAGCTATTTGTGAATTTAATTCAAAATCATCAGGAATAGTCATTTGTGGTTCAGTAACCGGGCTAAACACACCATTTTCATATGATAATACAATTATAGTATTGCTTAATTCTGTAACTAAATAAGCATATTTGCCACTAGGATGGAATGCTAAATGTCTCGGTCCACTTCCAGCTTGGAATTTCGTCGTTTCATATAGTTCTAATCCGTCTAAAGAGTATTTAAACGTTCTTATTACATCTGCCCCTAAATCAACTGTAACAATATAGTCTAAATCTGGTGTTTGCATTGCATAATGAATATGGCTACCATCTTGTCTTTCTTTATTAGGTCCATTACCATCACCATGATATGAATCGATTAATCTAAGGACTTCCCCATTTTCAGGATTAAGTTCATATAATCTTACTATGCCTGCACCGTATACTGCTTCAAATAAAAATTTACCATCTTCAGATATTGAAATATGACAACCTGTACCTTCTGTTGAAGCTAAGCAATCATTTATAAATGTTAAACTTTTATCTTCATTAATTAGAAAACTTGCGACACCACAATCATCGCCTTGTTTTTTAACTGCGTATAAATATTTACCATGTTGCATAATATATGTAGAAGCTTCTACTTCATAGCCTACTTCTACTTTTTCTATAGTTTGATCATTTTCATCAACATCAAATCTATAAATACCCTTTCCATCCTTTTTTGTATAACTACCAATATAACCTTGTGTTTTCATAAAATATAATTCCTCCCTAAATTATCTCTTTGTCTTCATTCTACATGAAATTACTGAATAACTATAATAAAAAACGTATACCAAAAGGCATACGCTCTAATAACTTATATAATCATAACATTTTAACAAATGAAAATTAACCAAATAAATCACTAAAAAACGCCACAAACCACTTAAAAATACTACTGATAGCGTTCACTATGTCACCTGCCATAAAGGAACCCCCTTTATTCACCTTATTACTTAGTCATTATCATTTTATAATATTATATTTAATATAATTAAAGTTTTCCCTAAGTCGTAATATTTCGTGCTTAACTGCAATAAAAATATGTTAATATATAAATATAAATAAAAACTCAAACAGTTGGGCATTGAAATAATACAGTTAGGCAAAAGAAGTAAAATGTAAACCATTATGATTTATAATTAAGTGTGAGGAGGGGCGCTATGTATCAACCAGTACAAACCCAAATTGATAAAATTGCTACAAGTCTTCAAAATTCAAATAATTTAGACCATGTAAGCTATTTAAAGGTAAAGTATGGACTAGAAGTATTTGTAGGGAATATTATGAAGACTGTTGTTATATATGGTGCTGCCCTTCTAAGCCATATATTCTTCTATACACTTATTGTTCACCTTAGTTATTTTGCTATAAGATATTTTGCATTTGGTGCGCATGCAAAATCTACTTTTTTATGTACCATTCAAAGCCTAATAATGTTTGTGATTACACCGCTAATTGTCATCAATATAAACGTACCGTATTGGATATTTTTGACATTAGCGCTCATAGGGTACATAATCATTATGAAATATGCACCTATGGAAACTAAAAAACATCCACTATTAGGTAAGTGGAAAAAGGGTTTAAAACTTAGGTCAATCATTGCAGCTACAATTTTGATAATCATTTCTTTATTCGTTAAAGAACCCTATCAACAATTAATCTGTTTGGGATTGATCTTCGAATCGGTATCACTATTACCTATATTTTATAAAAAGGAGGAAACAATATCATGAATTTATTAGCAGGATTATTTTCAAAAACAATTTCTAACGTTTTATCAGCAATCGGTGAGAAAGCAGTAATCAGAGGGTGTAATGTATTCTTAGATGAAACTTCTGTACCAAATGAATTATTAGAAGATGCTAACAAGTAATATTTGAGTTTAGGAAGTGTAATAGATATATGGCACATTTATCAATAACACAAGCTATTATATATGGTTTATTTCAAACAATTATGTTTTTAGCGTTACTTGCAATAACTCAAAACTATCGATATTCAAAAAGGGATTATGTCATTCTATTATTGGGATACATGATCCCTTCTCTTGCTTTATATTTTATTATTGGAGTTAATTCGATAGTTTATTTAATCACGTTTTTAGCGATTTTCTTTTATAATAAGTTTAAAATTTTTGGCGTAATTAATACTTTATTAGTAATTATAATTTCGGTTGCTTCCGATTATTTATCGTCTCTTTTAAACACTATATTATTTAATGTTAATCCAGCAGAACTATCAATACATTTATTTTATTTTATATTTCATTTCATAATATCTATCTCTATTGCAGTTTTAATTAGGATGTTAATGAACAAACTTAAATTAAGTTATTTATATAATAACCGTATTTATTTACTGTTGTTAGCTGCGTTCCTTGCTCTATCATTTTTTGTGTTCTATATTTATATGCCTGAGAACTATGATACTGAAAAAGAGTTTGAGTTCCAAACTTTATTTTATGTTATTTATGTTTGTGTGGCGGCAATTTTTGTCATTTTAATTTCTTTTACGGTCATCAGAGAAATGGCTTTACAGCGTACTAAAAAGGAGATTAATCATTATTATAAATATACCTTACAGATTGAACAGATTAATAATGAAATGAGAAAGTTTCGTCATGATTATATCAATATTCTTGCTACTTTGTCTGAGTATATTAGACAAGAAGATATGGATGGTTTAAGCAAATATTTTGATGAAAATATTGCGCATTTACATGATGATATGAAGTTAAATACGATTAAAATAAATGGTTTACAGAACTTGCATGTAAGAGAGATTAAAGGTTTGCTAACAACTAAAATTATTCAATCCCAAGAGCAAAATATTAATATTAGTGTTGAAGTTACTGAACAAATTGATCATATTAATATGAATATTGTTGAGTTGAGTAGATGTATAGGTATCATAATGGATAATGCTATTGAAGCATCTGAGTTTGTTGATGCACCTACTATTCAAATTGCTTTTATTAAAAATGAAGAATCTGTGCTACTCGTATTTATGAATAAATGTTCTAAAGATACACCAAAAGTACATAAGTTATTTGAAGACCAATTTTCTACAAAAGGTCGTAAACGAGGTATTGGTTTAACAACATTAAAAGAAGTAACTGAAAAGACTGAGAATGTTTTTTTAGATACGTATATTAATGATCAATTCTTTATTCAAAAGCTCGAGATTTTAAATGATCATAATGAGGAAGTGATACGATGAAAATTATCATTTGCGAAGATGACCCAAAACAATTAGAACGAATGCAAACAATCATTAATAATTATATTATGATTGAAGAAAAAGAAATGTCTATTGAGCTTGCGACTAATGATCCTTATGAGTTACTAGAACATGTAAAGACTTCTAATGATATCGGTTGTTATTTCTTAGATATCCAACTAGATGCTGATATAAATGGAATTACTTTAGCGAGCGAGATTAGAAAACATGACCCTATTGGTAATATAATCTTTGTTACAAGTCATAGTGAATTAACTTATTTAACGTTTGTTTATAAAGTTGCTGCTATGGATTTTATATTTAAAGATGACCCTGATCAGCTCAAGACACGAGTTATTGATTGTTTAGACACTGCTTATATCCGTTTAGGCATGTTATCTAAAAATACTAATGTTGAAAAATTAGAATTAACGCGTGGTAGTAATTCAGTATATGTCCAATATGATGATGTCATGTTTTTTGAATCATCAACTAAATCTCATCGATTAATAGCTCATCTTGATAATAGACAAATCGAATTTTACGGCAGTCTAAAAGAACTAACAAATCTAGACGACAGATTTTTTAGATGTCATAACAGCTTTGTTATAAACCGTCGAAATGTTGATAGAATTGATACAAAAGATCGCACTGTTTACTTTAATAATGGTGAACATTGTTATGCGTCTGTAAGAAATATAAAAAAGATTTAACTTTCATTTTATACATAAAGGGGTAAGCCATTATATTTATGGTTTACCCCTTTAATTATTACTATTCATTTTTTAATGATTCTTTAAATGATTCGATGTCTTCTATGTAGTATTTTACTTCACCGCACGATAAACAAACAGCAGCTTTAGGTACAGCAATCGCTTTTTTCAAGACGTCATCCGTTTCTTCTTCTTTAACTAACCTTACATCAACTAGAGTACCTGGTACGTTAATACGAAGTTCGTCAACCATTTCTTGATTACAGCTTTTACATATCATACAAGAACATCTCCCCTTTATTTATCTAAATCTTTTTGTTTATTTTACTCCTATATGCTCTTTGATGCAAAACTGAAGCATCTTACTTTTAGTGAATATTATAATTTATTATAACTCAATATTTCTAGATTTTATATAAGTTAAAAATTCTATGTAAATTTTATAAAATAATCCTAGCATATCCAGATTGTTTATGGCATAATAAAAATATCACCGGTGATATTAATTATAAAGGAGGTTGTGTATGAAGATATTTCTTCTCTTCATAAGTTTTACAACTACTTTCTTAATTTGTATAACATTAAATTCATCCAATATAACCTATGCAGAAACAAGTGAAACACCCATTGCTTTTCAATTTCTCACTTCCACTAATCAACCCATTCCTAATGAAACATTTCAACTTCAATTAGATAATGAAACGAAGTCTTTAACAACTAAATCTGATGGACTCGCTATTATACAAATCCCAAATGCATCTTTAAAGAAAAGCTACGTACTTACTACTTCTAATCAACAAACATTTACGGTTGAACCTAATAAACTCTATAGATTAACATCATCTCATAATACAATTTCTACTCCTTCTAATATAAATAGCCAAAACATTAGCATTAATGTTATATCAAATACTTACCAACAATTAAATAATATAGAAGTTAAATTGATAGGTAACAATCAAGAATTTACAGGTAAAACTAATCAAAATGGTCAAGTAGTAATTGAAATACCTGCGAACATCCCAAGAGACACTCTATTTAATGTACAAATTCAAGGTGTAGACACTAAGTCCACAATCAAAATTGGTGAAGATAAATATTACACATATAGTAGTAATAACAAGCAAGCTTCACTCCATATTACAAATAATACTAGCCCTCAAGCCATAGTTACTAATAACAATCCAAATGATACTAATCATTTCCCTAACCAAACTGATTCATTAAACAATTCGCAATCAAACACTCAGAACACAAATCATAATTATCAAATTTCTATAGTTAAAGACAATTTAACTTCAAATAATTCTAAAACCACTGAGACAGAACAAAAAGATACAAATAAAAAAGCCTTGTCCGAAAAGAAAACACTTCCTGATACAGGACAAAACAATCATATAATTAAATATATTTTTAGCACACTTTTTATAGCTATAGCTACTACTATATTCTTTATATTAAAGCGTAAAAGAACTCAAAAACAAAATTAGATCATATTAAAATTACACCCCCTCCTAAATATTCAATTATAATTTTAAATATTCTTTAAATCACTTTATTCATATACCTTTACCCCTATTATTTTTAAAAGTGTAATTTTAATTAATATTCTTTAACACATTAAAATAAAATTTGGTAGTTAAATAAAAAAGAGCAATCACTTATACTAAGTGATTGCTCTCCTCATTTTTAATTATTAGATTCAATTTCTGAAACTATCTCTTTAGTTTTTTGTTCTAGATCTTCAAAATCCTTTTTAAATACAAATGCTAAGACAGCTACACCTGCACCAACAGCTACTGTTGTAATTGCAATTAAGATGAAAAAGAATTTGAAAATTCCTTTAATACAGTTCATTGAAGTCACCTCTATCATCATTTTCTACCATTTACATCATAACATAATAAGCATTATACATAAAAGATATACTC
>X87_Garden_Dormouse__coassemble_27_pt1 | contig 45438 bp, 61 predicted proteins | sample X87_Garden_Dormouse__metabat2_low_PE_004 | metagenome-assembled genome bin X87_Garden_Dormouse | reverse complement strand
TCCTCAAATAGATAAAACAGAATTTATATATAAATTTAATTATGTTTCTTTGCTTATATCGTGCTTTAATAAAATTTAATTTTAATGCAGTAATTTACCTTTCAAAGATATTAAAGACTTTTTATATCTTTGATTGAATCATATTAACACCAGATATAATACAAGTCAACTTGGAGGTTTAGAGATTTTAATATATTTTATATAATGATAAAAATATTTATTAGTTAAGTATAAAAAAATCCCATAAGCATTTGCTTATGGGATTCAAAATAATATTGGTAAACAATATTAACGTTTTGAGAATTGTGGTGAACGACGAGCGCCTTTAAGACCAGGTTTCATACGTTCTTTCATACGTGGATCACGAGTAAGTAATCCTGCGCGTTTTAATGAAGCACGGTATTCTGGGTCAGCTTCTAACAATGCACGTGCAATTCCGTGACGGATAGCTTGTGCTTGTCCTGTTAAACCGCCACCTTGAACGTTTACTAAAACATCATAGTTTCCTTTAGTTTCAGTTACTTCAAATGGTTGGTTTAAATCTAAAATTAATGATTCAAATGGTAAGTAGTCACGTACGTCACGTTTGTTAATTGTTATGTTACCTTCACCAGGTACTAAACGTACACGTGCTACTGAATGTTTACGACGGCCTGTGCCTTGATATTCAACTTGTGCCAATGTAGTATCCTCCTCTTAATTAACCACGTAACTCGTAGTTTTCAGGTTGTTGTGCAGCATGTGGATGCTCTGCACCAGCATATACGAATAATTTTTTACCTTGTTTTTCACCAAGTTTATTATTTGGTAACATACCTTTGATAGATGTTTCTAATAAACGAACTGGGTTTTTCTCTTTTAATTCACCAGCTGAAATTGATTTGATTCCGCCTGGGTGATTTGAGTGACGGTAGTAAATTTTATCTTGTTCTTTGTTACCTGATAAGTAGATTTTGTCAGCATTGATAATTATAACATTATCTCCTGTATCAACGTGTGGTGTATAAGTTGCTTTATGTTTACCGCGTAAGATTGATGCGATTTCTGATGATAAACGACCTAACGTTTCTCCTTCAGCATCAACAACAAACCATTTGCGATCGATGTTTGCTTCATTAGCCATAAATGTTTGACGCATTATAGTGTCCTCCTAAATTTTAAAAAAGTTCTGGTCAAGATGTATGAATTCGCCTGTACCAAAGAAAAAACATACATCTTATATTCCGTTATCTGATTCCTGCTTCTATATCTTAAAACACAATAAGATTCCGGGGCTTATCGTGGTGGTGATATAAAACAATACCGTTAACTATAATATAATTTATTTCGCTTTTTGTCAATTGATTTCAAACAATTTATATAGAGTTTTTCTTATGAATGTGAATGTGTTCTCCAAACTCTTCTTTGAGTTCTTCTTCGCTAAGATAAATTCTTTCTAAGTATAATCCATGTGCAGGTGCTGTATGTGGCACTTTATTACGATCTCTTTCTTCAAGTAATTTATGAATTTCCTGACCGCTTCTTTTCCCTTCACCTACAAGAATTAAATAAGCTACCATAACGCGTACCATATTATATAGGAAACCAGAACCTGTCACGATAAATTCAAAGCCTTCTTCCGTTTCTACAACTTCACTTTGATAAATTGTTCTTTCTTTGTTTTTTACTTCTGTCTTTTGTGAACAAAAACTTGTAAAATCATGTGTCCCTAAAAATGATTTAGCTGCTTCGTTCATTGCGTTTATATCGACCGGTTTCTTTTGTTGTACTTTTGTATCGTGTTCAAATACTTTTCTAGCTTCGTCTATATAAACTTTGTAACGATATTTTTTACCTACACAATGATATCGACAATGAAATGTATCACTGATTTGTTCTACGCTTTGAACATATATATCTTTTGGTAAAGCAGAATTAAATGCATACTGCCATTTATCTGGGGCGATATTCAAATCTGTATCAAAATGAAAATATTGTTCTATAGCGTGAACGCCTTTATCCGTTCTACTAGAAGGATGAATTCTAACAAATGTACGGTGCATTCTTTTTAGAATTCTTTCAAATTCATATTGGACTGTTCTTTCATGGTGTTGTATTTGAAACCCCATGAATTGTCCTCCATGATATGAAATTTTCACTAACATCCTCAAAATAGGCACCTCAATTTCTTAATAAATATATAACAATTGCTATGATAATAATTGTTGATAATGCTAACGTATCTCTCATACGCCAATTTAACTTACGATATGTTGTTCTAACATTTGATGCATTATATCCTCTTGCTTCCATTGCTACTGCTAAGTCGTCTGCTCTCTTAAAAGCCGAAATAAACATAGGAATTAATAAAGGTATAATAGCTTTAAATCTATTCATAATACTTCCAGACGTAACATCTGAACCTCTTGATGTTTGAGCCTTTATTATTCTTTCCAATTCATCCATTAAAGTTGGGATAAACCTTAAAGATATAGACATCATCATAGCCATTTCGTGAACTGGAAACTTTATTTTTTTTAAGGGTCTTAGCATTGATTCTATTGCATCTGTTAAACTAATTGGGCTTGTAGTAAGGGTCATAATAGTTGAAATCATAACAAGTAACACAAGTCTTAATACAATAAATGTTCCTTGTACTACACCATTTTGTTCAACTGTAAATATTTTAAAATCAATGAGCACGGGACCACCTTTTGTTACGATTAAGTGCATGACGAATGTAAAGATAAATAGAATCATCACTGGAGTAAGACCTTTAATTAAAAACCAAAGTTTTATTTTTGATAAATACATAATGAATAAAACGGATAAAATCATGAAACAATAACTCAACCACGAATTACAAAAGAATATTAACACCATAAAAAGTAGTACAAAAATCATTTTCATTCGAGAATCAAGTTGGTGAATAATTGTATTACCAGGAATATAACGACCAATTATCAGTTTATCTGTCATGTTTCATCACCCACTTATCATACATATCTTTAAACATTTCTTCAGAAGTTGCAAGTTGATCAAATTGCATATTGTATTTGCGCTCAACTGCTTGTTGTAATTGGATGATTTTTGGAATATCTAAATGTGCTTGTCTCACTAATTCTTCATTAGTAAAAATATTAATAGGTTTATCTTCAGCTATTAATTCTCCTGCTTTAATCACTTTCACTTCATCTGCGTATTTCAAAACGATGTCCATTTGATGAGAAATAAGTATTACTGTAATACCTAAGTCCATTTGTATTTTTCTGAACAAATCCATCATGTCTTGTTGTCCTTTAGGGTCTAAGCCCACTGTAGGCTCATCAAGGACTAATATTTCAGGTTCCATAGCTAATACACCCGCGATAGCTATACGTCGTTTTTGGCCACCTGAGAGCTCGAATGGCGACTTCTTTAATAAAGCATGTTCCATACCTAATAAATCCATTAATTCTTCTGCTCTTTTAACTGCTTTATCTTTATCCATACCATAATTAAGTGGACCGAATATAATATCTTTTTCGACTGTATCTTCGAATAATTGATGTTCTGCAAATTGAAAAACGATACCAACCTTTTTACGAACAGGAGATAATTTCTTAGATTTTGTCTTTCTATTGATTTCTATTTCATCAATAGTTAACTGCCCTTCAGTTGGCTTTAATATTGCGTTTAAATGTTGGATTAGCGTAGATTTCCCCGACCCAGTTTGTCCTACAACTGCATAAAATTTCGATTCGTTAAAAGTGGTTGAAATATGATTTAACGCTCTATATTGAAATGGCGTTTTTAAACCATAGTCATAACTTACATTATTAAATATAATTTTCATAAGCGATTCACCAACTGTTCAAAAGATGAAAATGCGTAATTATTTAATAACAGGCTATTCATTCTCATTGCGAAAGGTAAATCTAATCCTATTTCAGTTAAATATGCCCCTTCTTTAAATATTTCTTCTGGGACATCTTGTTTATAAACTTTACCTTTATTCATAACGATAATTTCATCAGCTTCTACTGCTTCTTCTAAATCGTGTGTAATTGAAATGACTGTTAAGTGACGTTCATCTTGTATAGTTTTAATTAAATTCATGATGCTTTCTTTTCCTTCAGGGTCTAACATTGCTGTTGCTTCATCTAAAATAATGACATCTGGCGACATAGCTAAAATACCTGCAATTGCAACGCGCTGTTTTTGACCGCCTGACAAATGAGATGGCTCGAATGTCTTCATTTCTAACATACCTACTTCAGTTAATACTTGATCTACAATTGTATGCATAAGACTATATTCTATGCCTTGGTTCTCCATTCCAAACGCAACATCATATTCTACAGTAGAGCCTATAAACTGATTATCAGGATTTTGAAAAACGATACCGATATGTTTTCTAACTTCGTCGATATTTTCTTCAGATACTTTAATATCTTTTACAATAATATCTCCTTCATAATTATTGTTGATACCCATGAGCAATTTAGCAATTGTAGACTTACCTGAACCATTATGGCCAACGATTGATGTCCATTTACCGCGTTTTATATTAAATGTAACATTTTCCAATGCAGTAGGTTCATCTTCATCGTATTTAAATGTAACATTCGAGAACCTAATAATTTCGTTCTGCACCATCTATATTCATCCTTCGAAAATTAATTGTCTCTCTATTTTACAGCATCACGAAAGAAAAGTAATCATATATTGCTTTAAAATACTTTTAATTACTTAAGTTCAAATATAAAAATTAATGTTTGATTATCTTTTAATTTTTCCCATAAAAAAAATCCGTATAAACGGATTTAAAATAAAAAAGCGCGCACTCCACCATAGACGAGTTCACGCGATAAGTCATTCAAATGTGATGGAGTACTCTGAGCTAGACAATATCTATGTGTGGTAAACATTATCATTGCACTCATTTGCTTTGTGTGTGTGTGAAATAAACTGTATTTATAAAGAATGATTGAAGTGACTTGCGTCACTCCAATAAAGAATAAATTATACTAATTCAATAATTACTGACTCTGCTCCGTCACCGCGACGTGGTCCCACTTTCATAATACGAGTGTATCCACCTTGACGCTCTTCGTAACGAGGCGCAACATCATTGAATAATTTTTGTAAAACAGTAATTGTTTTGTCATCTTCTAGGATTTTAACATCACGTAATGTTTGAGCAGCTCTACGACGTGAAGCTAGATCACCTTTTTTACCTAAAGTAATTAAGTTATCGACAACTTTACGTAGTTCTTTAGCACGAGCTTCTGTAGTCTCGATGCGCTCAGAAACGATAAGTTGAGTAGCTAAGTCACGTAACATTGCTTTACGTTGATCCGAAGTACGACCTAATTTTCTGTAACCCATGAATTAACCTCCTTTATTAGTCTTCTTTTCTTAAACCAAGACCAAGATCTTCTAATTTATATTTAACTTCTTCTAGAGACTTACGACCTAAGTTTCTCACTTTCATCATATCTGCCTCAGATTTATCTGCTAATTCTTGTACAGAGTTAATTCCTGCACGTTTTAAACAGTTGTATGAACGCACTGATAGGTCTAATTCTTCTATAGACATTTCTAGTACTTTCTCTTTTTGATCTTCTTCTTTTTCAATCATAATTTCAGCATTTTGTGCTTCATCTGTTAAATTAACAAAAATGTTTAAGTGTTCAGTCATGATTTTAGCGCCTAAAGAAACTGCTTCTTGAGGAGATAAAGAACCATCTGTCCAAACATCTAAAGTTAATTTATCATAATCACTACTTTGCCCTACACGTGTATTTTCAACAGTGTAATTAACACGATTTACTGGAGAATAAAGTGAGTCGATTGGAATGACACCAATTGGCAAATCACTTGTGTTATTTTTTTCCGCTAAAGCGTATCCGCGACCAGTATTAGCAATTAGACGTATTTTAAGGTGACCACCTTTAGATACAGTTGCAATCTTTAACTCTGGGTTTAAGATTTCAACATCACTATCATGCATAATATCTTTCGCAGTAACTTCACCTTCATCTTTAATATCGATTTCAAGTGTTTTATCTTCTTCAGAATAAATTTTAAGTGCTAATTTCTTGATGTTCATAATGATAGTCGTAACGTCTTCAACTACATTTTCGACTGCTGAGAATTCGTGAAGAACACCTTCAATTTCGATATTTTTAACTGCCGCACCTGGTAATGAAGATAATAGGATACGACGTAAGGAGTTGCCTAGTGTTGTACCATAACCACGTTCTAGCGGTTCAACAACGAACTTACCGAATGTAGAATCATCACTAACTTCTATTGTTTCAATTCTAGGTTTTTCGATTTCAATCATTATAAATATATCCTCCTTATAAACGTCGATTAAATTTTATTAATTTCTATCCAGTGACTTTTGAACTTATGAACTAACAAAAATTATACACGACGACGTTTTGGTGGACGACATCCGTTATGAGGTACTGGTGTAACGTCTCTAATAGCTGTAATTTCTAATCCAGCTGATTGTAACGCACGGATCGCTGATTCACGACCTGGGCCAGGACCTTTAACTGTAACTTCTACAGTTTTTAAACCATGTTCCATAGCAGTTTTTGAAGCTGTTTCTGAAGCCATTTGTGCTGCGAATGGAGTTGATTTTTTTGAACCTTTGAATCCTAACGCACCAGCTGAAGACCATGATAATGCATTACCGAAATCATCAGTGATCGTTACGATTGTATTGTTGAATGTTGAGCGAATGTGAGCAACACCACTTTCGATATTCTTTTTCACTCTACGTTTACGAGATACTTGTTTACGTGCCATTTATATGTGCCTCCTTTACTTATTATTTTTTCTTGTTCGCTACTGTTTTAACTGGTCCTTTACGCGTACGCGCATTGTTCTTAGTTTTTTGACCACGAACTGGTAAACCACGACGATGGCGGATACCACGATATGAAGCTATTTCCATTAAACGTTTAATGTTTAAGTTTGTTTCACGACGAAGGTCACCTTCAACTTTGTAGTTATCTACAACTTCACGGATACGACCTAATTCGTCATCTGTTAAATCACGAACACGTGTGTCTTCAGATACGTTTGCTTCTTTAAGAATTTGTTGTGCTGTTGTTTTTCCGATACCATATACGTAAGTTAACGAAATTACTATGCGTTTCTCACGTGGTACGTCAATACCTGCAATACGAGCCATTTATTTACACCTCTCTTTTATTAGCCTTGTTTTTGTTTGTGTTTTGGATTTTCACAAATCACCATTACTTTACCTTTACGACGAATAACTTTACATTTTTCGCAAATTGGTTTTACTGATGGTCTTACTTTCATCTTTGTATACCTCCTTGTATTTGGAGTGACGATTATTTATAACGATAAGTGATTCTTCCGCGTGTTAGGTCATACGGAGACATTTCAACTGTTACTTTGTCGCCAGGTAGAATTCTAATATAATTCATTCGAATTTTACCACTCACGTGTGCCAAAATTTCATGTCCATTTTCTAATTCTACTTTAAACATAGCGTTTGGTAAAGTATCTAATACAGTACCTTCTAATTCGATTACATCTTGTTTAGCCATGATCATTTCCCCCTTTTTCTATTCATTATCGTGAAATACTAATTGTATTTCATGTTTTAAAACCTGGTCCAAAATACGAGACATACTTTAGGTGATTAAATCACATAGAATAAGCACAGGTTTATAAAATTGGGATGATTTTAATACTTAAGATTTGCATTCGACAACACTTCAAATACTTATCGCTTTTAGTAATCACTCCGATTGTATTTCAAAAACCTAAATACTGTCTTGATCCTTAAAATTGAACGCTAACACGCGTTCAAGAACCACCTAAAGCTAGGCGAATTCGGGGTGAAAGCGTCATTACTTTAATGTTTCAAGAATTTGAATAACATCTTCAGTAACATTTTCAATTTCACGAGAACCATCGATGTTTTTCAAAACACCTTGATTTTCATAGAAATCTAAAAGTGGTTTTGTTTGTTTAACATTAACACTTAAACGATTTGCTACTGTCTCAGGATTATCATCTTCACGTTGGTATAGTTTACCGCCATCAAGATCACAGATGCCTTCAACTTTTGGTGGATTAAATACTAAATGATAAGTTGTTCCACATACTTCACAAATACGTCTGCCAGTTAAACGATTCATAAGTTCTTCTTCAGGCACTTGGATGTTAATTACTGCATCAACTTCACGACCTAAGCTACTTAATATATCATTTAATGCATCAGCTTGTTCTACTGTACGAGGAAAACCATCTAGTAAGAATCCTTTTTTCGCATCTTCTTCAGCAAGTCTTTCTCTAACGATACCTATAGTCACTTCATCTGGAACAAGTTCCCCACGATCCATATAAGATTTCGCTTGTTTACCAAGGTCAGTCTCTTCTTTAATCGCTTTACGGAACATATCACCAGTTGAGATATGGGGAATAGGGTATTTCTTAACAATTTCACTCGCTTGAGTTCCTTTACCTGCACCAGGTAAACCCATTAAAATGATGTTCATAAATGCCCTCCTACTTGTTTATCGTCTTCTAAAGCCTCTATACTCTCGTTGATTAAGTTGAGCTTCTAAAGTTTTCATTGTTTCAATAGCAACACCGATAACGATTAGTAAGCTTGTACCACCAACTTGTATAGCTTGTGGTAAGTTCATTAACTTAATAGCTAAAATTGGAATTATAGAAATTACAGCTAAGAAAATTGAACCAACAAATGTTAAACGATAGAGCACTCTAGTGATATATTTTTTAGTTTGTTCGCCAGGTCTAATACCCGGTACATAACTACCTTGTTTTTGTAAGTTTTCTGCCATTTTTTCAGGATTAACTTGAACAAATGCATAAAAGTAGGCGAAAGCTATAATTAAAATAACATAGACTATCATTCCAATATTATGAGATGGATCTGCATATCTAGTAACTGTTTGCGCCCAATCTTGTTCTGGGAAGAACAATGTTAAGGTTTTTGGCAACATGAAAAATGCCATTGCAAAAATTACAGGTATAACACCAGCTGCATTAACTTTTAAAGGTAAATATGTTGCTTTTGCAGATAATCCTGCACCTGAACCTTGTTGTTGACGTTTAGCATATTGAATTGGAATTTTACGAATAGCTTGTAGTACATATACTGCACCAACTGTAAGTAAAACCATACCAACAAATAAACCAATCGCTTTTAACCAAGCCATTGTAGTATCATCTGCACCAACAAAGCTTTGTTGGTAAAATTGTATTAATGAGTTTGGTAATGAAGATAATATACCGGCAAAGATAATAATTGAAATACCATTACCTACACCGAATTGTGTTATCTGCTCACCTAACCACATTAAGAAAGCTGTTCCAGCTGTTAATACGAGTGCAATTAAAACATAATTTAAAACTGAAGTATTTTGAATTAAATTACCGCCAAGCATATTATTAAATGAATATGACATACCTAAACCTTGAACGAAAGCTAAAACGATCGTGAAATAACGCGTAAATTGATTAATCTTTTTACGTCCTACCTCACCTTGTTTAGCCCACTCAGTGAATTTAGGCACAACATCCATTTGTAATAATTGCATTACAATTGAAGCAGTAATATAAGGCATAATACCCATAGCTAAAATTGAGAAGTTCTGCAAGGCACCTCCACCGAATGTATTAAACAAATCGGTAATACCTTGCGAACCTTTATTTTGATTAAAAGCATCTGGATTAACGCCAGGAGCTGGAATATAAGTCCCAACTTTGAATATAACGAGCATTGCTAGTGTGAATAATATCTTGTTACGAATGTCTTTAGTCTTCAAAAAACTAACGATCGTTTCAAACATTAGATCACCTCATGCGTTCCGCCCTTACCTTCGATTGCTTCAATTGCTGAAGCTGAGAATTTATGAGCTTGTATTGTTAATTTCTTTTCTAATGAACCGTTTCCTAATACTTTGATACCTGATTTCTCAGATTTCACTACACCTGATTCAACTAATAATGCAGGTGTGATTTCAGTTCCATCTTCGAAACGATTTAATTGGTCTAAATTAACAATTGCATAATCTTTACGGTTGATGTTAGAGAATCCACGTTTTGGTAAACGACGGAATAATGGTAATTGACCACCCTCGAAACCTAAACGAGTACCGCCACCTGAACGTGCTTTTTGACCTTTATGTCCACGTCCACTTGTTTTACCGTTACCTGTTGCCATACCACGACCAACACGGTTACGCTCTTTACGAGCACCTTCAACTGGTTTCAATTCATGTAATTTCATTTTGGCACCTCCTTAATACTTTGATTATTATTATTGTTCAGTAACTTTGATTAAGTGATTAATTTTCTCGATTTGCCCACGAATCGCAGGATTGTCTTCAACTATAACAGTTGAGTTTGTCTTTTTTAGTCCTAACGCTTGAACTGTCTTACGTTGAGTTTCAGGGCGACCTATAATGCTACGAGTGAGGGTAATTTCTAATTTAGCCATAGTGTTTTTTCCCTCCTTAATTTAATAATTCTTCTACTGATTTACCGCGTAGACTAGCTACTTGTTCGGCATTTTTAAGTTCTTTAAGTCCTTCAATTGTAGCACGAACCATATTGATTGGTGTGTTTGAACCTAATGATTTACTTAAGATATCAGTGATACCAGCAAGTTCTAATACCGCACGAACTGGTCCACCTGCAATAACACCTGTACCAGGTGCTGCTGGTTTAATTAAAACATTACCTGCACCAAAACGTCCAATAACTTGGTGAGGAGTCGTTCCTTCAACACGTGGAACTGTTACTAAATCTTTTTTAGCAGCTTCTACTGCTTTTTTAATAGCTTCAGGTACTTCTTGTGCTTTACCTGTACCGAAACCTACGCGACCATTTTTGTCTCCAACAACTACTAAAGCTGTGAAACGGAAACGACGACCACCTTTAACTACTTTAGCTACACGGTTAATCGTAACTACGCGCTCTTCAAATTCTTTAACTTCTTGTTCTTTACGACGCATGAGTGTCCCTCCTTTAAATTAAAATTGAAGTCCGTTTTCGCGAGCTGCATCAGCTAATGCTTGAATACGTCCGTGATATAAATATCCTCCACGGTCAAATACTACAGCTTCAACGCCTTTTTCTGACGCACGTTTTGCAACGCTTTCGCCAACTTTAGCTGCAGCTTCTACATTACCTGATTGCTCTATATTTAAGTCTTTATCTAAACTTGATGATTGAGCGATTGTAACACCGTTTACGTCATCAATAACTTGAGCATAAATATGTTTGTTTGAACGATAAACATTTAAACGTGGTTTTTCGCTTGTTCCAGCTAATTTAGAACGCACGCGAGCATGTCTTTTCAAACGAACTTTATTTTTGTCGATTTTAGCGATCATGTTAGTGCTCCTTTCTTATCTTAGTGATTACTTACCAGTTTTACCTTCTTTTTGACGAACATATTCGCCTTCGTAACGAATACCTTTACCTTTATAAGGTTCTGGTGGACGGATTGAACGGATGTAAGATGCAACAGCACCAACACGTTCCTTAGAAATACCTTCTACTTTAATTTTAGTGTTTTTATCTACTGATAATGTGATACCATCTTCAGCAGTAATTTCAACTGGGTGAGAATATCCTACGTTAAGGATGATGTTATTACCTTGCATTTGAGCACGGTAACCTACACCGATAAGTTCTAAGTTTTTCTCAAAACCTTTAGATACACCTTCGATCATGTTAGCGATCAATGCACGAGTTGTGCCATGTACTGTTTTGTGTTCTATAGAGTCAGATGGACGAACAACTTCTAAAGTGTTCTCCTCTTGTTTATATGTCATTTCTTCATTAAAAGTACTAGTTAATTCACCTTTAGATCCTTTTACTGTAATCGTGTTACCTTCGATAGCAACAGTTACGTCTGAAGGAATCTCAATAATTTTCTTTCCAACACGGCTCATTATGTGGGCACCTCCTTATAATTTTATAATTACCAGATATAAGCTAATACTTCTCCACCGATTCCACGTTGTCTAGCAACTTTATCAGTTACAACACCTTCAGATGTAGAGACAAGTGCAATACCTAAACCGTTAAGAACTCTTGGAATCTCGTCAGCTTTAGCATAAACACGTAAACCTGGTTTAGAAATACGTTTTAAACCTGTGATAACACGCTCGTTGTTTTGACCATATTTTAGGAACATACGGATAACACCTTGCTTATCATCTTCGATATATTCTACGCTTTTTACGAATCCTTCGTTTTTAAGGATTTCAGCGATTTCTTTTTTAATGTTTGATGCAGGTAACTCTAATTTTTCGTGACGTACCATGTTTGCGTTACGTACGCGAGTTAACATATCTGCAATTGGATCTGACATTGTCATTTGTGTATCCTCCTTTCATTCTTTTGAGTTTTACCAACTAGCTTTACGTACGCCAGGGATTTGGCCTTTGTACGCTAGTTCACGGAAACAAATACGACAAAGTTTGAATTTACGGTATACTGAATGTGGACGTCCACAACGTTCACAACGCGTATATTCACGAACTCCGAATTTTTGTTTACGTTGTTGTTTAGCGATCATTGATTTTTTAGCCACTTAATTAGCCTCCTTTATAATTAGAGATTACTTTTGAAATGGCATACCGAATTGTGTTAACAATTCACGAGCTTCCTCGTCAGTGTTAGCAGTTGTTACGATAACGATATCCATTCCGCGTACTTTACTTACTTTATCATAGTCGATTTCAGGGAAAATTAATTGTTCTTTAACACCTAATGTGTAGTTACCGCGACCGTCAAATGCTTTTTTAGAGATACCGCGGAAGTCACGTACACGTGGTAATGAAACTGAGATTAATTTATCAAAGAATTCATACATTCTTTCTCCACGTAATGTTACTTTTGCACCGATTGGCATACCTTCACGAAGACGGAAAGTCGCAATTGATTTTTTCGCTTTAGTTACTACTGGTTTTTGACCAGTGATTGATTGCAATTCTTCAACAGCTGAATCTAAAACTTTAGAGTTTTGAACCGCATCACCGATACCCATATTTACTACGATTTTTTCGATTTTTGGTACTTCCATTACTGAGCTGTAGTTAAATTTCTTAACTAATTCAGATGAAATTTCATTATTAAACTTTTCTTTTAAACGTGTCAAAGTGGATCCTCCTTTCACTTAATAATTATTCTTTTGATGATTTAATTTCTTCGCCTGATTTTTTAGCGATACGAACTTTTTTACCATCTACTACTTTGAATCCAACACGAGTTGGTTCGTTTGTCTTAGGATCTAGTAATTGAACGTTTGATACATGGATAGTACCTTCTGTTTCTAAGATACCACCTTCTGGATTGAACTGAGTTGGTTTCTGGTGTTTTTTAATAACGTTCACACCTTCTACAACTACGCGTTCTTTCTTAGGTAATGCTTCTAAAACTTTACCAGTTTTACCTTTATCTTTACCTGAGATAACGATTACGTTGTCACCTTTACGTACGTGCATGTGTAGGCACCTCCTTAGGAATTTTGTTTTTTATCATTATAGATTAAAGTACCTCTGGCGCTAGAGAAACTATCTTCATGAAGTTACCTTCACGTAATTCACGCGCTACAGGACCGAATATACGTGTACCACGTGGACCTTTGTCATCACGAATGATTACACATGCATTTTCGTCAAATTTGATGTATGAACCATCTTCACGGCGTACACCTGTTTTAGTACGAACAACAACAGCTTTAACGACTTCACCTTTTTTAACAACGCCGCCTGGTGTAGCATTTTTAACAGTAACAACGATAACGTCACCAATGTTTGCTGTTTTACGACCAGTTCCGCCTAAAACTTTGATTGTTAATACTTCACGAGCACCAGAGTTGTCTGCCACTTTTAAACGTGTTTCTTGTTGGATCATCTTTGTTTGACCTCCCTTATCTTTATACTTCTATTAAATAATTACTGATTCTTCAACGATTTCAACTAGACGGAAATGCTTAGTTGATGATAAAGGACGTGTTTCTGCAATCTTAACGATATCGCCCATTTTTGCTGAATTATTTTCATCATGAGTTTTATATTTTTTTGAATATTTGATTCGTTTACCATATAATTTATGAGTTTTGTAAGTTTCTACAACTACTGTAATAGTTTTATCCATTTTATCTGAAACTACTTTACCAACGTAAACTTTGCGGTCATTTCTTTCGCTCACAGTAATGAACCTCCTTTACTTGATTATTTATTATCTGCTGCTTTCTCTTCTTCGATTTCTCTTTCACGAACGATTGTTTTCAAACGTGCAATCGTTTTTTTAACTTTTCGAATGTTAGCAGTCTCTTCAAGTTGACCAGTTGCTAACTGAAAGCGTAAGTTGAATAATTGTTCTTTAGCTTCTTTAATTTCTTTTTCAATTTCAGTAGTGGTTAAATTTCTGATATCCTTAGCTTTCATTTGTGTCACCACCCAATTCTTCACGTTTTACAAACTTAGATTTAACTGGAAGTTTGTGTGCAGCAAGACGTAATGCTTCACGTGCTACTTCTTCTTGAACACCTGCAACTTCGAACAAGATACGTCCTGGTTTAACTACTGCTACCCAACCTTCAACTGCACCTTTACCAGAACCCATACGTACTTCTAAAGGTTTTTTAGTGTAAGGTGTATGTGGGAATATTTTGATCCATACTTTTCCGCCACGTTTCATATAACGTGTCATTGCGATACGAGCTGATTCAATTTGACGAGATGTAATCCAAGCTGCTGATTGAGCTTGTAAGCCATACTCACCAAATGTTACTTCATTTCCGCCTTTTGAACGACCAGTTGTTTTAGGACGATGTTGACGACGGAATTTAACACGTTTTGGTAATAACATTATTATTTTCCTCCTTCACTAGACTTCTTTGTAGGAAGAACTTCTCCACGGTAGATCCATACTTTAACACCTAGTTTACCGTACGTAGTGTCGGCTTCTTCATGTGCGAAATCAATGTCTGCACGTAGTGTATGAAGTGGAACAGTTCCTTCTGAATATTGTTCTACACGAGCGATATCCGCGCCACCTAGACGACCAGATACTTGTGTTTTGATACCTTTAGCACCCAATTTCATTGCACGTTGGATTGCTTGTTTTTGAGCACGACGGAAAGATACACGATTTTCTAATTGACGAGCAATGTTACCCGCAACTAATGTAGCATCTAAATCAACTTTTTTGATTTCGATAACGTTGATGTGTACTTTTTTGTTAGTCAATGCGTTTAATTTATTACGTAATTTTTCTATTTCTGAACCGCCTTTACCAATAACCATTCCTGGCTTACCAGTGTGGATTGCAATATTGATGCGGTTTGCTGCACGTTCAATTTCAACACTTGAAACTGAAGCTTCTTTTAATGCTTCTGCGATATATTTACGAACTTTTAAGTCTTCATGTAAAAGTGTTGCGAAGTCTTTATCTGCATACCACTTTGCTTCCCAGTCACGAATTACACCGACACGAAGTCCGATTGGATTAATTTTTTGACCCACTATATTCCCTCCTTAATGATTTGGTTAATTATGCTTCTTTAACTTCTTTAGCTTCTTTAACTTCTTTTTCGCCAACTACGATTGTAATGTGGCTAGTACGTTTGTTAATCGCACTTGCACGACCTTGTGCACGTGGACGGAAACGTTTTAATGTAGGTCCTTCATTAGCGTAAGCTTCTCTTACTACTAAAGTATCAGGATTTAAATCATAGTTATGTTCTGCATTTGCTAATGCTGACATTAATAATTTTTCAACAACAGGTGATGTTGCTTTATTCGTTAATTTTAAGATGGCAATTGCTTCTGCCACTTCTTTACCTCTAATAAGATCTAAAACTAATCTCACTTTACGAGGTGCGATTCTTATTGTTCTAGCAACCGCTTTTGCTTCCATTGTGACTTCCTCCTCTTTTTAGAAATTAGCGTTTAGTCTTTCTGTCGTCTGCAGCGTGCCCTTTATAAGTACGTGTAGGAGCAAACTCTCCTAATTTATGACCAACCATGTCTTCAGTAATGAAAACTGGTACGTGTTTACGACCATCATATACTGCAATTGTATGTCCTATAAAATTAGGGAATACTGTTGAACGACGAGACCATGTTTTAATAACTGATTTTTTTTCACCTTCGTTTTGAGCTTCAACTTTTTTCATTAAATGATCATCAACGAAAGGTCCTTTTTTAAGACTACGAGCCATTATGGCGCCTCCCTTCTTATTATTGCGCGCGGCATTTAAGCCGCACACGTAAATAAGGTATTATTATTTTTTCTTACGACCACGAACGATAAATTTAGATGAACGTTGGCTTTTCTTACGAGTTTTCTTACCAAGTGTTGGTTTGCCCCATGGAGACATTGGTGAATCAAGACCGATTGGTGTACGACCTTCACCACCACCGTGTGGGTGATCGTTAGGGTTCATTACAGAACCACGAACTGTAGGACGTTTACCCATCCATCTAGTACGGCCGGCTTTACCAACTGTGATTAATTCGTGAGCAATGTTACCAACTTGTCCGATTGTAGCACGGCAAGTAGATAAAATCATACGAACCTCACCTGATTTAAGACGAACTAGTACGTATTTACCTTCTTTACCAAGTACTTGAGCACTTGTACCAGCAGAACGAACTAATTGTCCACCTTTACCTGGTTTTAATTCGATATTGTGAATTGTAGTACCAACTGGGATATCTTGTAATGCTAATGCGTTACCTAATTTGATATCTGCTTCTGGACCATTGAAAATTTCTTGTCCTACTTTTAAACCTTTAGGAGCAAGGATATATCTTTTCTCACCATCTGCGTATACTACTAATGCAATATTAGCAGAACGGTTTGGATCATATTCAACTGTTGTTACTTTAGCTGGAATTCCATCTTTGTTACGTTTGAAATCAATTACACGGTATTGACGTTTATGACCGCCACCTCTGTGACGAACTGTCAATTTACCTTGGTTGTTACGTCCCGCTTTTCTCGGAAGCGGTTGTAATAATGATTTTTCAGGAGTCGTTGATGTGATTTCAGCGAAATCTGAAGAAGTCATATTACGACGACCATTTGTAATTGGCTTATACTTTTTAAGAGCCATTGTCGTTTTACCTCCTTAATGGTAATTGTTTATTAGTTGAAAAAGTCGATTGATGAACCGTCTTTTAGAGTTACGATTGCTTTACGACGTTTGTTAGTGAAACCATTGTAACGACCAACACGTTTAGCTTTCGCTTTAATGTTCATGATGTTAACTGAGTCTACTTTAACGTCGAAAATTTCTTCGATTGCGATTTTAACTTGTGTCTTATTTGCACGAGTATCTACATCAAATGTGTATTTGTCTAATCCCATATCTGATGAAGATTTCTCTGTGATTACGGGGCGCTTAATAACATCTCTTGCTTCCATTATCCGAGCACCTCCTCTACTTTATCCACAGCTGCTTTTGTTATTACGACTTTGTTAGCGTCTAAAATATCTAAGACGTTTAAACTTTGAGCGTCAATAACTTTTACACTTGGAATGTTACGAGCTGATAATTCAACATTGTTATCTAAAGCATCAACGATGAATAATACTTTTTTAGAAAGTTCTAAATTGCTCATTACATTTTTTAATTCTTTAGTTTTAGGAGCATCAAAATTGAATGCTTCTAATACTGCTAATTCGTTATCATTTGCTTTTGCAGATAATGCAGAACGTAATGCTAAACGACGCATTTTCTTAGGCATTTTGTAAGAATAGCTTCTTGGTGTTGGTCCGAATACGATACCACCACCACGCCATTGTGGCGCACGAATTGTACCTTGACGAGCACGTCCTGTACCTTTTTGTTTCCAAGGTTTACGTCCACCACCACGAACTGCTGAACGATTTTTAACTGCATGAGTACCTTGGCGTAATGAAGCGCGTTGTAAGTTAACTGCTTCAAATAATACGTGTTGGTTTGGTTCGATACCAAATACACTATCATTTAATTCGATAGATCCTGATTTAGAACCATCTACTTTTAATACATCAAAATTAGCCATAATGTTGTTTCCTCCTTTCACCTAAATAATTATTTATTACCTTTTTTGATTGAAGTTGTAAGTTTTACTAAGCCTTTTTTAGGACCTGGAACATTTCCTTTTACAAGAACTACATTGTTCTCTGCATCTACTTTAACGATTTCTAAGTTTTGCATAGTTACTGTGTTTGCTCCCATACGGCCAGGTAATCCTTTACCTTTGAATACTTTAGAAGCATCTGAAGCCATACCCATTGAACCAGGGCTTCTGTGGAAATGAGAACCGTGACTCATTGGTCCACGTGCGAAGTTATGGCGTTTAATTGAGCCTTGGAAACCTTTACCTTTAGAAACGCCTGTTGCATCAATAATGTCTCCTGCTTGGAATGTATCTACAGTGACTTCTTGACCTACCTCGTATGCTGAAACATCTATGTTTCTGAATTCACGAGTGAAGCGCTTAGGTGCTGAACCAGCTTTTTTAGCATGTCCTTCAGCAGCTTTAGTAGCATATTTATTAGATTTACGATCTTTTTTATATGCTTGTTTGTCTTCAAAACCGATTTGTAGAGCGTTATAGCCATCTACTTCTTCAGTTTTCTTTTGTAATACAACGTTTTGACTAGCTTCTACTACAGTTACTGGTATTAATTCACCATTTTCTGCGAATACTTGAGTCATTCCAATTTTTCTTCCTAAGATTCCTTTGGTCATCGAAAGTCGCACCTCCTGTTATTTTGAATGAATTATAATTTGATTTCGATGTCTACACCAGATGGTAAGTTTAAGCCCATAAGAGCATCAACTGTTTTAGGTGTAGGGTTAAGAATGTCGATTAAACGTTTATGCGTACGTTGTTCGAATTGCTCACGTGAATCTTTGTATTTGTGAACGGCACGGATTACTGTATAAACTGATTTTTCAGTTGGTAACGGAATCGGACCAGACACTTGAGCTCCTGAACGTTTAGCAGTTTCAACAATTTTCTCTGCTGATTGATCGATCATGCGGTGATCATACGCTTTTAAACGGATACGAATTTTTTGTTTTGCCATAATTTTCCCTCCTTGTTCGTCTACTTTATAGTGATAGACTTCTCCACGAAAACTCTCTTACACACCGCCATGGCAAAGCGGCCGGGTGTGTCAGTAACCTCTCGCTTCATCGCTTCTTAAAGTCCAACATTAGATATGATACATGATTTGCATCCATTAATCAATAGATAATCATATATTTCTCTAAGTTTTATCTAGCACATACCCATGTATTATAACGGAATTCTTTTACCTTTTCAATAGATAATTTAAAATAGATAATTTGTAATCTAAATGTTATAATGTAAAAAGTATTTTAACAGGTGGTGAAAACATGAAAAGAGGAATCAAGTCAGTATTACTTGTTCTTTCTATTATATTAGTAATTTCTGAACTTTTATTAGCTATTCCTTTTATAGGTGGGAGCATTGTTCTTTCAACTGGTTATAATGCCCTTGTATTTAATGGTTCTTTATATTTCATATCTACATTGATATTGTTAATAGATAATCAAAATTCTGTCAAAGCTATTTTTGTCATACCTTTAATAGGATTAATTGCGAGTTTTATTTCTATCATTCCCGTTGTTGGATGGTTATTACACATATTAATGGTCGTATTAATGGTTATTTTCTTATTTACAATTATAATAGCCCCTGTGTACATTCCATCTAAATCGTTCAAAACTACTTATAAAGATTAAAAAAGTCACGCGCTTATGCACGTGACTTTTTTTATGAATGAACAAACATGAAATATGCTACGAATACAAAGAATAAACCATACATTATAGGATGTATTTCTTTGTGTCTCTTTGCAACTATCATAGTAATAGGATAGAAAATAAATCCGCATGCTATACCTGTCGCAATTGAATAAGTTAATGGCATCATAATCATAGTTAAAAATGCCGGTACTGCTATTTCGAATTTCTGCCAATCAATTTTACCTAGGTTGCTTACCATTAACACACCAACAATAACTAATGCCGGTGCTGTTACAGCACTTGTAACAACTGACATTAATGGAGAGAATAATAACGCGGCTAAGAAACAAAGACCGGTTACTACGCTTGCAAAACCTGTTCTTGCACCTACAGCAACACCTGCGCTTGATTCGATATAGCTTGTAGTTGTAGATGTACCGAAAATAGCCCCTACTATAGTAGCTAATGAATCTGAGAATAGTGCTTTTCCAGCTCTAGGTAATTTATTATCTTTCATTAAACCTGCTTGGTTTGCTACTGCAACTAATGTACCTGCTGTATCAAAGAAATCAATAAATAAGAAAGTTAATACAACGATTAAGAATTGCACATTAAATATAGTGGATAAATCTCCAAAAGCTTCAAATGCTGCACCGAATGTTGGTGCAACACTTGGTACTTTACCTACCACGCTACTTGGCATGTCGATTAAGCCTGTTACTAATCCACCAACTGCCGTTAATACCATACCAATAAAAATAGATCCTGGAATTTTTTTCGCCATCAATATAATAGTGATGATAATCCCGAATACTGCTAATAATACTTCTGGATTGTGCATTGTACCTAAAGTTACTAAAGTAGAATCTTCTTTTTGAACAATACCTGCTCCTTGTAAACCTACAAATGTTATAAATAAACCTATACCTGCTGAAACTGCCATCTTAAGTTCAAACGGTATAGCATTAATGATAACTTCCCTTAACCCACTCATTGTTAGAAAAGCAAATATCACACCTGAAAATAGTACGCCCGTTAATCCTGTTTGCCATGGAATACCCATAGTTAATACTACTGTAAACGCAAAAAATGCATTTAATCCCATACCTGGTGCTAAACCAATTGGGTATTTAGCTATAATTCCCATGAATAAACAACCAACTAACGCTGCTAATGCTGTCGCTACGAATACTGCACCTTGATCCATTCTCATAGAATCAGGTATATTTTCAACACTAGCTAAACTTAACATTGAAGGGTTAACTGCTAATATGTATGCCATTGATAGAAATGTTGTTAGCCCACCTAGTATTTCTCGCTTATAACTTGTGCCTAGCTCATCAAATTTAAAGTATCGTTTCATTTCAAGACTCCTTTATTAATTTCAACACTGTACATTGTATTACTGTAATGTTTAAAAATCAATACTTTTACGAACATTGATTAAAAACATTCACATTATGTTCGTATTTGTAACTACAAAGCAATTTGAATCGTAATTCCTTCATTATATATAAATAAAAAACATCAACAATGACATTTCGCACGTAACATTGTTGATGTTTAATTTTATAATTTTAAATCTTTTAAGGCATCTTTAAATGGATTATTTTCAACTTCTTCATTTTTCATATATTTGTTCATTTCTTTTTTACTGATTTTACCTGTCTTTTTATTTTTAAGTCTTTTATCCATGTGTTCTTGCGATTCAGTATGTCCACATACACAACGATACACTGCCGTTTTCCCTGTACCATATAACGTAAGTTTCTTCTTACAGTTTGGACATCTAGCATTTGTAACTCTTTGTTGATTTTTCTTCGTTTTACAAGTAGGGTCCTGGCAAACTAACATTTGGCCATTTTTCGTTTTAACTTTTAACATGAATTTCCCGCACGTAGGACATTCTGTAGCCGTTAAATTATCATGCTTAAATTTGTCATCGCTATTTTTTATATCAGAAATAATCTCTTTCGTAAAACTTCTCATCTCTTTCATAAAAGCTTCTTTCTGATACTGACCTTTTTCAATTTGTGTGAGTTTCATTTCCCATTCAGCAGTTAATGCCGGAGATGTTAGTTGCTCAGGTGCTAAGTTTAATAATTGTTTGCCTTTAGGTGTTATTTTAATTTTACCTTGCACAGCTTCTATAACATTAGAACTATATAACTTTTCGATAATATCTGCTCGTGTAGCTACAGTACCTATTCCACCAGTTTCATTTAATGTTTTAGACATTTTCTTATCATTCAAGTTAAAGAATAATTGTGGTGATTCCATAGCTTTTAATAATGTTCCTTCATTAAAGTAAGCTGGTGGCTCTGTGTCTTTTCCAAGGACATTTACTTTTTGGATGACCACTTGTTCGTGTTCCTTAAATGGTAATGCTTTAACAACCGCTTCTTCTTGATGAATTGCTTTAAAACCTAAATCAATTGCTACTTCTTGAACCAATTTAAAAGTCTCACCTTCTACAGTTAAATCAACAGTTGTTTCTTCATATTGATATGGTGGAAGTAATACTTCTAAAAATCGCTCAGCTACTAGCATATATATTTTTTGTTCTCTCGGTGATAATTGATCCATATTTGCTCTAACTTCTGTTGGAACAATTGCGTGATGATCCGATACTTTTGTATTATCAACAAAATGTTTCCCTGCGCGTATTTCTTTTTTAATTAACGGTACAGCATATGATTTTAATGGTGTAGCAGTTAAAGTAGACACCCTATCTTTTAATGATGAAACCATATCACTTGTTAAATAGTTTGAGTCTGTTCTTGGATAAGTTAAAACTTTATGTTGTTCGTATAAAGTTTGCATAGTATTTAACGTTTCCTTAGCGCTCATCTTATAGCGTTGGTAAGCTGTTTGTTGAAGGCTAGTTAAATCGTATAATTTTTGAGGGTATTTAGTTTTCTTTTTTTTATTAACTTTTTTAATTTCGCCTTTTTTATTTTGTAATTTATTTTTCAAGCTTTCGATTTTTTCTTTATCAAAAATACGGTCACTATTTTGTGTAAGCCATTTGAATTTATAACCGTCCACTTCAACGTTCATCTGATAATATCTTTCAGGTTTAAATGACTGTATTTCGTCTTGTCTCATCTTAACAAGATTCAATGTTGGTGTTTGCACTCTACCACAAGATAATTGTGCATCGTATTTAGTAGTTAGTGCTCGTGTTGCGTTTATTCCAACAATCCAGTCCGCTTCACTTCTACATAATGCTGCTTTATATAAATTGTCATATGCTTTACCAGGTTTTAAATTCTTGAATCCTTCTCTAATTGCCTTTTCAGTAACTGAGCTAATCCATAATCTTTTTATTGGTTTCTTTATTTTAGCTTTTTCGATAATCAATCTTGCTACTAACTCACCTTCTCGCCCCGCGTCAGTTGCAATGATTATTGATTGAACGTCATCACGTTTCATTAAATGTTGTACAGTATTAAACTGACTGCGCGTCTTTTTAATAACAACATGTTTCATATAATCAGGGATAATAGGAAGTTCACTTAATTTCCATTCTTTAAATTTCTTATCATATTCCTCTGGTGTTGCATTCGTAACTAAATGACCTAACGCCCATGTCACAATATATTGTTTGTTCTCGAAATAACCTTTCTTTTGATCATTCACGCCCATTGCTTTAGCAATGTCACGACCAACAGATGGTTTTTCAGCAAGAATTAATGCTTTCATAATTATTTCACCCATTCTTTTTTCATTCTTATTAGTATAACACGGATGATTATCCATCTAAAGTTATCAAAAACTTTTATAACAAGACAATTAATCGTATAATAGATTATAAATAATCGATGTCCATTAAAGGAGTGACTTTCATGCAAATACTTCCACTTAAGCAAATCGATCCTGTCGCCCAGTATATACAAGAGAAAAACATTCAAGATGAAAATCATGTACAATATATTCCAGATTGTATTGATAGTATTAAGTCATCTTTAAATAACAAATTTGATGAACAATCTTTTTTCTATCTTTACAATAATGAAGAAATAACCGGGATTCTAGGTTTCGAAAAAGTAGATAAAGAAACTGTAAATGTATGGGGCCCTATCGTAAATGACACTTCTGAAAAAACTTTACAATCATTAAAAGAAGCTTGGGATATGCTTTTAAATAATCATCCAGAAGTTAAATATTGTCACATATCTTTACATAAAAACCACATACTCAACAATAGTAAGTTAAAAGCATTGCGAGCAGGCTATGTTGAAACACAATATACACTTGAAATACACCAGCCCCCTCACGAAATAGAGGAACAACATCAAATGATTCATTACAGTAAACCATATTTTTATTCGTTCGATAAACTTCATTCTAAAAGTTTCATAGATAGTGAAGTAACTTCTGAAGATATAATAGATTCTTTAGATGATGACCACGCTTTATATTTATTTATGGCGGAAGGTCTCGTAAAAGGATACATTTATCTTTCAATAGATATACCAAAACACTTGGCAACTATTCCTTATCTTGCTTCACATAGAGATTACAGAAAACAAGGCATCGCTTTTCAAATGATTCATTATGCTACAACTCAAGCTTTCAATCATAATGAAGTTGAAACAGTACGCATTCATGTTGACAGTAAAAACCACGAACAAATACAGCTTCTATATGAGAAAGTTGGATTTAAAATTACAAACGAAGTGCATCATTTCAAGTACGTTCGCCTCTCTTAGGAAGCGGGATGACTAAGTTTGAAAAAAGCTTGATATAAGCGTATTTTCAATCCTAGTCAGGTACTGCCAATATAAAAAAAGTCTGGAACATAATCTATGTTCCAGACTTTTTATTGTAATTTAACATTGTAAGCGATTTATTAAGTTTATTAATTGTTTTGCATATTTAATAATGGGTAAAATGGAAGATGAATTCAATTATAGAAAGCGAGTTGTCCATATGGATTATCTTATAGCTCTGTTACCAGCATTGTTCTGGGGGAGCGTTGTATTAATTAATGTGAAAGTCGGTGGCGGACCTTATAATCAAATTTTAGGTACGACTATCGGTGCATTTATTATAGGTATATTACTCTTCATTTTTGGAGATGTAGAATTTACATTCCGTACTATTATTATAGGGATGATTTCCGGTGCCTTCTGGGCTTTAGGACAAGGATTCCAATTACGGAGTGTTGATTTAATTGGTGTTTCTTTAACAATGCCAATATCTACAGGTTTACAACTATTGGGTACAACATTATTTAGTGCCGCATTCTTAGGTGAATGGGATACTGGCACACAAGTTGCACTTGGATTAACAGGATTAGTTCTTTTAATCATCGGTGTTATTTTTACTTCTGTGCAGAAGAAAGGTTCAACTAGCAGTGGTAATTCTAAAAAATTCGGCCAAGCAATACCGATTTTACTTATTTCAACTGTTGGTTATGTAGTTTACGTTGTAATCGGCCAAGTATTTGGCGTAGAAGGATGGGACGCTTTATTCCCTCAATCTATAGGTATGGTTATCGGTGGTGTGATTTTATCATTTAAACATAAGCCATCCGTTAAATATACAACTTTTAATTTATTACCAGGTATAGTATGGGCATTAGGTAACATGTTCCTATTTATCTCTCAACCAAAAGTTGGGGTTGGAACAAGTTTCTCATTCTCACAAATGTTAGTTATCGTCTCCACTTTAGGGGGTATATTCTTATTAGGCGAACAAAAAACAAAACGCCAAATGACTTTCATTTGGATTGGTATAGTTCTCATAATTATCGCAGCATTTATTATAGGTTTTGCTAAAGGATAATTAAATTAAAGAGAAGGAGTGTTTAATATGTATAATGATTTAAAAGATAAAGTCGTTATCATTACAGGAGGTAATAGCGGTATAGGTAAAGCAACTTCAGAACGTTTTGGAAAAGAAGGCGCTAATGTCGTTATTAACTATCTTAACAATTCAGAAGAAGCGGAAGAAGTTGTAAAAACTATTCAAGATTCAGGCAGCAAAGCAATTGCTGTTCAAGGTGATGTATCTAAAGAAGAAGATATTAAAAACTTAATACAAAAAGCTCACGAAGAATTTGGCCGAATAGATGTTATGATTAATAATGCTGGTTTTGAAAAGCCTATACCAACACACGAAATGAGTACAGAAGAATGGTCTAAAGTAATAGATATCAACTTAACTGGTGCTTTCTTAGGTAGTAGAGAAGCGGTCAAATATTATTTAGAACATGATATTAAAGGACAAATTATTAACACAGCAAGTGTTCATGATAAAATTCCATGGCCAAACTACGTTAACTACGCTGCAAGTAAAGGCGGTTTAAAATTAATGATGGAAACAATGTCAATGGAATACGGTAAATACGGTATTAGAATTAATAACGTTTCACCAGGTGCTATTGTTACAGAACATACACGTGAAAAATTCTCGGATCCTACTACAAGAGATGAAACATTAGAAATGATACCATTAAATGAAATTGGTGAAGCATATCAAGTAGCCAACATTAATGCATTCTTAGCATCTGAACAAGCAAGCTATGTACACGGTACAACTATTTATGTAGATGGCGGAATGACTAACTACCCAGCATTTATGGGTGGTAAAGGTTAATATATAAATGCTCCTAACTCGTTAGATTTTTAATTAACGAATTAGGAGCATTTTTTTCTTGAATTATTTATGTCTCATACGCTTTTTCTATACAAATAATAACTGATACATATATAAAATCACAATTGAAATAATAATACTTAGATTAGTGGCCATACCGACAATAGGCAACGTTTTATATTTGAAAGTAATAGCGTATGAAAGCACTGATACACCTATCGGCAACAACCAGCCAATTAATAATGTTGTTTTAATCATTGGATCAGAAACTGGTAAGAAGAAATGGACAAGTAGTCCCATTAATAGACCGAACCCATAATGGAATAATAAATATTTAACAACGATTGGTAAATATGCCTTTTCAATTTTGAAGTTAAGGAATAAGCCTAATAATATCATAGACAATGGCATATTAGCGTTGGATATAATTTCAAAGAAGTTTATCGCTTTTCCTGGTATTTGTATGTTTAATATGTTTAAAATGAACATAATAATATAAGTCATTAGAGGCACAGTTTTTAATAATTTTACGCCCATTTGTTTGAAATCAAATTGGTCTCCACCATCATTAAAGTAACTGCCTACAAAATAAGTTACTCCAAACATAATAATCGCCGTACCGATATCTAGCATACCAAAATATAATAACCCTGTTTTAGGCCATATTTGTGCCACCAACGGATAAGCAAATAAGCCGATATTTACAGAAGCGGCCATCATCCCTACTGTACCTCTTATTTGATTATTATATTTTTTCTTGAATAACCATATAATAAGTAATTTAGCTAAAACACCGTATAAAATCATTAATATAGGTAGCCAACCTAAAGATAAGTCCAAGTCTGAACCGTTCAAATTGACGATAACTAATGATGGTAAAGTTACGTTTAGTACTAGTGTAGCTAATACATTACCATCTGAAGCTTTAAAGAATTTCAACTTTTTAAGTATGTACCCTAATGTAATCAATAAGATTATCATTATGAAATTTTCAGTCATTTTATCACTTCTCTCGTAAAACTCACATTTTTATATGTTAACATTGTTTAATTTTTATGCACACTTTTTGTTTGAAATTCTTTTTAATTATACTAAAATTAATTTAGTTATGTTTTAATATATCATGAAACTCAATATCAATTATACTTGCTAAGTCATTTGGGTCTATTTCAACTTGATACCCTCTCTTACCAGCACTTATAATAAAACTTGATAAAGACTGAGCACTGTCATCAATAATTGTTTTGAAAGATTTTTTCATACCAATTGGAGAACAACCACCTCTTACATACCCTGTTACTTTTGTAAGTTGATCAAGTGGTAGTAATTCAAGCTTTTTCTGTCCAACAGACTTACTTGCTTTCTTAATATCTAAATGTTCAACTACTGGTATTACAAAAATATAATGCTCATTTTTATCATTCATTAGAACTAATGTTTTATACACTTGCTCTACTGGTTTTTGTATAAGTTTTGCAACTTGATCCCCTTCAATATGTTCTTTCCCTATTTTAAATTCGTGGATATGATAAAATATATTGTGTTGATCAAGTATACGCATAGCATTCGTTTTTAATTTTTTCATCTTTGTCACCAACTTTAATTCATTCAATAATATAAAGGAGTGTTTCAATTATGGATTTAAACCAACAATTGTCTGAACTTAAATATGATTATATTCGTATTCAAAATGATTTAGAAAAGCGAGAATCTACAGGTCAAGCAACTCAAATGTTAGAAAAGCAACTCGAACAAATTGAGGATGAAATTAGTAAAGTACGTGCTCAATTAAATCAAGATTAACGAAAGGAAGCAACCATGTTAATTTTAATTCTTTTATTATTCACACTTATTTATCTTATCATAAGCTATTTAAGTATTTATCAACTTCATACGATGTTAACTCAAGCTTTACGTTTTATCATGGGACTTATGTTATTAGTCTTTTTAGGAAGTATGATATTTACTTTTCCACTTCAATACTGGTGGTTACTAGCTGTATTGCTATGCTTAGTTTTAAATATAGAAATTACAGCATTTAAATATCGTGTGAAAGATAAAAAAGGTATTCAATTACTTAATTTAATGACAATTTTCATTCTCATTATTTATGTTATTTTAATATTTATTATTTTTTAATTAATGTCGAAAGAGTCCGGGCCATAAATAATTGTTCTGGACTCTTTTTTATTAATATAAATCCGCTAAGCTTTGTAATCTTTTCGCACCTTCATATAATTGTTCATCATCCAAGGCTAATGATATTCTTACATGATATTTACCATTTTCTCCAAATGGAATGCCAGGTGCTACTAAAATCGATTGTTCTTTAAGTAAATATTCTACAAAAGATTCACCATCAAACTTCGGTGGAACTTTTAACCATAAAAATATACCACCTTTCATCGGCTCAAATGGTATATTCACTTCATTTAAAGCAGCTTCAAACTTTGTTCTTCTTTCTTTAAATATTTCGTTTTGTTCATTTAAAAAGTCATCACATTCATTTAATGCCAATGTGCTTGCATCTTGTAATGCACCAAACATACCAGCATGTGTGTGAGTTTGATATTTTTTTAGCGCTGCTATCATCTCTTTATTCCCCACTGCAAAACCTACTCTATAACCAGACATATTATAACCTTTAGATAGTGAATATATTTCAATTGCAGTTTCTTTAGCATCTTTAGATTGCAAAATGCTCGGATTCTTTTCATCAAATCCAAAAGCACTATAAGCAAAATCATGCACAATTTGAGTGGACGTGTCTTTAAATCTTTGAATTGTTTCATCAAAGAATGAAGTCGTTGCTACTGAACCAGTGGGATTGTTTGGATAAGTTAAATAAATTAATGTTGTATTTTTTAAAACGTCTTGATTTACTTCATCCCATTTAGGTAAGTAATGATGTTCAGGCTTTAACTCAAGCGGATAAGGATTGGCTCTCGCTAATAAAACACCAGCTAAATAGTCTGTATATCCTGGATCGGGTAATAGGACATTTTCATCAGGTTCTACTACGCAAGTTGGTAATGAGACTAAACCATTTTTAGTACCGTATAATATACACACTTCATCTTCTGGATCTAATTCAACATCGTAATGCCTCTTATAAAAATCTACTATTGCTTGTTTAAATGTCGATTTCCCGTGAAAAGCTCCATATTTTTGATTTTCCGGTTTTTGAATCGCATTAATAAATTCGTCAACGATCACTTTAGGCGTTTCCCCATCTGGAATACCTACTGCCATGTTAACAAGTGGTAACGGTCCGTGTTCAACTTTGCGCCCCATCGTCTTACCAAAATAACTATCAGGTATTTGAGACAATAATCGAGATGTTCCCATTATAACGACTCCTTATCAAATAAATTCGAATAAATACTATATGAATATATTCTATCAGAGTATATATATCACACAAGCTTTAGCTGATTAATTTACTAAGAATTATATCATTTTATTTAAAAATTAAAAAATCAGAGGAAAACTCTTAATAATAAGAATTACCTCTGATTAATTTCTAATGACTATATAAAATATTTATTCTACCCTTTCACTTGGGTTTTTAAATATTTTCTTTTTAAATTTCATAATGATTTCATATGAAATTGGTACAACTAATAATGTTAATATCGTAGATGAAACAAGTCCACCTATAACAGTTATAGCTAATGCTTTAGATATCAGTACAGAACTTCCACCACCGAATAACAACGGTACTAAAGCACCAATTGTAGCAATGGCTGTCATTAATATCGGACGTAAACGTGTTCCTGCTGCTTCAATTAAAGCTTCTCGTGTTGACATACCGCTTTGTTCCATATTAATAACTCTATCTATTAATACAATCGCATTGGTTACAACGATACCAATAAGCATTAACATACCAATCATACTTGGAACTGAAATTGTTTCTTGCGTAATTAACAATCCAGCTACTACACCAATAATAGATACTGGTAATGAGAATAGTATCGCAAATGGTGCTAATCCACCTTTAAATGTTAAGACAATAACTAAGTAAACGATTAATATCGCAGCTGCCATTGCCAACACTAATTGTTCTATTGCTTCATTAATATCATCATTGGTACCACCTACGTTTACATCTACATCATTAGGTTTATCCAATTTAGATACTTTTTGATTAACATCAGATGTTACTTTGGCAACATCGTCTGCAGTAATTTTTGCATCTACTGAAACGGATATTTTATCATTTTCTCTCGTAATTGTATCAGGTGAAGTTGTTTTCTTAAGTGATGCTATCTCACTCAATTTAACGTCTTTACCTAATGGTGTCGTTAATTTTGTATTTTTTAATTTGTCTTCTGACCAGTCTGTTTTTTCATCCTTAGTCAATTTCACATCTATAGATTTACCATCGTCATTTAATTTTGTAACGACTTTATCTTGTGTTGTTTGATTAAGTGTCATTGCAATTTGACCAGCTGATAAGCCGAGTTTCGTTGCTTTATTTTGGTCTACTTCAATATCATACTGTTCATATGATTCAGAAAGGTTTGAACTTACGTTTTCAACTCCACTTACTTTAGCAATTTCTTTTTCTACACTTTTAACTGTATCTTCTATTGCTTCAGTTGATGGTCCAGAAACTTTAACAGATACTTCGTTTGCTGTACCGCCTGTAGAAAAGTCTTGTTGTTTCCATTCTCCTTTATGATCAAATGTTCCAATGTGATCCATTACTTTTTTACCAACATTGTCCCAATTTGGAGTATCTTTATCATATTTCACCATTAAAGCCATATCATTTTGAGCTGACGGATTGAATGGATTTTCTCCACCGACGCTATATTGAACAAAGTCTACATTTTTATCTTTTGATAAATACTTTTCTGCCTGCTCACCATTTTTAACAACTTGTTCTTCTTTTTCACCAGGTGAAGGTTTATAAGTTAGTGCTAACATCTTGTCTTCACCAGTATCTATAAATGATTTCCCAATATACGGAGTAAATACTAAAACGATACTCGCTACGACAAGTATAAGACTTAGTAATATAACAAGCCACTTATGATTTAAGTTCCATTTTAATACATTTTTATATTTACCAGCTAACCAATTGCCTTTTTCTTTTTTGCGTTTTTTAATACCATTTTTAAAGAATATGTGTGATAACACTGGTACTATCGTTAACGCGATTAGTAATGAAGCAAGTAAACTAAATGCTACTGCTAAAGCAAATGGTCTAAACATCTCACCGATTTGACCAGTTACAAATGCTAATGGTAAGAATACGACAATTGTAACGATAGTAGATGACATAATCGGAATAAACATTTCTTTAGTTGCACTCGTGATTAATTTTCCACCAGTTAACTTTTCAGCGCTATCCGTCATCCGTCGATAAATATTCTCTATAACGACAATCGAATCGTCAATTACACGACCTATCGCTACTGTTAAGGCACCTAATGTTAAAATATTAAGTGAAACATCTAACGCCTTTAACCCTATTAAAGCCATTAGTAATGACATTGGTATTGATACCATTGCTATAATTGTTGATTTCAAGTCTCTTAAGAAGAAGAGTATGATGATTACGGCTACAATTGAACCTATCAACGCTTTTTCAACCATTGTAGATACAGAGTCTTTAATAGTTGAAGCTGTTTCCATTAATTGTACTGATTCAATATTTTTATGATCTTTCTTATAAGCTTCAACTTCTTTATCTACATTATCTACTACATCCACTAAATTGGCATCCGTAGCTTTTGTAACTTGTAACGCAAGGGCATTTTTGCCGTTAGTTTTTGAAATTGAATCTCGTTTCTTTTCTTTTTTTACATCAGCAATGTCTGACAGTTTTACTGTTGGAATACTTTGCGATGCTTCAGAACTTTCTTCATCGCCTTGCGCTGCTTGCTGTGCTTGACTTGCCTGTTCTGCTTGACTAGCGCCTCCTTGACTAGCTTGCTGGTCTCCACCACTCGAAGCGCCACCAGTCATTGGAATTTCTAAATCTTTTAATGCTTTAATTGATGTGAAACGACCATCGACTACTATAGATTTCAAGTCATCTCCGAAAGTATATAACCCTAATGGCGATTCTTTTGTAGCACCATCGATATATTGAAGAACTTCATCTTCTGACAAACCTCGTTTAGTAAGTTCATTTTGATTAAATTCTAAGTTAACTTCTTCCAATGTTTGTCCTGATAAAGACACACTTTCAACTCCATCAACTTTTTCAAGCTTAGGAATTAAATCTGATTCCATTTGTTTTGTAACTTTTTCTAAATTATCATTTTTATCAGAAATTGAATAACTGACTACAGGGAATGAGTACATAGACATTCTACTCATGTCTGGGTCTTGAACGCCTTCAGGTAAATCAAGTTCCTCTAATTTCTTTCTTAATTCTGTTTCTGCTTCATCCATGTCTGTTTGGTATGTATATTCTAATGTGATGGCAGATGCATTTTCTAACGATTGACTCGTTACATTTTCTACACCTTCTAAGTTTTGTACTTGTTTTTCTACAGGTTCTGTTACATTATCAAGTACACTTTCGGGTGTAGCACCAGGATATGGCGTTGTGACTGTAATAACGGGTGTTGTTACATCCGGTAATAACTCAAGTTTCATTTTAAAAGCTGAATATACGCCACCCAATAATATAATAATTGTCATTAACAAAATGGCAAATTTATTATTGAGTGAGAACTTTATCATTTTTTGAACCACTCGTTTTCCCCCTATTTATCTTTTCTTAACTCATTCTATAATATAACGGTCACTATTCATACAACTAACAGAGAATAAAGCACTAAAAATTTTTAATTTTTAGTGCTTTATTAATCTTAATTTCTCTTTATTTTTTTCTCTATTTTTCTCTTATAAGTTGTAACAGCCGGTTTAACCTTTTCTATTGCTGTATAAATTGGTTTATTTAATACATAATCAAATTCACCAATTTTTTCGCTTAAGTATGTTCCCCAAACACGTTTAAATGCCCATAAACCATAATGTTCATGATCTTGGTCTGGGTTATTGTCAGTGCCACCAAAGTCAAACTTAGTTGCACCTTTTTCTTTAGCAAAACGCATCATTTCGATAATCATACGATGGTTCGGTAAAAATTCACGATACTCGTTTGAAGAAGCACCATATAAATAATATGATTTTTTACCACTAAATATAAGAATACCACCTGATAAATAAACGCCATCTGGTTTTTTCTCTTTAAGTTCTTCCATTTCTTGAATGCGTTTTTCATAATTTCCTAGCTTTTCTTCTGCATCTTTTAGTTGGTTTACAACTTTCTTATTTTGACGTTTATTTTCTAGTTTTTCTTTTTCTTCTAATAAAGCGTCACGTTCTTTAAATAAATCTTTAAGAACTTTATCTGGAACAACTTTGACTAAGAATAACTCACAATCTCCATCTGGATGTAAATGGTCATAGATGTTTTCAAAGTATGACAAATCTCTAGTTAAGAAATTATCACGTTCGCCAGTTTCTTCCATGATTTGCGCAAAGATTTTTAAATCGTCTCTATTTCCTATAATTAAATCAGTTCCTCGTTTTAACGAGTTTCTCACACGTGAACGATTACGCTTATCAAAGCTTTGCATTAAATCTTCTTCAGATTGATCTACTTTAGTAATCATCGTCATTCGTGGTTGAATATATGATTTACTTAAACCATCTTCAAAACCTTTATGTTTGAATCCTAAAGAAGTTAAAAATTCTAATACACCTTCTGACTCTTCTACTTCAATATCAGGGTCAATTTTAATCGCATAACTTTTTTCATTTCTAGCTAATTCTTTCGAGAGTTCCAAAAGCATTTTTACAGATTTTTCATCTTTGTAATCTACTACAAAACCTCTTGATATGTAACACAATGTGTAAGGTAATTTTGGTACTTTTTTAAATAACATTTGCGCTACACCAGTAAGTGTTTCACCGTCACCTACAGCAATACGACGAGAATACCAACCTGTAAGCTTTTTGGATTCTGCCCACTTTGTAAGTTGCAACATATCACCATTAGGATGTTGCTTTACAAATTCATCATGTTGCTCATGAGTGATATTCATTTTTTTAATCGCCATTTATAAATCTCCTTTTTATCAATTCGTTTCTTAATTATACAATGAAACGTTCATTAATTTCACGTATTAGCCTAACATTTGTTATACTTAATAAACAAAACCATAAAGTTAGGATTGAAATAAATGAGACAATTATTACTTGTGTTGTTCATTATACTCAATACTATCATGATTGTTACAAGTTTAAACGTTGATATTGAAATCAATTTTTTAAGTTACCGTGTTATACTTGTTGCATTCAGCTTTTTATTGAGCATAGTATTCATCCTTGAAAATGCTAATAAATCCACACTAACTTTAGCAATTTTAAGTGCACTTGTTGCTTTAGGTCATTTATCAATAATTATTCAGAATGTATACCTTAATGTATATTCTAATTAAATTCAAACATCTTGAGTTTTGGTGCTAACCTCTGCTCAGCATAATTCTCCCAATCCACTGGACTGGGAGAATTTAATTATATCTATTAAGTTTAATTAACTTTAAACACTTTTCTATTAATCATGAATAAAATGATTAAAATGAGTGAAACTATGACAATTGTTAATACATATGGTATAACATCGTGTTCTCCTTTTATCCCGACAAGTGGTGTTACAAGTCCTCCAAATGCAAATTGTGATAATCCTAATAAACTAGAAGCACTTCCAGCACCACGTTTATTGTTTGCCATAGCTATTGAAAATCCTGTAGTACCAATTGCAGAAACAGGACTTACTAAAATAAAGAAACCAATCATAAGTATCCAAATTGACCAACTATTTAACAACGTTAGAGATACTATAATAACGCCTATAATTTGTACAAAAGCGAATACTTTCATCAATGTATGTTCATCAAAACGATCAACCAATTTATTAACCAACTGTCCTGAAAATATTAAACCAAGTCCATTAAAAGCAAACATCCAACTAAAAGCAAAAGAGGAAACGCCATATACTGATTGTACGATAAATGGTGATGCTGAAATATAACTAAACAGTAATGCAAAAGTACTACCTTGTATAAATAATGGTAATAAGAATTTTGGATTTTTTAATAATTCTTTAAAGTCTCCTAAAATTTCGCTTATTCTACCCGAAGAACGATTATTTTCAGGTAATGATTCTGTTAATTTATAAAATGATAAGCAGAACATTATCGCTCCAAAAGCTGTCAGTACTAAAAAGACAGTTTTCCAAGTAGAGAATTCAAGTATTATACCCCCTAGCACAGGTGCTAATATAGGCGCGACACCGTTAACGAGCATTAATACAGCTAAAAATTTAGTTAAAGCCTTTCCGGAATATAAATCACTCGACATTGCCCGGGAAATAACTGCACCTGCTCCGCCGGTAAAACCTTGAACAAATCTTAAAGCCATCACGACATATATATTTGGAGCAAACACACATAATATCGAAGCGATAGTGTAAACAACCAACGCAACCATTAAAGGTTTCTTACGACCAATAAAATCTGAGAGCGGACCTACAAATACTTGTCCTATTGCTAAACCTATCATAAATAATGTTAAAGTAAGCTGTGTATTCGATGTGCTTGTATTAAAATCATTACTTATCTCAGGTAATGCAGGTAAATACATATCAATAGAGAATGGACCAAAAGCAGTTAATAAGCCTAATATAATAATTAAAAATAACGAAGGTTTAGCCTTCTTTTGTTCGATCATAAGACATGCTCCTTTATGTATAATACTTTCTATTATATGCTTTTTAAATTTCAAATATCAATATTATATTTTATTACGATATATAAACGCTTTACTTTCACGAAACCATCATTCAAAATATAGTCAGAAACAAAGTAACGGAGTGAAATAATGAATATATTTTTAACCGGTGCAACAGGCTTTGTAGGTGCTGAATTAATAAAATCACTTGCTAAAGATGCGCACAAGAATTTTTACATTTTATACAGATCTGAACAAAAGAAATTAATGCTATTAAATAAAGTGGAAGAATCATATCATGAAAGAATGCATTTTATTTATGGTGATATTACGAATGAAAATTGTAACGTTAGTGAAAATCAAATTAAAGACATACCACAAATAGATAAATTTTATCATTTAGCTGCTTTAGTGAAGTTTAATTTTGAATTAGCTGATGAATTGTTCCAAATTAATTATACGGGTACTCAGCATGCAATAGAATTAGCGAAAAAGCTGAATAGTAAACATTTCCTTTACGTATCCACTGCTTACACAATAGGTGAAAAAGAATTAGCCTATGAAGAACTTCACCCGATAGATGCGCCAACAAACAACCCATATGAAGCTTCTAAAGTACAAGCTGAACATTTAGTCGCTCAGGAAAAAGATATGGCAACATCTATCATAAGACCAGCTATCATTATAGGAGATTCAGTAACTGGAGAAGCAGATTCTAAATTTACATTATATGGATTTATGAAAGCTTTAAAAGTTTTTAAACGAAGAATCACTAATAAAAACATTGAAACTGTATACAGATTATTTGGAGATAGCACACATACTTCTAATTTTGTACCTGTTGATTATGTTGTAGATGTTTTGACGGTGGCTTGTGATTATGCAGAAAATCAAAAAATTTATCATGCAACAAATAATTATCCGCCTTCAAATGATTTTATTTTTGAAACAATAAAAAAACATTTAGACTTTCATCAATTAGAAGTCGCACCTATATCTGAAATTAATACCATTACAGATGAAGAAAGAGTGCTTAATAGTTTTATAGATGTATTTGCACCTTATTTTTCAAAATCCATTAACTTTAACGATGAAAATACAGCATATATGATGAATCAAGCAGGTAAAGACACTTTACAATTGAGTCATGATGCACTAGATATGATTATTCGTGTATATTTTGAAAAATAAAGGTTTCTTTATACAAATGAAACAGCAACCCGTTATTTTAAAATTAACAGGTTGCTGTTTTTTTACGTTTAACCACCAATATAATTCATGTTGATTTTGTTTTTCTTACGTCTCGCCACTGTTGCTTCCGTTCTTTCATCTGAATATTTATCATCTCGAATATTCCATAAATGTTTGAGTGTTGTTAATATTTCATTATCTGTCTTTCCATCTCGCAATTCAGTTTTTATATCATAACCATTTTTCTCAGCAAAAAGACAACCATAAAATTTTCCATCTGAGGAGATTCTTGCTCTTGTACATGAAGAACAAAATGATGCAGATACACTTGTAATTAATCCAAATTGAGCACCATTATCTTTATGTCGGTAATAAGTCGCGACCTCGCCAAAATAACTTGATTCTACTGGTTCGATTTCAAAATGTTGACCGATTTGTTCTAGCATTTCTTTTTTCGTGACTACTTTATCAAAATTCCAACCATTATCATTTCCTACATCCATAAATTCTATAAATCTTACGACAATATTGTTATTTTTAAAGTATTCTACTAAAGGTATAATTTCTTGATCGTTAATACCTTTTTGTATAACTACGTTTACTTTTACTTTAAAACCTATTTTCTTAGCGTAATCAATTTGTTCAAGTATTTGTGAAGCAGAGATATTACGGTTGTTAATCGATTTAAATAGTTCATTATCTAATGCATCTATGCTGACATTAATCCTTCTTAATCCTGCATCGTATAGATTTTGGCCGTGTTTTTTTAGCAACAAACCATTCGTTGTTAAACCAATATCATTAATACCTTCAATTTCATTAATACCTTGGATTAATTTATACAAATCACGTCTTAAAAGAGGTTCTCCTCCTGTAATTCTTACTTTTTCAACACCAAGGCTACTGTATAATCGAGCTAAACGGATGATTTCGTCAAAACTGAGCAGTTCTTGTTTAGGTAAAAATACAAAGTCATCGCCAAATATTTCTTTTGGCATACAATAATCACATCGAAAATTACAACGATCCGTAACAGATATTCTTAAATCTCTAATTGGTCGTCCTAATTTATCCTTGATTGCTTGATTCATCGTAACGCCCCCTCTACCTACAACAGTTAATGCTCTATTTCTTTCAAATCCTCTTGATAGTTAATATTTTTATACCAATTATGTTGATTATTTATTTCATCCACATCTAACCATTGTGCAGGTCTATTTTCATATATTTCTTTCATTCTATATTGACCTTGATCTAAAGATTGTTTAATTTCACTTTTAACACGATGACTATAAAATGCTAATGTTGGCATTTTAAAACCATTCGCTTCATATCCAGCAATATCTAGCTGTTCCTCCATTACTCGAGATATAAAAAATTGATATAAATAACTGATAGATTTTTCAGTTACCATCGGTGTATCACATGCAATCACAAAATAACATTCGGTATCGTATGATTCCATTACACTGTATATACCGCTTAATGGACCGTTATTTGCATATACTGGTTCATCTACTACAACATCACTATAATCAAATGAATCTTTTAAAGTTTCATTTGTACTTATTACAATTCTCTCGAATAAGTTGGTTTGATTCAAAGTTTTAATAATTTTTTTATAGAATACTTCTCCTTCAATTGTTGCAAAAGCTTTTGGTGAACCAAAACGACTGGATTGTCCTCCAGCTAGAATTATTGCTATCATTTTTCTTTTACCCTCCACTAACTGGTGGAATAAGTGCAACTGTAGCATCACTAGTTATTGTGTCATCATCTTGCACAAACTCCTCATTAACAGCTATTTGAAAAATTTCTCCTTTTAATTCCGGATAATTTTCAAATAAATATTGCTTAAATTCTAACACAGAGTATGTTTTATTGAGCGTAATTTGCTCTTCTTTTTTGTTTAATAATTCTTTTAAATGAGCAAAATACAATACTTTCATAATCAGTCCTCCATTTTAATTGAAGAATGGTATTGTTTTTGGGAACCTTGCCATTCTTCACCATCTTCCCATATCTCTTTTTTCCATATTGGTACAATTTCTTTTATACGCTCTATAGCATATTCATTTGCCGCATATGCATCGTGCCTATGAGGTGAAGAAACACTAATAACAACTGCAATATCAGAAATTTGTAACTCACCAATTCTATGGGCAATTGCAATAATTGTACCTGGCCACTTTTTTTCAATTTCTTCGCCTATTTGAGCCATTTTTTTCTCAGCCATAGGCTTATAAGCTTCATATGCTAAATATTCTGTCTTGATGCCTTTTGTCCATTCTCTCACATGTCCTGTAAATACTACAATAGCTCCTTGTCGTGAGTTTAATGTCCATTCTCTATATTTTTCTGGATTTATTGGTTCAGAGACAATTTCAAATTGTTTCATAATTGCACCTACTCTTTTTGGAATAACCATTTTTTAAACCAATCAAGAAATAGTTTTCTTTCATCTTGATTGTATGCATTAAAGTTATAGACTACATTGCTTAATTTATCGTTTAGATTATCTGTATTTTCACCCAATACTACTTTAGGGTAATCTTCAGATTTGAATCCTTCAATCAATAAAATATCTGGTTGTATGGATAAATCTTTGTTAATAATTTCTGTTAATGAACGATGAACTTTTGTGACACGTTCAATTAATTCATGTCCCAAAACGATACTTTCTTCTGCACCATTATTAATAAATGAAAGACTATCTACTTCTTTATGATTTAAAGATATATCTTGTGTTCCATGCCCATGGTGTTTAATCGTCGAAACAGATAACTGGTATTCTTGGCATATTTTAATTAATTCATTAATCAAAGTTGTTTTACCACTATTTTTATAACCTACAATTTGCATGATTTTCATATATTTAAATTACTTTCGTATGATTGATGATCAGTAAGTAATACCTTTACTTCATCACCTTTACTGTAACCTCTAGTACCACTCGGCAATATGATCATTCCGTTGCTTTTTGCTATTGCAACCACAGCGTTTGATTTATTAAAACCTGATGGAACAGCAATTACCCCGTCGTTTGTAAATGAGAGTTTACCTCGAATGAATCTAGTAAAAGGATTTGGTTTTTTAAAGTCTTCACCTAATTTAGCATTTATAATAACTGGATATATATCTTTGCTTGCCATCATTCTTAGAATAGTTGGCTTTGTGAATAAATGAAAACCCGAATAACATGCAGAAGGGTTACCTGATAACCCAAATAATAGTTTGTCATTTTTATAAGCTACTGTTGTAACACTACCAGGTCTCATTTGTACTTTATTAAATAATACTTCTGCACCAATTTCTTTATATACTTGTGGTAAATAATCAAAGTCGCCTACTGATACACCACCTGTAGTAATGACAATATCATTTTCTGACAGTGCTTTATTTACACTTTCAGTACATCCTTGTAAGTTATCCTCTTGTATTTTATAAGTTTTGGATTGAATATTCATTTGGTCACATAACGCTTTAATCATTGGGCCATTTGAATTTCTGATTTTACCTGGTTCTAATGGTTCATTAGGTCCTACTAACTCACTACCTGTTGCAATAATAGCTACTGTCGGTCTTTTAAATACTTTTACTTTTTCATAACCAAAAGTAGCTAACACAGCTATAACACCACTGTTAACCAATTGACCTTTTTCTAATACAACATCATCTTCCGTACATTCTTCACCTTTAAATGCAATATTTTCTCCAGTTTTAAAAGATTTTCTAATTGTAAATCCATTTTCATTTTCTGTCGTTTGTTCAAACATAACGACTGCATCTGCACCTTCAGGTATAGGAGCTCCAGTCATAATACGAACCGCTTCGTAACCTTTAATACGCACTTTAGATGGTGTTCCTGCTCCAATGTGATCAACTACGTCGAATTGTATTCGGTTATTACCTTCTGCCCCTTCTGAATCTTTACTATTGATAGCAAAGCCATCGAATGGTGATTTATTAAATCTAGGAATATCATATGTAGCGATAACATCTTCCGCCAATATATAATCCAGAGCATCATCAATATGTACTGTTATAGGATCTTTATTCTCAACAACTTCAATAACACGTTTTATCGCATCATCAACTGGTATTGGTTTTCTAATTTCAACTGTCATAATATGCACTCCATTCATAATTTAACTATGTTCACATGTTATAATAAACTTAAGAAAGGATGATTATACATGTCAGATTTCACACATTTTAATGAACAAGGTCGAGCGAAAATGGTAGACGTTTCAAATAAAGAAACAAGTACAAGAATTGCTGTCGCTCATTCAAGTATTCAAGTTAATGAAAAAATTTATAACCAAATTCAAAATGGTAAAAACAAAAAAGGTGACGTACTAGGAACTGCTCAAATTGCAGGTATTATGGCTGCGAAAAACACGAGTCAGCTTATTCCTATGTGTCATCCTTTACAACTTACAGGTATTGATATCGAATTTAACTGGGATGTTGAAGATTTGAATAACTTAAATATAACTGCAACAGTTAAGACTAAAGGCCAAACTGGCGTTGAAATGGAAGCATTAACGGCTGCCAGTGTATCAGCTTTAACAATTTATGATATGTGTAAAGCTGTAGACAAAGGCATGATTATTGGTGAGACTTATTTATCTCATAAATCCGGAGGCGTTAATGGAGACTTCAATCGTCAATAATTTACTTATTAAGCTCATACACTAAATGATTTAATTCTTTAGTTATGAGCTTTTCCATTGCCAATTTCACAGCACCTGTTGACCCTGGTATAGACATTATAATTTGCTTACCTACTGTTCCAGCGACTGCTCTAGATAAAATTGCACGAGAACCTACATCTTCTGTATAGCTCAAATATCTAAATATTTCTCCAAAGCCCTCTATTTCTTTGTCAAATAACGGTGTAATTGCTTCGATTGTAACATCTCGTGGACTTATACCTGTCCCACCTGTTGTTATAATGGCGTCAATATCTTGGGATAGCCATGTTTGAATAGCTTCTCGTATAAAAGATGCATCATCTCTAACTATTTTATAATGCTCTTCTTTTACCGACACATTCATACCATTTAAATAAGATAGAACAAGTTGCCCACCTTTATCAGTTTCTTTATTTCTAGTATCACTAACTGTTAAAACTGCAATGTTTATATTTCTATCAATTTTATCAATCACACTCATTATTTAACCTCCTAGCCAAACATATTTTCTACAAATTGTTTACCCTCTTCTACAGATCCGATATCGTGAATTAATAATCTTCCGTTATTAAAAGCAACAACTCGGTGATCATCATATAAATATTGAATCATATAAGCATTTGATTTATGCAACAAACCATTTTGAGCTATAAACTTTTCAATAGCTGGGCGATTTAACTTTTCATTAATATATTGAATTGTATCGCGACCACACAGCTCAGTAATCATTTGACTTGATGATGATAAATGAGGATAAGTTGGATTTTCTCCGCATGTTTCACATTCATCTCGTTTCATTTGTGTAAAACCAAATGATTGATGGTCACCTTCCCATACATCACCGAATGTTAACTTCGGCGTAAACTCTTCTCCAGATAAAATTTTAAGCGCATCTGTTACTTGTAAGCTTGTCGCCATAGTAACTGCTGGATTAATGACACCAACAGTATCACAAGTGCGATTTATAGCCGGGATTTCTGGCAATAAACAATTAAAGCACGGTGTTTTTTCTGGGATAAATGTAGCTTGAACATATGTAGATTCTAAGCAAGCACCATAAATCCATGGAATATTCATTTTATATGCAAAATCATTTATTAATAATCTCGTATTAAAATTATCTGTAGCATCAATGATGACATCAGAATATCTTGCAACTTCTTGTAATAATTTAGCGTCACATTGTGCGATATAAGTTTTTATTGTTATATCTTCTCTAATTTTTCTTAAATGTTTTTCTGCAGCGACTACTTTTGGAAGCATTTCTTTTATATCACTTTCAGTAAATAACGTTTGTCTTTGCAAGTTTGATACTTCTACATAATCACGATCTATAATATTTAATCGCGCTATCCCTGAGCGTGTTAACTGTTCCGCAACATGCGTTCCAAGTGCACCCATCCCTACTATTGTCACATTACTTTTTGCTATATTTTCTTGTCCTTTTTCACCAATTTTATCAAATAAAATTTGACGAGAATATCGTTCGTTCATTTATACCAACCTTTCACGACTCTTTATCTCCATTATAGATTGAAATTGCAATATCCTCAATCAATAGAGGGAATTGAACAGAAATATAATAATTTAGGGAGCGGTACAGAAATCCTAATTTTAAAAAGATTTTATAGTGCCACTATAACTAACGAGTTTGAGACATTGATTATGTTCCACTCCCTAAGAACATTAAATTGTTTTCTTTTCTACTTTTGTCATATGCATCATCGAGATTAAAGCTACTAAACCAAATATCGCTAACAAGAAAAATGCTAAATGGTTTGAACCTGTTAAGGCTGTGACCATAGTAATAATAAGTGGTGGGAAAAATCCTCCTAAACCGCCCATCATTGATACGATTCCGTTTACTACACCAGCTTCTTTGCTGAAATAAGTAGGAACAAGTTTGAAAATTAGTCCATTTCCAATACCTGCAGACACACTGATTGTTAAGCAACCAATTGTAAATAACATGATATGATTTGATAATGCTAGTATTAAAGCACCAGCTATCATAATGCCAAAGAATATTTTCAACATATTTAATGCATTAAATTTATCGCCTAACATACCACCAATTGGTCTTAATATTGTAGCTATTGCGATAAACACACCAGTTCGTATCCCTGCATCTACTTTGTCGATTTCAAAGTGTCCTACTAAAAAGTTTGGTAAAAATAATCCGAAAGCTACGAATGCACCAAATGTGATGAAATACCAAAAACTGAAATAGTAAAGTTTATAGTTGTTTGCTACTTGTTTAGTTTGTTTTAACATAGGTACTTTAACTTTAGGCTCTTGTTTATCTCCAAAAACAAACATCAAAATAGCAAATAACGCCATTACTAGTACATATAATTGAACAGTATGTTGCCAACCTATAGCCCCTGCTATTGGTGGAGCTAAAAATGATGAAACAGCTGTACCTAAATTACCCATACCGTATATACCATTAGCAAAACCATGTTTTTCTTTCGGATAATATTTAGGAATCGATGTAACACCAACTGAAAACACTGCACCACCTAAACCAATAAAGAATCCAGCTATCATTAGTCCTGTAGTTGAAGTTGCTTGACTTAAATAAAATACTGGAAAAATCAAAATAATAAAACTAATTAAAAAGACAAGTCTAGATCCAATTAAGTTTGTGTAATAACCAATAGGAATTCTTAGAATTGAACCTAGAATAACAGGTATCGCTAAAATAATAGCTTTCTGACTTTCTGGTACGTTAAAATCTTGTGATATGTATGGCATTAAAGGAGCTAAAATACTCCACACCATAAATCCTGCCATTAAGCTTAAGGTTTGTAACGGTAATTGGACTTTACCTGTGTTGTTTTTCATGACTTTCACCCTTTTTATTTGTAGATAATTTAAAACTCTTTTCAACTACATTTTAGGTTATTTGTGAAAAACTGCACATAAGGAATTCCCCTTACCTCCTTCAGTAATTTCCCTATAAAGTAATGTTGTGAGGTAGAAGTACTTAACTCAAAATAATTCTCCTAATCTGCTGATTTGAAAGTGCATGGTTGTCTAGAGTATGGCTCGAGCCTGTAGTCTCTCGCGCATACTATTCCCTTGGGCGTCAGCACTTTACAAATTCGTTCAAGTGAAATTCAAAGCTAAATTGATAGTTAATCTAATAAATTGAGCTCTTATTGGATTTTCAACTTAATTAATCCAACTAAACGGGCTCTTATTGGATTTTCGACTTAATTAATCCAACTAAACGGGCTCTTATTGGATTTTCAACTTAATTAATCCAACAAAACAGGCTCTTATTGGATTATTGTCATACTTAATCCAACAAGCAAGTCATCTCTCGCCACTCTAAGTCGTATCAACAAAAAATAACGTACAAGGCTCGATGTCCTTGCACGTTACAACTTTATATCCTAT
>X87_Garden_Dormouse__coassemble_25_pt1 | contig 46659 bp, 38 predicted proteins | sample X87_Garden_Dormouse__metabat2_low_PE_004 | metagenome-assembled genome bin X87_Garden_Dormouse | reverse complement strand
GGTATGGACGTATTACAATATCTACATTTACCTTTGAGATAAATATAACTAAAAATTGGAATTAAATCTTTATATTCTAGTTTATGATTACAATATGTACACTTTGAACGACATGTTAATGTTTTAAAATTGACGATTGTTGTACTTGTTAATTGATACATATAACTTGCTAAAATAGATCCTAAAATAAAGTATAAAAGCATTATTTATATCTCCTTAGTTGATATAAAATAATATATCAATTAAGGCCATAATATTCCTAATTTCATAAATTCAAAATTTTTAACTAACAAAATGAATAAGTTTTAAAACAGACAAAAAAACTTGAAAAAACCGCTATTATTAAGCAATTTCTTTCAAGTTTTTCATATTATTAATTAACGAGTATTAAAGCGACAAATATTCCGACCATACAAACGATTACCCATAGTAATAATAACTTCCATATAAATTTAACCCACTGTGTATACGGGATACCTGCTACAGCTAGTCCACCCATAAGTGAAGCAGAAGTAGGAAAAATACTATTACTAATTGCATCACCATATTGGAAAGCTAGTACAGCCATTTGTCTATTAATATTTAGAATATCAGAAATTGGTACCATTAATGGCATCGTTGTCATGGCTTGTCCTGAACCTGATGGTATAAAGAAATTAAGAAATAATTGAATAATAAACATCGTTCCAACAGTTATACTAGCAGGTAAATCTTGAATTGAATTTGTTAAATAGAAGACTATAGTATCAATTATTTTACCATCTTCCAATACAACTACAATTGCTTTAGCAAATCCTACTATTAACGCTCCAAACAAAATGGATTTCATACCATCGATTAGCGCATCAAATGTTCCATTGAAACCTAAACCACCAATAAATCCTGCCAGCAAACCTGCTACTAAGAAGTTTGCACTCATTTCATTGAATGACCAACCGAACTTGAATATCCCAAAGACATTAAAACAAATTGTACTTACAAGCAAAATTAAACATATAATTTGTCTTTTTGTAAATCGTTCGACTTTTTGGTTATCTTCCCTTTCCTCAACTTCCTTTACTTCTATATCATATACTAAACTTTTAGAAGGGTCTTTTTTCACTTTTCTAGCATAGAACATTACGTAAAGTATGCCTACAATCAGAATAGCAATATAAATCGGTGTTCTTATTTCCCATCCTGAAAATAATGGCAATTCTGCGATCTTCTGTGCAACACCGACTGTAAAAGGATTGAGCATACCTCCTAGAAATCCAGCAGCTGCTCCCATTATAATCATAGCGGCTCCAGTCATTGCATCATAACCTGCTGCTCTTGCTATAGCTATTCCAATTGGTACAAATATAATCGTTTCTTCTGCTAAACCTATTGAAAATCCTAATAACGAGAAGATAAGCATCGTTAAAGGTATCATAAACTTACTATTTTTACCTAGCTTATTCATCGCTGCGTTTACACCGTTTGTGATAGTGCCAGTCTTATGTATTACGCCAAACGCGCCACCAACTAAAAAGATATAAAATATAATATCAGCACCACTTATTAAACCTTCAGGAATAGATCTGAAAATATCTAAAAAGCCAGAAGGTTCACTTTTTACAAAATGGAACGTCCCAGAAATTACTTCTTCTCTATCATTAACAGTTTTTCTATCAAACTTTCCAGCCGGTATAATATAAGTCAAAATAACACTTATCACGATAATGAATAACAAAATAGCATAAGTATGTGGATTTTTAAATGTGATATTTCTTTTCTTTTTTAACCCCATTAAATTCTCTCCTTCTTCGTTTGATTTTCTTTTACCCTATTATTCAGAAAATAATGAAAATATAAAAAAAGTATTGGATTAAAAACCCAATACTTTTTATCCATTATACAAGTAATTTACGAACTTCACTGATGAAATATAAACTACCAGTTATTATAAGCAAATCACCTTGATATGATTCAATGAACTCTCGATAATTTTTAACTTTCTCTATATGCGAATGCTCAACACTTTCATAAATTGTATCAATTGGTAATGCTTTTGGAAAATCAAATGTTGTAACGAAAAATCGATTCGCTATGTCTTCAAGACTATTTAACATTTTCCCAATAGGCTTTCCATCAATAGCAGCAAATAACACGTCAATCTTCTTATCTGAGTAATAATGCTGTAATGTTTTTACTAAAGCATCAATACTTTCTTTATTATGAGCACCGTCTAAAAAGATTAAAGGATTATCATTTACCTTTTCAATTCTTCCATACCACGTTACATTTTCAATTGCGTCAATCATCTTATTGAAATCTAACTGGATTAATCCTCTTTGATACATTTCAATCAACGTTGTAATTGCTAGCGCAGCGTTTTCATGTTGATGATTACCTATCATTTTTAGTTTGATATTTTCTAATTCATAGTTGTCATAACGATACGTGAATTCTTCGCCTTCTGACACAACATATATATCCCTATCTAATTCCAAACCTTTATTATGATGATGTTCTACAACTTCTCTAATAAAATTCAAAGCATCTTTAGGTTTGATTGAATATACAAGAGGCACACTAGGCTTGATTACACCTGCTTTTTCACGTGCAATATCCATGTAAGTCTCGCCTAATATATTAGTATGGTCTAATCCGATGCTTGTTAATACAGTCATAATAGGTTGGAATACATTTGTTGAGTCGTTTAAAGCACCTAATCCCGCTTCTACTACAACAAAGTTAACTGGTCGAATTGTACCAAAATAAACAAACATAATTAATGTAATAACCTCAAATTCAGTTGCAGGACCTAGGTCTGTTTCTGCTTCAAGTCTTTCAGTTATAGGTTTGACTATTTGAACTAATTCAACTAGTTCCTCATTTGTAATTGGTTTACCATTTAAACTTATTCTTTCATTAAAAGTAATGATATAAGGTGAAGTAAAAGTACCGACTTCATATCCATTTGCTATTAGTGCATCACGAATATAACTAACTGTCGATCCTTTACCATTTGTACCAACTACGTGAATACCTTGTATTTTATCTTCTGGATGATCAAGCTTACTTAACATCCATTTCATTCGTTTTACACCTGGTTTTATCCCGAATTTAGTGCGTTCATGTATCCAATGTAAACTATCTAAATAATTCATAAGCCTTCCTAGCCTCTCAATTGTTCAATTCTTGCTAAAACACCGTCATATTTTTCTTGATAAGTTAATTTCTTTTCTTTTTCTTCGTTGATGATTTTTTCAGGTGCTTTTGCAACGAATTTCTCATTGCTTAATTTTTTGTTCACACGATCAAGTTCTTTTTGCCATTTGTCTAATTCTTGTTGCAATCTTTCAATTTCTTTATCCATATCAATTAAACCTTCAAGCGGTAATATTACTGTAGCACCATACACTACTTCAGTCATCGCTTTTTCAGGAACTTCAATTTTAGTATCAATTATTAACTCACTAGGATTACAGAAACGTTCTAAATAATCCTTATTGTTTATTAATTGTTCTTGTACTTTTTCATCTTTAGCTTCAATATGAATTGGCACTTCTTTAGACATAGGCGTATTAACTTCTCTACGTGCTTGACGAACTGATTTTATAATTTCAACTAATAATTGCATTGAAACTTTACTATTTTCATTAGACAATTCTGGTCTTACTTCTGGCCATGAAGCTTGGATAATCGTTTCGCCCTCATGTGGTAGAGCTTGCCAAATATGTTCAGTAACGAAAGGCATAAATGGATGTAACATACGCATAGTTTGATCAAGTGTATATGATAAAACAGAACGCGTCATTTGTTTTTTAGACTCGTCGTCACTATTCATAGGAATTTTACTCATTTCAATATACCAATCACAGAATTCATCCCAAATAAAGTTATATAATACGCGTCCAACTTCGCCAAACTCATACTTATCACTTAACTCTGTAACATGAGCGATTGTTTCATTTAAACGTGTTAATATCCATTCATCAGCAACTGATTTTTCTCCTGATAAATCAATATCCTCAACTTTAAATGATTCACCTATATTCATTAAGCTAAAGCGAGAAGCGTTCCAAATTTTATTAATAAAGTTCCATACTGATTCAACTTTTTCAGTTGAATAACGTAAATCATGTCCTGGTGAAGAACCTGTAGCTAAGAAGTATCTCAAACTATCTGCACCGTACTCATCAATCACATCCATTGGGTCTACACCATTTCCTAGTGATTTACTCATCTTACGTCCATCTTCAGCTCTAACTAATCCGTGAAGTAAAACATCATTAAATGGTCTTTGATCAGTAAATTCTAAACCTTGGAAAATCATACGACTAACCCAGAAGAAAATAATATCATAACCAGTAACTAATGTATTAGTTGGGTAGTAACGTTTGAAGTCTTCATCTTCTACATTTGGCCAACCTAAAGTTGAGAATGGCCATAAAGCAGAACTAAACCAAGTATCTAATACATCTTCGTCTTGAGTCCAATTTTCGATATCTGAAGGCGCTTCTTCGCCTACATATATTTCACCTGTTTCATTATGATACCACGCAGGAATTTGATGACCCCACCATAATTGACGTGAAATAGTCCAATCACGAATATTTTCCATCCATCTGTTAAATGTGCCTTCAAAACGGTCTGGTACAAAATTAATTCGTCCATCAGTCTCTTGATTATCTAAAGCTCGTTTAGCTAATGGTTCCATTTTTACAAACCATTGAGTTGATAAATATGGTTCTACAACTGCACCACTTCGCTCTGAATGACCAACAGAATGCTCATGCTCTTCAACTTTAATCAATTCACCAGAAGCTTTTAAATCTTCTACTAATTGCTTACGACATTCAAAACGATCTAAACCATTATATTTACCTGCTAATTCATTCATCGTGCCATCTTCGTTCATTACATTGATTTTTTCTAATTGATGACGTTCACCAATTTCAAAGTCATTTGGATCATGAGCAGGTGTAACTTTCATTGCACCACTACCAAATTCCATATCAACATAGTCATCAGCTATAATTGGTAGTTCTCTACCAATTATCGGTAAAATAACAGATTTCCCTATAGAATCTTTGTATCTATCGTCATTTGGGTTAACAACGATTGCAGTGTCACCAAGCATCGTTTCGGGACGTGTAGTTGCAATTTCAATAGAACCTTCTCCATCTTTAAATGGATAATTTATATGATAAAAATGACCAGTGATATCTTCGTGAATTACTTCGATATCTGAGATAGCTGTTTTTGTTTGTGGATCCCAGTTAATGATTCTTTCACCACGATATATAAGATCTTTTTTATACATCTCAACAAATACTTTCTTTACAGCTTGAGATAAACCTTCATCTAAAGTAAATCTTTCGCGACTATAGTCTAATCCAAGACCTAACTTTGCCCATTGAGCACGAATAAAATCTGCATACTCTTCTTTCCAAGACCAAGATTGTTCTAAAAATTTCTCTCTACCTAAATCATGTCTCGTTAAACCTTGCTCATTTAATTTAGCTTCAACTTTAGCTTGAGTAGCAATACCAGCGTGATCCATACCAGGAAGATAAAGTGTATCGTAGCCTTGCATTCTTTTCATTCTTGTTAAAATATCTTGTAATGTTGTATCCCATGCATGGCCTAAATGTAGTTTCCCAGTAACATTTGGTGGCGGAATTACAATTGTATAAGTTTCTCTATCTTTATTCTCACTTGGTTTAAAATAATCATTTTCTAACCATTGTTCATAACGACCTTCTTCAACCTTTTTAGGGTTGTACTTAGGTTCCATTTCCATATAAATCACTCCTCATTAAAATAAAAAACCCGTCCTATAAACTAGGACGGGCTCAACCGTGGTACCACCTAAATTCAATATAAAATAAATTATATTGCACTCTTACGATTATCGCTCGCTCACGCGTTAACCTACTTAGTTTCAGATAACGTTCCAAACAAGGCTACCTTCAATCACCATTAATATGCATTTTCACCAACCATGCACTCTCTATCATTAATCAATGATTTACTCTTCCTCTTTAAATATTCGATTACTTTAATAATATAAGTACCGACTATATAAGTCAATATTGATTTATATTAATTCTTATAATTTTTAGATTGTTTTGTTAAAAATACTTTTATTAATGGCGCAACGATTAGCAAAATGAAAAATATTCTAAATATATGGTAACTGGATATCATTGCAACATCACCGCCTGTTTCTAAAGCTACAACAATTATTTGTGCCATACCTCCAGGTGCAGCGCTTAAGAATAAATCATTTATATTTTCATTAATAAATAGTTGGAATAAAAAGACGAGTAAAAAAGCACCAATAATAAGCATAATATTTTGAAATGCAATCGCAAAAATTGTTTTTTTCGTAATATTATCTATTAAATCAGCGATTTGAACCCCTATTCTAATACCAAATAGTATTTGAGCTATGATAATAAATTGATAATCTAAAGTGAAAACTTGGCCAGTTAATAAGTTCCAAGTTAACATGACTAAAATAGGAGATAATAAATAAGGAACTGGAAATCGGAATTTATAAAAAATGAGAAATGTTACCGCGATGCCAATTAAAATAATAAATAACTCTGGTATACTCAATACGTTAAATATAGAAGGTTCTTGTGCTACGTGACCACTTTGTTCACCATTACTACCATATATAGATGAAATAATAGGTACTAAAATAACTACGAACATAATTCTTGATGTTTGAGTTAAAGTAACTACTAATAAGTCAGCTTTTTTATTTTCTTCTGCCATAACAACCATTTGACTTAGCGCCCCAGGAATTGCACTTAACAAAGCAGTTTCAAATGTGACATTAGCAATTTTCTTAAAAACAATAGAAATTAATAATGCAATTAACAAAATGAATACTGACATTAGTACAATTTGTAACCATTCACCTTTAATATCATTTAATACAACAGGTGTAAAGGTTGATCCCATTTGTACACCTAATATTAAAAGACCTAAATTACCTAACCATGTTGGCCAAATAATTTTTCTTTTCATGAATTTGATTACAATTAAACTCGCAAATATTGGGCCAAACATCCATGGTAAAATCATATGGATTTTATCAAGGAAAAACCCTAGTGCGATAGCAAGTACACTTACTAATAAAATATTCCATTTATTACTATTCATGAAATAACACCTCGAATAGATTATATCATTTTTACAATTAAAGACCCCGAAAAACGGATTATAATCCAATTTTCCGGGGATATATTAAACTTATTTTACAATTCTTGATAGAGCATTATCAAAGGCTTGGATTGTTTTTTCAATATCTTCTTTCGTATGTGAAGTAGATAAGAATGTACCTTCAAATTGTGAAGGTGGTAAAAATACACCTTCTTTAGCCATTTCTCTATACATATTACTAAATAATTCTAGATCAGATTTATTAGCTTCGTCAAAATTCGTAACTGGGCCTTCGTTTAAGAAGTAACCAATCATTGATCCAGCACGATTAACAGTTATTGGTACATTGTATTTACTGAATACATTTTTCAAACCTTCTTCTAATAAATCTCCCAATTCATTGAAGTATTCATAACTTTCTTCAGTCAATTGAGTTAATGTAGCATAACCACTCGTCATAGCAAGTGGATTACCAGATAATGTGCCCGCTTGATATACTGTACCTACTGGTGCTATTTGTTCCATAATGTCTCTTCTACCACCAAAGGCGCCAACTGGTAAACCGCCACCAATCACTTTTCCAAGACAAGTTAAATCTGGTGTTACACCGAAATAGCCTTGTGCACAATTATAACCAACTCTAAATCCAGTCATTACTTCATCAAAAATTAATAAAGTATCATTTGATGTAGTTATTTCACGAAGTCCTTCTAAAAATCCGTCAACAGGTGGTACAACACCCATATTACCTGCAACTGGTTCTACTATTACAGCTGCGATATCATCACCATAATGTTCGAAAGCTACCTTAACTGATTCAATATCGTTATAAGGTACTGTAATTGTATTTTTAGCTGTACCTTCTGGAACACCTGGAGAATCTGGTAGACCTAGAGTGGCAACACCAGAACCTGCTTTAATAAGCAATGAATCACTGTGTCCATGGTAACAACCTTCAAATTTCAATATTTTATTTTTTCCTGTAAAACCTCTAGCTAAACGCAATGCTGCTAGCGTAGCTTCAGTACCTGAAGAAACCATTCTCACCATTTCTATAGAAGGTACACGATCAATAACTAATTGAGCCATTTTATTTTCAAGAATCGTTGACGCACCGAAAGAAGTCCCTTTGTCCACCGCTTCATGTAATGAATTTCTCACTTTATCATCAGCATGACCAAGGATTAATGGTCCCCAACTTAATACATAATCTATATACTCATTACCATCAATATCATAAATCTTTGAACCTTTACCATATTCCATGAATATTGGATCAGTGTCTACTGATTTAAATGCACGAACCGGACTGTTAACACCACCAGGCATTAAATTTACGGCTTCGTTGTATGCTTGTATTGATTTTTCATAACTCATATTAGTATTCTCCTTCATCTAGATATTTACAAATGTCTTTTGCAAAGTAAGTAATAATCATATCTGCACCTGCACGTTTCATAGAAATCATTTGTTCCATAACAATTTTTTCTTCATCTATCCAACCATTTAACGCTGCTGCTTTAGTCATGCTATATTCTCCACTTACATTATAAGCAACTACAGGTACATCAGTATTATTACGTACATCACGAATAATATCTAAATAACTTAAAGCCGGTTTAACAATCATCATGTCACAACCTTCTTTTAAGTCACTTTCTAATTCTCTAAAAGCCTCTAATCTATTACTTGGATCCATTTGATAAGTCTTACGATCTCCGAATGAAGGCGCACCATCTGCTGCTTCTCTAAATGGACCATAGAAACTTGATGCATATTTTATACCGTAACTCATAATAGGTATGTTTTTGAATCCTGCTTCATCTAAACCTTGTCTAATCTCCGTTACAAAGCCATCCATCATATTACTTGGTGCAATAATGTCTGCTCCTGCTTTTGCTTGTGATACAGCTGTCTTAACGAGTAATTTTAATGATTCATCGTTATCTACATCATGAGTCGTTTCATCTATAACACCACAGTGACCGTGGTCAGTATATTCACATAAACACGTATCTGCTACAACTAATAAATCAGGGAATTTACTTTTTGCTAAACGAGTGGCTTTCTGTATGATGCCGTCATCTACAAAAGCACCAGTACCACATGCGTCTTTTTCATTTGGAATACCGAAGAACATAACACCTCTTACACCTAAGTCATAAGCTTCTTTAAGTTCTTCTTCTAATAAGTTTAAGCTTAATTGATATATACCTGGCATAGACGTTATTTCATTTTTAATGTTATCTTCTTCTATTACAAAAATAGGATAAATTAAATCTGCTTTATGAACATAAGTTTCTTTTACAAGATTTCTCATTGATTGTGAAGATCTTAATCTTCTATGTCTATCAAATTTCATTACTCTACCTCTTCCAATATTTTATTTAACATATCATTCAGTGTTGCACGTGGAGCAACTTTACATTCTTGATGGTATGTTTTTAATTTTTCTTCTGTTATTTCACCAATCGCATACACTTCAATATTATCAATCTTATTATACTTTTCAAAATAACTCGACACAGCAGATGAACTAGAAAATGTAACATGCGTTACTTCGTTATTTTCAATAAGTTCATGAACTTTATCTACATTTTCATAATTCGTTTTTGGTTCGTAAATATGAAGTCGTTGAACTTCATTGTCCCATTCTCTCAAATGGTCTGTTAATTTATTTCTTGCTAGTCTACTACAAGGGATTAATATTGATTGTTTATGCAATCGATTCTCTAAAGAATCCAATAAACCTTCTTGTGTAAATGTACTTGGCATAACTTCAATCGGTATTGAATAATCTTCAGCGAGTGCTTTAGTTTTTGTACCGATTGCTGCTATATGCTTTACATTTATTAAATTTAAATATGGCTGAAATAATTTAATGGCGTTTACAGACGTAAAAATAAGCCAATCATAGTATGGTTTTATACAAGATTCGTCAACTTCGATTGGAACAATATCTATAAAAGGATAATGTTTCAGTTCTATATCTTCGCGTTGAACAGTTCTTGTACTTGTAACCACTACAATTGGCTTCATTTTAACGACTCCTTATTACGCTTCTTCTTCATTTAGCTTTCTAATAATCTCATAAGCACCTTGGGCTTTTAACTCGTCAGATACTTCTTTACCTATTTCTACTGGATCAGTTCCAACTTTAGTAGATTCATATCTTTCTTTACCATCTGGTGACATTATTAAACCTGTGAATGTAATTTCGTTGCCTTCTTTAGTTGCATAACCAGCAATAGGCACTTTACAACTACCATCCATTTCACTTAAGAAAGTTCTTTCACTTGTAACACATGTTTTAACTTCTTCATCATGAACAGCATTTAATATATCTAGTAATTCTTTATCATCACTTCTACATTCAATGCCGAGCGCGCCTTGACCGATTGCTGGCATCATCGTATCTTCACGTAAGTACTCTGTAACTATATCGTCACCCCAGCCCATACGTTTTAATCCAGCTGCTGCTAATATAATTGCATCAAAATCTTCAGTACGTAACTTTTCTAAACGTGTATCAATATTCCCTCTTATCCATTTAATTTCTAGATGTGGGTATTTCGCTAAAATTTGAGCGCCTCTTCGTAATGAGCTTGTCCCAACAATACTGCCTGGTTTTAAATCAGCTAGTTTGACGTGATTGTTAGCTACATATGCATCAAAAGGTATTTCACGTGGCGGTATGCAACCTAATGTAAGACCATCAGGTAACACACTTGGCACATCTTTCAATGAATGAATAGCAAAATCAATTTCACGGTCGAATAAAGCTTGTTGAATTTCTTTAACGAACAAACCTTTTCCACCTACTTTAGATAATTGAACATCAATTATTTTATCGCCTTTAGTGACAATTTCTTTAATTTCAATATCTAAATCCGGAAATTTTTCTTTCAATTTATCAATAAATTGCTGACTTTGTGTCATCGCTAATTTACTTCTTCTTGAGCCGACAATAATTTTACGCATATTTTCCTCCATGATCATTTAGTTAAACCATTGATGAAATCCTGAAAATTTCGAAACCACCAAATAATTTATCATACAAACTAAGAATATCATAATATTAGCAACTACTAATGTCTTAGTTTTAACAGTTTTTCTTACTCGTAGGAATAAATATATACCATATAGCAATAAGACAATTAATGATCCAATTACTTTTAAGTCCAACCAAATCTCACTACCAATAATGATTAGACCCCATTGTATTCCTAATATTAAACTTATTAACAAGACTAAGAAGCCTACTAAAGAAAATCTAAATACATTTTGCTCTAGCTGTTCAATGCTTCCCATTCTAAAAAACTTTTGGTTAAATGTCTTTTCTTTTAAATTTTTTCTTTGTAATAAGTATAAAATTGCATGTGATGTACTCAATGCAAAGATAACATAACTCAAAATCGCTAATGAAATATGAATGAGTAATAATTCATTCATCATGTTTGCGGCAGTATTTTCGGCATCATATTGTTCAGGTCTGAAAGTATGAATTGTTAAAAATACAAAACCAATTAAATTAATTATAAATACTGTTAAGTCAGTTGATTTAAAATAGTTTAAAACTAACGAAACTGTAATAATCATCCAGGTGTAAAAATAAAAACCTTCAAATAGGGTTAATATCGGAAATTGTTTAGTCGTAATGATATACATGCATAAAAAGATTGTTTGAAATATCCAAACAATCCCTAATGCATAGTAACCAAGTTTTCGTACTTTATTATTCTTTTGAATAAAATCATAAAAGTAACACCCTAAACATATCATATAGATGATTAAAACAACCTCATGCAAACGTACTGCAATTATATCTTGCATAGCATCACCATTTAATTAAATTAAGATTCAACTGTATTAGGCGTCAATTGAACTTGTTTAGATTCTTTCTTTGTTTCTGTTTTATTTTCATTTATTCTCTCAACTTCATTTGTAATGTTGAAGATTTCTTGGAATAATTCTAATTTTTCATCAGATTTTTTATCTGTTGATAATTCTTTAGCTTGTGTAATAGGATCTTTAAGTAACTGATTGACGATGCTCTTCATATGTTTAGAGATTACTTTACGTTCTCTTTCAGTCATGTCAGGTAATTTTCTCTCAATGCTTGTCATTGTATCTTGTTGTATGTGAGAAGCTTTGTCTCTCAAAGCAGTTATTACTGGTACAACACCTAACATATTAACCCACTCTTCATGCTTATCAATTTCTTTAGCAATTAATAGTTCAATTTCACGCGCAGCTTTCTCACGTTCTGCTAAGTTTGCATCTACTAGACCATTTAAGTCGTCTACATCATAATTAAACATTAATTCTAAATCGTTAACTTCTGGATCAATATCACGTGGAACAGCAATGTCGATAAGAACTAAAGGTTTATGCCTTCTAAATCTTTCAACATCTCTCATCATATCTTTTGTTAATACATATTGCTCAGCACTTGTTGAACTAATTACAATATCAGCTTCCATTAAAGAACATTGCAATTCGTTTATGCTTTTTGCTACACCTTTATATTGCATAGCTAAAGCCTCAGCTTTTGCAACAGTACGGTTTAAAACAGTTATATCTGTCACGCCACTACCGTTCAAATTCGCAACAGCTAATTCTGCCATCTCACCGGCACCTATGATTAACGCTTTTTTATTATCTAATCTGCCTAATACTTTTTTAGATAGTTCTACTGCAGCATAAGAAACTGAAACAGCATTAGATGCGATATCTGTTTCACTGTGAGCACGTTTAGCTAATGTAACTGCTTGTTTAAATAAACGATTAAACATCGTTCCAGTAGTTACTTCTGTTTGTGCAGTTTGGAAAGCGTCTTTCATTTGTCCTAAAATTTGAGTTTCACCTAATACCATAGAATCTAACCCAGATGTCACTCTGAATAGATGTTCTATTGCATCATTCTCAGTTAGAACATTTGTGTACGTCTTAATTGTATCTAATGATTGATTAAACCAGTCAGCTAAAAATGATTGTATATAGTATCTGCCTGTGTGTATTTGATCTACTACGGCATATACTTCTGTTCTATTACATGTTGATAAGATTACACATTCTAATATAGATTTTTTGTTACTAAGAGTTACAAGCGCGTTTTCAATTTCTTGATCATTAAACGCTAATTTCTCGCGCATCGCAACGTCTGCAGTTTTATAGTTTACACTTACTACAACTACATGCACTTCTAACGCCCCCATTAATTTATGTCCAATGTCTTAATTATAACATTTCTAATCTAGGAATGTGAGGAATTTGTTTAAATAAATTGTGACAATAATGCCCAAATATTGTCCGTCTTGTCTTTATTTAATGAAGAATAACTAATTAATACGTCCTCAGATTCTATTTCCAGTGTTTCTCGAATAATTTTGAGATGTTTTTGAACTTTACCTTTTGGTATTTTGTCTTCCTTAGTAGCAACTATAATCGTAGGTATTTCAAAATGCTTTAAGTAATCGTACATCAATATATCATCTTGTGTAGGTTTGTGGCGTATATCTATAAGTTGTATTACACATTTAAGTTCTTTTCTCGTTGTTAAGTACTGTTCAATCATCTTGCCGAATTGTTCTCTTTGTTTTTTACTTACTTTAGCATAACCATATCCAGGCACATCTACAAATATTAATTGTTCATCAATGTTAAAAAAGTTTAAAGTTTGTGTTTTACCTGGTTTAGATGAAGTTCTCGCTACTTTTTTTCTAGAAATAAGTGTGTTAATAAATGTTGATTTACCTACATTTGATCTTCCACTTAATGCTATTTCAGGTAAGCCTGTTTCCGGATATTGTTTAGACTCTACTGCACTAATTATAATGTCTACATTATTTGGATTTATTTTCATTGTAATCTCCTACATCATTCGTTTCTTTTATTATAGCTTAAATCATTAAATAATTAAACATAGCAATGTAGTGAAACAACGAGCTCTTATTTTTAAAAAGTCTTTGTAATGTCACCACTGCTAAAGAAAGAGTCCGAGACAATTATCATGTCCCGGACTCTAGATTTTATAATTTAAGCTGATGTTTTTTCATCGTTTAATAAGTTGCCTTCGCTATCATATAAGCTTGGGTTCTTATGATCTCTAATTGTCTCTTCTGTTATAACGACTTTCGTTACATCATCGCTTGATGGAATATCAAACATGATATCAATTAGAGCTTCTTCAATGATTGAACGAAGACCACGAGCACCAGTCTTACGCTCTATAGCTAATTCACTGATAGCACCTAAAGCCTCATCAGAGAATTCAAGTTCTACATCGTCTAGCTCTAACATTTTAGTATATTGTTTAACTAAAGCATTTTTCGGTTTAGTTAAGATATTTTTAAGAGCTTCAACATCTAACGTATCTAAGTTAGCTACAATTGGAATACGACCAATAAATTCAGGAATTAAACCATATGACTGTAAGTCTTCAGGTCTAATTTGTGAAAGTAATGATTCTTCATCGCTGATTTCTTCTCCAGCACTACTAAAACCAATTACCTTTTCACCTAAACGACGTTTAATAACTTCATCGATACCATCAAAGGCACCACCAAGAATAAATAAGATATTTGTTGTATCAATTTGGATAAATTCTTGGTTAGGATGTTTTCTTCCTCCTTGAGGTGGTACGCTTGCTGTTGTACCTTCAAGAATTTTAAGAAGTGCTTGTTGAACACCTTCACCTGATACATCACGAGTTATTGAAGTATTTTCAGATTTACGTGCAATTTTGTCAATTTCATCCACATAGATGATTCCTTTTTCAGCACTTTCGACATCAAAGTCTGCTGCTTGAATTAATCTTAATAATATATTTTCAACGTCTTCACCAACGTAACCTGCTTCAGTTAAACTTGTAGCATCTGCAATTGCAAATGGAACATTTAATGATTTAGCTAATGTCTGAGCTAGTAATGTTTTACCACTACCAGTTGGACCTATTAGTGCAATATTACTTTTTTGTAATTCAATACCATCTTCACTTTCTGAAGGTTGTTGAACACGTTTGTAATGGTTATAAACAGCTACTGCTAATGATTTTTTAGCGCTTTCTTGACCAATTACATAGTCATTTAATTGCTCTAATATTTCTTTAGGTGTAGGAACTTCAGTAAATTGTTCTGGTTCTTGTGATTTTAACTCTTCTTCTACTATTTCTGAACAAAGTTCTATACATTCATTACAAATGTAAACACCACTACCAGCTACAAGTTTCTTAACTTGATCTTGTTCTTTACCACAGAAAGAACATTTTAAGTTTTCTTCACCATCGTTAAATTTAAACATTTTTACACCCCTATTCTTCTTCTAGACTATACTAAAAGTACTTTATTATTTCAAATTAAACGGGTTAAAAAAGAATAGTAGCAGAAATATTCTGCTACTATGATCTATTTTAATACCGAATAACGATTATGCTTCTTTAGATTCATTAACTAATAAGTCGATAACTTTTTGGATTTTTAGGTCATTAACTAAGATATCATTATTACCTAAAGTAGATTTAATATCTTCTACAGATAATCCGAATTGTTCACTCATTTTTGTTAACTCAGCTTCAACATCTTCGTCTGAAATTTCAATGTTCTCAGCATCCGCAATAGCTCTTAAAGTTAAATTAGTTTTAACACGTTTTTCAGCGTCTTCTTTCATTTGAGCTTTAAGTTCTTCTTCTGATTGTCCTGAGAATTGATAATATAAATCAAGGTTTAATCCTTGTTGAGAAATACGTTGTTCAAACTCTTGCATCATACGATCTAATTCAGTGTTAATCATAGCTTCTGGAATATCTACAGTAGCATTATCAGAAGCTTTTGTAATTGCTTCTTCTTTTTCAGTAGCGTCAGCTTGGTTAACTTTAGCTTCTTCTAAGTCTTTACGTAATTTTTCTTTATATTCATCAACTGTTTTTACAGATTCATCAAGTTCTTGAGCTAATTCATCATCTAATTCAGGAACTTCTTTACCTTTAACTTCGTTGATTTCTGTTTTGAAAGTAGCTTCTTTACCAGCTAATTCTTCAGCGTGGTATTCTTCAGGGAATGTGACAACAACATCTTTGCTATCATTAGCTTTAAGACCGATAAGTTGTTCTTCAAATCCTGGAATAAATGAACCTGAACCAATTTCAAGATCATAACCTTCAGCTTGTCCACCTTCAAAAGCTTCTCCATCAACATAGCCATCAAAGTTAATGTTAGCTACATCACCTTCAGCAATTTCACCATCTTTAACTGTTAATTCAGCTTGACGACTTACCGCATCATTTAAAGCTTCTTCGAATTCTTCGTCAGTTACTTCACGGTCTTGCTTTTCAATAGCTAAACCTTTGTATTCACCTAATTCTACTTCAGGTTCTACAGTTACAGTTGCTTCAAAGATAAGTTCTTTACCTTTTTCCATTTGTGTAACATCGATTTCTGGACGATCAACAGGGTTGATTTCTGCTTCCTCTACTGCATTACCATATGCTTCAGGTAAAATAAAATCTAAAGCATCTTGGTATAATGATTCAACACCAAATCTTTGTTCAAATAATGGTCTTGGCATTTTACCTTTACGGAAACCAGGCACATTAATTTGTTTAACAACTTTTTTGAATGCTTTGTCTAATCCTTTATCTACTTCTTCTTTTGGAACCGTAACAGTTAATAAACCTTGGTTGCCTTCTTTCTTTTCCCATGTTGCTGTCATGAATAAAAACCTCCGTGATTATCCTAATTTATTAATTTTCAACTCTTTAATTATAACATAGCTTTTCAATGTTTCAACTATAGTGTTTATATTCATTCAAATTTCTGAATAACGCCAATAAATTGTTCCCAATCATCTTGGCTCACACTTTCATAGTTAGCGTCTATATTAAGGCGTTCTGATAAAAGTTTCAAGTAACATGCTATTAAAACTTCATTTTTAATAGATTTAAATTCGATTGGATAAAGTAAAATGGCATGTTGATTTAATATAGAGTTACTTAATTCTATAGACGCTGGGCTATCTATTTCAAGTTGTTCAATAATTTTAGGTATAATATTTATTTTAAAATCTGTTCTTTCAATGCCACTAAGTTCTGTAGGAACAATAGCTATATTTGTATCTATTTTATTAAATTTAACTTCAGCTGACCATTCTCCCAAACGTAAATACTCTAATATTAAGCTTTGAACATTTGGATGTAACGGTTCATTCTCAATAATTTGAGCTAATGTTAAATTGAAAATACCTAGATGGTTATCTATTAAATCTATTAATAATTGCACTTGTTCCTCAAAGTTTGTATCTTTAAAAGTCTTTAAAATTTCTGAAGCTTTAAGTTTCCTTTGTTCTAGCTTATCTTTTGCTAAATCTTGCATTGGTATTAAAGTCATTCTTGTTGCATGGTCAATAGCTTCATCTTTAATTTGATTTATGATTTCCACTACAGTTTGATACTGTTCTAATTGAAATAGGCTTTCTACAAAATATATTACAACTTGATCATATTGTTCGTGACCTTGGTTTAATAATATACTTGCTTCTTCTCTTAATTCTAGATAATGACCGCAAGACTTTAAAACTTCACATTTCATCAACGATAATTGTTCATCCATTTCAAAATGTTGTTCATATGTTTCGAATGATTCATATGCTTTATCATATTCACCATCTTGCATTGAAGTTTTAATATTTGTAATTAATTGATTCTTTAATTTAGGAAATGGAATGATATCAGACAAGGTCACTCACCTCTTCTATATAAGCCGTCTATAATTAAGCTACTCCATGTTTCATAATTTTTATTATTCGCTAAATCTGATTGTTTAACCCAATTAATTTTCAAAGTATCAGTTTCTTTAGATTCAACACTTGATTCATTTACTTTTAATTTGAAAACTAATCCGATGTGTACTTTACCAACTTCGTTTTGGTCGTCATTAATAAAGCCGATTAGTTCCATATTTTTAACATTTTCTTTATCAAGCCCTACTTCTTCTTCTAATTCTCTTTCTGCATTATCTCGAATCACTTCTTCTACATTTGTAGCATTTGGAACATCATTCATATGACCGCCTACACCAATAGAACTTAAGCCATGAAGTCTACCTTCTCCTCCACCTGTTAGTCGTTCATATACAAGTATTTCATCATTTTCATTTTCTAAAATACAATATGAAATAAGTTGTTTATATGAAGGATCTTCTTCCATGTCCCCACGTCTTTTAACTTCGTACTCATTAATTGTTTCATAAATATATTTCGTTTCTTCATCTTGAATAGATTTAAAACCATCGAATTGATAAGCTTCATCTTTAAAAATTGTCTTTCTAGGGACAACTGTAATCATTTCATCAAATTTAGACATAGTATTCTCCTTATAAGTTGTTCTTCTTTATTTTATCAAAGCGTATATAAGGCGTAAAGAAGATACCTTTATATTAAATTTAATCTTCTTTATAAAAAAAGAGTCCAGGACATGGTAAATGCCCCCGGACTCTATATATATTTATTATTTTGCTAAAGCATCTTTAGCTTTAGTAGCTAATTCAGCAAAAGCTTTTTCGTCTGAAATAGCGATTTCAGATAACATTTTACGGTTAACTTCGATACCAGCTAATTTAAGACCATTCATTAAACGGCTGTAACTGATGTCGTTTTGACGAGCCGCAGCGTTGATACGAGCAATCCATAATTTACGGAATTCACGTTTTTTCTGACGACGGTCACGGTAAGCATAGTTACCTGATTTCATAACTTGTTGCTTAGCAACTTTGTATAATGTATGTTTTGATCCAAAGTAACCTTTAGATAATTTTAAGACTTTTTTACGACGAGCTCTCGTCACTGTTCCACCTTTAACACGTGGCATGATAATTCCTCCTTGAACTGGACCATTAGTCCAATAAATTTATTATTTTACGTACGTTAACATTTGTTTAACTCGTTTTACATCTGATTTAGATACTAAAGTAGATTTACGTAATTGACGTTTAGCTTTAGTTGATTTGTTTGCGAATAAGTGTGAAGTAAACGCTCTAGAACGCTTTAATTGTCCTGAACCAGTTCTTTTAACACGTTTAGCTGCTCCGCGATGAGTTTTCATTTTAGGCATTGAGTTTTCCTCCTAGTATTTCGGTTTATTTTTCGTTTGTGATAGGCGCTAACATTAGGAACATTGAACGCCCTTCCATTTTAGGTCTTTGCTCAACTGTTGCTATATCTTTACAAGATTCTGCAAAGCGTTCAAGCACGCGTTGACCAATTTCTTTATGCGTAATCGCACGACCTCTAAATCTAATAGATACTTTAACTTTATCTTCTTTAGATAAGAATTTTTGAGCATGTTTTAGTTTAGTTTCAAAGTCGTGTTCTTCGATAGTTGGACTCAATCGAATTTCTTTAACATTAACAACTTTTTGCTTTTTACGAATTTCTTTTTCTTTTTTCTGTTGTTCGAATTTATATTTTCCGTAATCCATAATTCTTGCAACAGGTGGTTTAGCACCAGGTGCTACGATAACAACGTCTAAATCTACTCTTTCAGCCATTTCAATAGCTTCTTGTTTAGATTTAACACCTATCTGTTCACCATCTTGGCCAATTAGTCGAAGTTCTTTTGCGCGAATTCTGTCGTTAACTTGAGTCTGATCTTTAGCTATGGTTGACACCTCCTAGATTTTTACGAAGTCGTCCAAGAAAAAAAGAGCGAATGCATAAATGCACCCGCTCTTATCCATAAACATTAAAGGTTTATTTTTACCTGCCAACTGCTTAAAGCGTCACTACAGGTGAGAAGCGGGTATGCTTCTACTTGGTCCGTTTCGTATTCAACATGACCTATCATACCAACTATAAACCTTTATGTCAATATTTATTTAATATTCTTTTCGAATTCTTCCATATCAACATCTTGACTTAAGTCCACTTTTTCTAATGGAATTAATTTCGTTTTATATTTTAACTTATGGAAAATGTAAAATACTAAGAATACAGGAATACCCATATAAGTAATGAAAAATCTTCTAGGATCAAATTCACCCGTTTGTATAAAGTCTACATCTTGGCCTACTATGACAATCGCACATAATATAAATGCGAACAATGGACCAAATGGGAATAATTTAGCTTTATATTTTAGTTTTGTTTTATCATAATCTTGTAAATCAAAAGCTCTTCTAAATCTATAATGACTGATCGCAATACCTAACCAAGCAATGAAGCCTGTCATACCTGAAGCTGCGATAATATATTCATAAGCGCCACCACTTAAATGTTCTATTATAAATATTAATACAACTACAAATGCAGTAGCTATTAACGCTGTATAAGGTACACCAGCTTTATTTGTTTTTGAAAATACTGGTGAAGCCAATTTATCTTTACTCATTGAAAACAGCATTCTTACAGAAGCATACATACCTGAGTTGCCTGCTGATAATACTGAAGTTAAGATTACTGCGTTCATAAATGAAGCTGCAAATGCTAATCCTGCATTTTCAAATACAAGCGTGAATGGCGATTTAGCAATTTCATCCCCACCCATTAGGTTCGGATTTGTGTACGGAATAATCATTCCTATTACAAATATAGCTAAAATGTAAAATAGTAATATTCTCCAAAACACTTGTTTAATTGCTTTCGGCACTGCTCTTTCAGGATTTTCAGATTCTCCTGCCGTAATACCAATAAGTTCTGTACCTTGGAATGAGAACCCTGCAACTAAGAATACTCCTAATGTTAATAAGAATGTATTCACATTTGAATCTCCTAGGAACGGTGCATCTCCTACAACAAAATTATCAAATCCTAAGTATTGACCACCTATAATACCAAATATCGTTAATAAACCGATACCGATAAAGATAATAACTGTTGCAACTTTAATAAATGCAAACCAGTACTCACTTTCACCATAAACTCTAACAGATAGTGCGTTAAGACCAAATATAATCAACATGAATATGATACTCCATAGCCATGAAGGTAATATTTCTAATGGTTCCCAATAGCTAATAACTTGAGAAGCAATTGTAATATCAGCTGCTACTGTAATAACCCAGTTAAACCAATAGTTCCAACCTAAAGCGAAACCTAATGATGGATCAACAAATCTTGTAGCATATGTACTAAATGATCCCGAAACTGGTAAATATGTTGCCATTTCTCCTAACGATGTCATAAGGAAGAAGACCATAATACCAACTACTGCATATGCTAATAATGCACCACCTGGTCCCGCGTCTCTTATAGCACCACCCGAAGTCATAAATAAACCTGTACCGATACAACCACCGATAGCAATCATAGAGATGTGTCTATCTTTTAACTTCCTTTGAATATTATTAGTTGTTTTTTCTTGCGACATTGATCTTTCCCTTTCTACAATTCCACAATAGAGCCACTAAAAAAGTCGCATACCCTATTCGATATGCGACCATATATGAACATTCCATACAAATTGGTAGCACATCACTTAGTGTGACAGTCCAGTATTTATTTAACACTGGCCCAATAAATAGCATTATGGTCACTATTTATTTCGGCAATATCCCCTTTCTACATTTCAACATATGTGCCATAACACTTCTGAATGTATAATCTTGAACATCGCAACCTCTAACTCATTACTGAGGAATATTAAATTAATTTTTACTATTAAACTATAACTGAAGAATCCGAAATTTTCAATAGCCTCTTATTTTTTCAAGCGAATTTCATCAACAAGATTCCAAATAAACTCGTCTTTTTCGACTGTTTTTGAATCTTTTGATCCATACTGTCTAACATTAACTTCTTGATTTTCTACTTCTTTGTCACCTACAACAAGCTGATAAGGTATTTTTTTCATTTGAGCTTCTCTTATTTTGTAGCCCATTTTTTCATTACGATCATCGATATGAACACGAACACCTTGTGATTTCAATTCATCTTGTAATAATCTAGCATAATCATAATGTAAATCTACGTTAACAGGTATAATTTCAACTTGATTTGGTGCTAACCACGTTGGGAATACACCTTTAGTTTCTTCTATTAAGAAAGCAGTGAAACGTTCCATAGTTGAAATAACACCTCTATGGATAACAACTGGACGGTGTTCATCTCCATCTTTACCAATATATGTTAAGTCAAAGCGTTCCGGTAATAGGAAATCAAGTTGCGCAGTTGATAAAGTTTCTTCTTTACCCATTGCAGTTTTCACTTGAACATCTAATTTAGGACCGTAGAATGCCGCTTCACCAATCGCTTCTTCATATGGTAGTTCCATTTCATCTATTACTTCTTTCAATACTGCTTGAGCTCTATTCCACATTTCATCATCATCGAAGTATTTCTCTTTATCTTCAGGATCACGATAACTCAATCTGAAAGTATAGTCTTTGAATCCAAAGTCTTCGTAAACATCTAAAATCATGTTTACTACACGCTTAAATTCTTCTTTAATTTGATCTGGTCTAACAAAGATGTGCGCATCGTTTAAAGTCATACCACGAACACGTTGTAAACCTGATACTGCACCACTTGCTTCATATCTATGCATCATGCCTAATTCAGCAATACGTATAGGTAATTCACGATAAGAATGACGACTATTTTTATAAATCATCATGTGGTGTGGACAGTTCATAGGTCGTAAAACTAACGATTCATTACCTACATCCATAGGTGGGAACATGTCTTCTTGATAATGATCCCAGTGACCTGATTTTTTATAGAAATCAACGTTAGCCATGATTGGTGTATAAACATGGTCATAACCCATACTTACTTCTTTATCTACAATATATCGCTCTAATTCACGTCTAATTACAGCACCATTTGGCAACCATAAAGGTAGTCCAGCGCCAACATCTTGGTTAGTTGTAAATAGTTCTAATTCTTTACCGATCTTCCTATGGTCACGTTCTTTTCTCTCTTCTAAAATTTTCAAGTGAGCTTTCAAATCTTTTTTATCGAAGAATGCAGTACCATATATACGCTGCAACATTTTGTTATTAGAATCGCCTCTCCAATAAGCCCCTGCAGTTGATAAAAGTTTAAATTCTTTAATTTTCGAAGTTGAAGGTACGTGTACACCTCTACATAAATCAGTAAATTCACCTTGTGAATATAGTGTTACATTTTCGTCTTCAGGTATAGCATCAATTAACTCTAATTTATATTCATCGTTTTTGAAAAATTCTTTAGCTTCATCTCTAGATACAACTTTACGTTCAATTTTGAAGTTTTCATTTACGATTTGTTTCATTTCCTTTTCGATCGTTTCGAAGTCGTCACTAGAAATTTTGTGTTCTGTATCTATATCATAGTAGAAGCCACCTTCAATGACTGGACCAACACCAAATTTCACATCTCCATATAATCTTTGCAATGCCTGTGCCATTAAATGTGCAGTCGAGTGTCTTAACACTTCTAAAGCTTCGTCACTACCAGGTGTTACAATTTCAATATCCCCATCTTCCTCTAAAGGTCTAGTTAAATCGACTAGTTGTCCATTGAATTTACCTGCTACTGCTTTTTTTCTTAACCCAGGGCTAATAGATTGAGCAATATCTTCAGTTGTTGTGCCTTGTTCAAATCCTTTCACATTGCCATCTGGAAATTTGATATTTATTTCGCTCATAACGACTTCCTCCTCATTAAAATTATTAAAGAACATAAAAAAGAGACCTCATCCAAAGGGACGAAATCTCTCGCGGTACCACCCTCATTAACGCAAACTTATTGTGTTTACGATAACTCTACATAAGATAACGGTCTTGAGCCGAATGTGGATTAACACATCATGTATGAGGGAGTAACCGAATATATCGCATTATCTCAATTTCAGCTAGATGAGACTCTCTGTGAATGCTAAATAGACGTCATGTCCTCTAAATTTAAATATTCATTTAAGATAATTCAATTATACAACTCTATTATAAAATATCAAGCTAAAATTACGCTCTATAGTTTTTGCCTTCAAGTTCATAGTCTTCAGTAATTGTCTTAATTCGTTCCATAATTCTACTTGCTTTCGTTATTTCAGCACCTTGTCTCGTTTTGCTCAAATGAAATTCTAATTCTTCAAAATTAAAGTTCGAGCTAAAGAAAGTCGGTAGTTTATGGACCATTCTATAATGTAATAACGGACCTAATACTTCATCCCTTACCCAAGGGGTTATTTCTTCCGCACCAATATCATCAAGCATTAATACTTTTGCTTCTCGAGCAGATTCAAATCTTTGGCTAAATGAACCATCATTAAAACCATTTTTTAATACTCTAATAAATTCTGGTAAATATATAATTGTTGAAGCTTGGTTTTTCAATTTCAATTGATTAGATATTGCACCAAGTATATATGATTTACCTGTTCCAAATGGACCGTGTATATAAAGTCCTTTAGTATCTTCACCATTCACTATTTTATTACAAATTTCCATAGCTTTTTTAATAATAGTCATTCTCGCTTCATTATCTACGTATATATCTTTAATTGTTGCCTGTAATGTTTCTTCAGGCATTTGAAAAGATGTTACTAAGTTAGATTGGAAGCGTTGTTCATCATGTTCTATTTTATTCGGGCATGGTAAATATCTAATTTTAATGTGATCATTTTGAATGTATAATTCTGGAACATGCCCTTTAACAAAGTTAATGCATTTATTGTAACAATCACATTTTTCACAACTTTTCGACTGGTCTTTAAATGCTTGCAGTTGATCTAAATCTCTATCTATCATAGCATTTGTCAATTCAGATTGATGTGCTTCTATAAATGCTTTCACTTCTTTATTGGCAAGTGTATCTCTTTTTATTTTATCTAGTCTTTTTTGAAAGTCTTTATTTTGTTGCAAATGCTGCCCTAGCGGTTCCATCAATGATCACCTTCTTTCCAAAATGCTTCCATTTCTCTTTGTAGAGCTTTTTTTCTTTTTTCAAATTCTTCATCAGTTTCATCTTGTTGTTTATCATTATTGGCGCCGTCTTCTTTTTCTTCACTCGATTTTTGTTTTAATAGCCAATCCGGTGTTTTTTCAATCGATTTCAATTTATATGAATTATAATTACCTTTTTCTTGACGTTGCTTTTTCTTTTCTTTAGTTTTCTTTTCAAATTCTTTAATGTAATTATAAGCTTCCTCTGCTGAACTTAGCTTTAACTTCTTCCAGTTAGAAGCGATTTCCTCAATATAAGCTTTCGGTAATTGCATGTTGTTTTTGAACATAACATATTGTAATAATATGTTCATAACCCCGTAAGGTAATTTTTCTCTAGTAATGATTTCTTCTACAAGTCTTTTCTGTGCAACGGTTGGCTCAGATTCTGTAAACGAAGATAACATTTCAATAGGGCTTGTAGTATCTAATAATTCATACCAAGATAATAATGAGTTTACTTCTTCACTTGGTTGTTCATTTTGACTTGATGTTATACTACCTTGCTTTACTTCTAATGCTGGTAAAGCACCTTCATGCTCTATTTGATAAATTGACCGAGCATGTTTCCTTAAATCCTCTAAAGAGATTGTTTGGTTCTCTGTTATAGATTTTAAAATGATAGATTTCATATCTACAGGTGTTATACCATATAATGTAGCAATTTGTATAATTACTTCTTTTGTCTTTTTATTTAAAATCTCTTTAGAAATTAAATGATTATTCAGTAATAACTCAAGCATTTCAAAATCGAATTTTACATCGGATAAATCCAAACCTTTGTTTTTAGCATCTTGTTGTATTTCTATTGAATCTGTAGGTGCTACTTGTGACATATTAGGCACTTTAAAAACATCTGTGAAAGTTTTGGTAACATCGTTATAATCTGAAGTAGAAACACTTTTATCTTTATATCTATTTTTCAAGGCAACAAATCTTGTCTTACCTATTTGTTGGTATAAAAAAACTGATAATAATGGATCATTAAAGAATTGTTCAGTTGTAGCAGGTTGTTGTAACGAGTATATAAATGTTTGCTCTTGTTGGTTTACTTTCATAAAAGTTTTAATTAATCCAATACCTTCTAATAAATCTAACGAATCTCTAAAATTTGATAAATTAATTTTTAAATCATTCATAATTGTATAATGACTATAAGCGTCATGTTCATTATGAAAATTAAATTGTGATAAATATAAATAAACACCTATTGCATCAGTACCAATTAACGGCGTATATAAGCTAGTTAATATGTCTTGATGGACATGTGTGTAATTATAATTTGATTTCACGTAAAAGCCATCTCCAGGCTTTATACCACTAAAATATTCCGCCATTAATAATCACCTTACTTTCGGTCTTTCAAAATACCTTGCATTGATTGTAGCAATTGATCGACATCTTTGAACTCTCTGTATACAGACGCGAACCTTACATATGATACTTGATCAACATCCATTAAATGTTCCATTACTTTTTCTCCAATATCATTAGAAGATACTTCAGTAACTCCTTCAGCTCTTAAGTCTTTTTCAACTTGGTTTGTAATATCTTCTAGTTTTTGAAAAGCAACTGGTCTTTTTTCACATGAACGAACGAGACCATTTAATATTTTATCTCTATTAAAAGTTTGTCGAGCTCCATCTTTTTTAACTACTATTAAAGGTGATAGTTCAACTCTTTCGAATGTCGTGAAACGAAATCCACATGATTCACACTCTCTTCTTCTTCTTATAGCAGTCAGATCATCAGCGTGTCTTGAATCCACTACTTTAGAATTATCATATTTACAATTTGGACATCTCATTCGTTTCACCTCTCAGAACTTATATTTTCATACATAGATTATACAGTAGTTTCGGATATTTTTAAACGCTCACTACTTTACATTTGTAAATCATCAAATAAAAACACAATGCAAATTTCAAAATTCGCATTGTGTTTATTAAGTATATCAATTATGAAATTTTTTGTTCTTGTGTTTCAGTTAAAATGTTTGCCACTTGCTCAGCTAATTCAACAACTCTCATTGAATATCCCCATTCATTGTCATACCAAGCCAATACTTTAACTTTATTATCTCCAATGACCATCGTAGATTGTTCATCAACAATAGCTGAATGTGGATCAGTCTTGAAATCAATTGAAACTAATGGTTCATCGCTTACAGCCATAATCCCTGCCAATTCTCCATTACTTGCTTCTCTTAATGCATCATTCACTTTTTCTATCGTTACATCAGTTTTCAAATCAACAACTAAATCAACTAAAGAAACGTTTGAAGTTGGTACTCTTAATGCCATACCATGCATTTTACCTTCTAATTCTGGTAATACGAGTGATAAAGCTTTTGCAGCTCCAGTCGAAGTTGGTATTATGCTGTCAGTACAAGAACGTGCTCTTCTTAAATCTTTATGCGGATTATCTAAGTTCTTTTGATCATTTGTAAAAGCATGAACGGTTGTCATTAAGCCATTTTCAATACCAAACTTATCATTTAAGACTTTAGCTACAGGGCTTAAGCAATTTGTTGTACAAGAAGCATTTGAAATAATATCAAATTCTTTTAAATTAAGTTGATTATCATTTACACCTTTAACAATCGTTTGAACTTTCCCACCTTTAGCAGGACCAGTCAATATTACTTTTTTAGCACCTGCATCTATGTGTGAAACTGCTTTATCTCCATGGTTGAATTTGCCTGTTGCTTCAATAACAATATCAATATTTAATGTTCCCCATGGTAATAATTTAGGGTCTCTCTCTGACACTAATAAAATTTTATGATCATTTATTACAATTCCATCTTCAACTGCTTTTATTTCTTCATCTAATTTGCCATGTGTTGAATCATATTTAATTAAATGTGCAATTGTTTCTGGCGGATAAGACGCATTTATCGCAACAATATTTAAATCATCAGATTTAAGTGCACCTCTTAATACCATTCTACCTATTCTTCCTAATCCGTTAATCGCAATATTTTTTTTCATAATCGAGAACCCCTTTTAATGTGATATACTATTTGTTGCAATTAGTATATCACATTAAAATCGTATTGAAAACGTTTACTATTATGTTTTTGAAAATTTTATTTTTATTAATAAAACTACGTTATTAAGTATTTTTACTCATATATTATATTTAGTATGTAACATTGAATTTTCTAGTAAAACAAAAATGCGCTCTTCAATTTAAACACTTAAAGTGTCTATCTTAAAGAACGCATCAAAATATCAGTAATTCAAACTTGAAATTATTATAAAATCATGTGGTTTTATAGTTTTTAGCAGTTAAAAATTGAATAATAGTCGATTCTAAATCTTCTTTTGTGCCATTGTTTTCAATAGTTTCATCTGCTAAATGTCGTTTTTCTTCAATTGGAATTTGTGAACGTATACGTGATAATGCTTCGTCATCAGTCAATTGATTTCTTTCTTTCAATCTACTAATTTGGTTTGTTTCATTTGTATATACTAACCATGTTTCATCAACTGTATCTTGTAATTGGTTTTCAAATAATAAAGGGATATCCATTATAACGTTTTTTCCCTCGTTCAATGCTTGTTGTTTCTCATCTTCCATTATTTCACGAACTTTAGGATGTATAATGTTATTTAATTTATTTCTCATATTTTCATCATTGAAAACAATCTGGCCAATATACTGACGATTCATTTCACCATCAATTATTGCTTCGTCACCAAATACTTCTCGAACTTCATCTAATCCTTTACTGCCTTTTTCGACAGCTTTACGACTAGCTATATCAGCGTCCACAATATAAAACCCATGTTCTTTTAACAGGTTTGATACTGTTGATTTCCCCGTAGCTATCCCACCAGTTAAACCTATTACACGACTCATCTTTACACACCTACTTTTGACAGTTTGGACAATAATGAGTATTTCTTGTAGCTATGATTTCTTGTTCAATAGTACCACCACATTGTCCGCAAATATTTTTACCATATACAAGATGTCTTTCTTGCATCGTTCCTTTTTCTCCGTCGGCATTGTAATAATCAGAAATACTTGATCCACCATTATCAATACCTTCTTGAAGAACTTCCACTACTTCACGAAATACTTTTTCTTGTTCTTCTTCACTTAATTCTTTAACGCTACGACTAGGCAAAATTCCTGCACGTAATAAAGCTTCGCATGCATATATATTTCCACACCCTGAAATCACTGTATGGTCGAGTATTGCCACTTTTATAGGTTTATTAATAAACTTTTTTGTCTTAATTTGTTCTTTATAATGATGAAAGGCTTCTTCAAAAAATGGCTCTGGCGCTATTTTTAATACTGAAGGATATTCTGTTAAATCTTTCAAAGCTCTTATTTCACCAAATCTTCGAATATCAGTATAAATAAGTTTAATTCCATTATCTAACTCAAAAATAACGTGCCAATGCTTTTTATGATTTGGTATCGTAATATCTTCTAATTGCGGAACTGTAAAGAAAGCACCTGTCATACCAAAATGACACATCATAATATGGTGATTTTGATCTTTTTCTAATTCTATAAATATATATTTACTTCGTCTGTATACGTTCGTAATCGTATAATTTTCAATACGCGCTTTAAATTCTTCTAAAGAGGTACCTTTAACAATCGTTTCTTTACCTGTATCTTTACCTATTTTCACTTTATCTGAAAATTTAATATGTTGAATCGTTCTTCCAATTAATTTAGGTTCGATACCTCTCTTAACATGTTCTACTTCTGGTAATTCTGGCATTTTCAGTCTTCTTTCTCTTCATTATTTTGCATCATACCATGTGTCTCCATAACTTGATTCAACACTTAATGGTACGCTCAGTTCAAGCGCATTATCCATGATTTCCTCTACAAATGGCCTGAATTCATCTATTTCATCATTTGGCACTTCAAATATTAATTCATCGTGTACTTGTAATAATAATTTTGCATTAAAGTTTGTATCTTTAATTTTATGAGCAAACTGAACCATTGCAAGTTTGATGATATCAGCTGCACTACCTTGTATAGGTGTATTCATAGCTGTTCTTTCTGCAAAGCTTCTTAAATTAAAGTTTCTATTTGTAATATCAGGCGTATATCGTCTTCTATGAAGAAGTGTTTCTACGTATCCTTTTTGTTTTGCATCTTGCACTATTGTATCCATATATTCTTTTACTTTAGGGAAACTATCTAAATAGTCATCGATAAATTTCTTAGCTTCTTTTCTCGTAATACCTAAACTTTGACTCAACCCATAATCACTGATTCCATAAACGATACCAAAGTTAACAGCTTTAGCTTGTCTTCTCATATTTCCAGTAATTTCGTCTTTACTATCTATGTTGAAAACACGCATTGCAGTTTTCGTATGAATATCTTCATTAGATGTAAATGCTTCTTTCATATGTTCGTCCCCTGTAATATGTGCCAATACACGTAACTCAATTTGAGAATAGTCAGCTGCAAAAATAACATGGTCTTTCTTACTTGGTCTAAATGCTTTTCTAATTTTACGACCTTCTTCTAATCGAATCGGTATGTTTTGCAAGTTAGGTTCAACAGAACTTAAGCGACCAGTTTGTGCCAATGTTTGGTTAAATCGCGTATGAATCTTACCTTCAGGTGTAATCATTTTTTGTAGGCCTTCAATGTAAGTAGATTGCAATTTAGATAATTGTCTATAAACTAAAATATCTTCAATTATAGGATGTTCATTTCGTAATTGTTCTAACACATCTACTGCTGTTGAATAGCCAGTCTTAGTCTTTTTAATGATTGGTAATTTTAAATCTTCAAATAATACTACACCAAGTTGCTTAGGTGAATTAATATTGAATTCAGAACCCGCATAATTATGAATTTGTTCAATTAATTTCTCAAGTCTTGAATTTAAATCTTCTTGCATATTTACTAAAGTATCCTTATCAACTGTTATACCTAATCTCTCCATATCAGCTAAAACTGTCGCTAGTGGCAACTCTAAATCATCGTGTAATGAAAGTTGTTCTCTTTCTTTTAATAGGTCAATCATTTTTTCTTTTGATTCTGAAATCGCAGTCACTTTTTTTGCGATACATTCAAATAAAACGTCTCTTTCTGGCACGTGTAACTTTTTGCCTTTTCCATAGATGCTTTCGTCATTAGGCACGTAATAAATTCCAAATTCAGACACGACTGAATATACATCATCTATTGTTCTAGAAGGATCTAATATATAACTCGCTAACATTGTATCAAATGTAACACCTTTAATTTTTACACCTAATCTATGTGATAATACAATAGTCTTTTTAACGTCATAAGCAGACAACGATACCTCTTCTCGTTCTAACCATTCATGTAAATCTTTATTTTGTTTAAATTCTTCTTCTGTTATCACAAATACCTGATTTTCCGTTTGAATAGCGAAACCTAGAACGTCTGCTTTTAGATAATTGTTTTCATTCGTCTCAAAATGTATGGACGCTTCTTTTGTATTTTTAAAATCAAAATCATCCATACTATCTATATATTCAATAACACGATCATCTGAAGCTTCTGTACTTGCATCCATTTGATCTAACAATTGTTTAAATTCTAAAGTTTTGAATAGTTTAATTTTCTCTTCATCACTATAGTCTGTTAATTTTAAATCATCTATCGTTACTTCTATAGGGCTATCTCTATTAATCGTCGCTAAATCTTTACTTAATTTTGCATTTTCTTCATTTTCAATTAGCTTTTCTTTCATTTTAGATTTTTTTAATTCATCTATATTTTCGTAAACGCCCTCAACTGTTTCAAATTGTTTCAATAACTTGATAGCAGTCTTTTCACCAATACCAGGGACACCTGGTATATTATCTGATTTATCTCCCATAAGACCTTTCATATCAATAATTTGATTTGGTACTATACCATCATACTTTTCAGCGATGAATTCAGGTGTATAGTGATCAATATCTGTAACACCTTTTTTAGTGTAATAAATTGTTACGTTTTCGCTAGCTAATTGAGTTAAATCACGATCGCCAGTTATAATGATAGTTTTTAAATTTTGATTATCAGCTTGTTTTGATAGCGTACCGATAATATCGTCCGCTTCATAATTTTCAAGTTCATAGTGTTTAATATTATAACTTTCAACTAATTGACGAATATATGGCAATTGGCTACGTAATTCATCCGGCGTTTTTTCACGTCCACCTTTGTATTCACTATACATGTTATTTCTAAATGTTGTTTTTCCAGCATCAAATGCAACCATAAAATGAGTCGGTTGTTCTTCTTTTATTATTTTATCTAAAATCATTGTGAAACCATAAATTGCATTTGTGTATACGCCCGCTTTATTAGTTAAAAGAGGCAATGCAAAAAAAGCTCTAAATGATAAACTATTTCCGTCTATAAGTACCAATTTTTCCAATGTGAGATACCTCCATCATTATATTGATTTCATTTTATCATATATAAGTCCATATTTAGATTGTTTCGCATAAAATAAAAAAGCAAGATACCGAAGTATCTTGCTCAATCATCAAAATGAAGGGGTCTAGATTCATTCTATCTATAAACCATGAAACTAGTGTGAATTTATTGTAAAGATTATATGAAGATTATTCATTAAATAATTTAACTATAAAATTAGAGCCCTCGCCTACTTTAGATTCTACTTTAATTACACCATTATGTGCTTCTATAATATGTTTTGTAATAGACAGTCCTAAGCCAGTACCTCCAGAATCTCTACTTCTTGCTTTATCAACTCTATAAAAGCGTTCAAATATACGAGCATGCTCTTCTTCAGAAATACCTATACCATTGTCTTTAACAGAAATAATTTGTCCGTCTGTTTCATTTTTAATTGTTAAAACAACTTCACTAGATGGCGAAGAGTAACTAATGGCATTCGTTAACAAATTAATAAGAACTTGAGTGATTTTATCTTTATCTCCAAGTGCATATACATCATTATCGATATTACCTATCAATTCAATATCTTTTTTATGTGCTGCATTACTTACAGTTTGTATACAATGCTCTCCTATTTCAGTTAAAGAAATACGTTCTTTTGGAATTTTATTACTTTGTTCAATTTTAGATAAATCTAACAAGTCTTGTACTAATGATTGTATCCTGTTTGATTCTTCAAGAATGATATTTAAAAACATATCTAAAGATTCTGGATCATCTTTAGCACCATCTAATAAAGTTTCAGCAAAGCCTTTAATAGAAGTTATAGGTGTCCTCAGTTCGTGAGATACATTTGCAACAAAGTCTTTGCGCATATGTTCTAATTTTTTCAATTTTGTAATATCATGCATTACTACTACGAGACCTAAAAGATTTTTCTTACGTCTTGATAGGACTGGTATAGTAGATACTTCGAAAAATTTATTATGAACATTGTTAATATACAATTCAATTTGCTCAAATAAAGGTTGTTCTAACTTCAAAGCTTCGTTCATCATTTGGCTGATTTCTTGATTAGGCATAACATCTTTAAACAATTGCCCTTCTGCATTCCCAACTCTATCAAATAAATCATGATAAGTTTTATTAGCTATAACAATATAACCATCTCTATCGATCATCAACGTTGCACTTGGAATGTTTTCTAATGTCGTTTCTAATCTATTTCTTTGGAGTTTCTGCTCATTATTTAAATCGTCTAGCGTTCTAGCGAGCTCATTAGTGTTAATGAATAAGTCTTTCGTTTCTTTAACATTACTTTCTGGAACTCTTACTCTATACTTACCAGAAGCTAATAATTTAGTAGCATATGTTACTTCTTTTATAGGATAGATGTAAGAAGTATTGATGTATCTAACTACGAAATAAATAAGTGGTAAAGTAAATAATAAGACGATTAACAAGTATTGCCAAATATCTTTTTGAATAATTGCTATAGTTTCAGATTCTTTTGCTAAAACAATCGTATATTCACCATATTTTTTAGCAGAAATTAATTCACTTTTTTCTTTATTAAGTTTAAATGATTCATCGAATTTTCTAGCTTCTTTAATGGCATCATCTTTTTCATCATCAAAAATTTTAGTCCCTTGATTTTGAGAACTATATAATTCTTTATTATTCTTCATGACTAAAACATCTTGTACAAATACATTTAATATATTATCCAAATCTTCTGGATGTTGTTTGGCAATATCGTAAATCTTTCTAGAATCGTTTTTCATTTGTTTATCTTCTTGCTTAGATATTAGATCATAACTTGAATTATGTAGGAAAAACCCTAATATAAGAAAACTTACAACGGTAACTGTTGTAAGTATAATTAAAAGCTTATTATAAAACTTAATCATTATTTTTTGGTCTTTCTAACTTATAACCTAAGCCTCTCACCGTTTTTATAAACTGAGGCTGTTTAGGGTTTTCTTCAAGCTTATCTCTTAAATGACTTATATGTACATCTACAATACGTGAATCTCCTGCAAATTCATAATTCCATACTGAATTCAGCATATGTTCTCTAGTAATCACACGGCCTTGTCTTTCGATTAAATATAGTAATAATTCGAATTCTTTCGGTGTTAATTCTAAAAGCTCGTCATTTCGATAAACTTCAAAATAATCTGGACGTATTCGAATTGAACCTAATATAATATCTTCATCTTCATCTAATTGACTAGATTCGATTTGGCTAACTCGTCTTAAAATTGCTTTAACTCTTGCTACCACTTCTCTTGGTGAAAATGGCTTTGTCATGTAATCATCTGCACCTAGTTCTAAACCTAATACTCTATCAAATTCATCATCTTTTGCTGTTAACATTAAAATAGGAACTTGATTTTTATCTGAACGTATTGTTTTACATACTTCAATACCATCCATTTCAGGTAACATGACATCTAAAACCACTAAATCCGGTTTTTCTTCGTTGACTTTCTCTAATGCTTGGACACCATCATAGGCTACAATAACTTGGTAACCCGCTTGTTCTATATTATATTTAAGCAAAGTGACGATTGATTGTTCATCGTCTACTACCAATACTTTTTGTGACATGCAAGAACCTCCTTAAGCGATTTAACATAATTATAACGTAAATTATTAAAAAAATAATACGTATTTAGAGAACTTTACAAAAAGTTAACACTGTATTAACAATTAAGCTAATAAAATAGGGAGTAGGACAAAAATCTCATTTTCAAAAATTTCGTAGTCCCACCCCCATTAAAAATGACTAAGTATGAAAAAGCTTGATTTAAGCACGTTTTAATACCTAATCAGATACTGTCTTGTAATGAATGAAGCTGAGACATTTATTTATGTCCCAGCCAGTACTTTAACTATATTATTCCTATTGTAACACTTCTTTAACTGATTTAACTGCTTCTGCAGATTCATCTAATAATTCTTTTTCTTCATTTGTTAAATCTAATTCAATAATTTTTTCTATACCATTACTACCTAGCACAGTTGGTACACCTAAATAGATATCCTCATACCCATATTCGCCTTCTAAATAAGCAATAGAAGGTAATACGCGTTTTTGATCTTTCAAAATAGATTCCGTCATTTCAATTAATGCAGCTCCAGGAGCGTAATAAGCAGATCCATTTCCTAAAAGGTTAACAATTTCTGCCCCACCTTTTCTTGTACGATCTACAATTGCATTAATTTTTTCTTCTGAAAGTAATTTTTCTAATGGAACTCCACCAGCTGCTGAGTATCTAATTAAGGGAACCATAGTATCCCCATGACCACCAAGTACAAAACCTGTTACATCTTTAACAGACAAGTCTAATTCTTCTGCAACGAATGTTCTGAACCTAGCTGTATCTAATACACCCGATTGACCAATAACTCTCTCTTTAGGAAATCCTGATGCTTTATATACAGTGTACGTCATAGCATCAACAGGATTTGTTAAAACTAAAATAATTGCATTAGGTGAATATTTAACTATTTGTTCAGTAACTGATTTCATGACTTTTTGGTTTGTTTGTACTAAATCATCTCTCGACATACCAGGTTTTCTAGCTATACCCGCTGTAATAATTACAACGTCAGAGTCTTTTGTATCTTCATAGTTTGATGTCCCAATAACTTTAGAATCAAACCCAAGTACTGGTGCGCTTTCAGCTATGTCTAATGCTTTACCTTTAGTAGGGTCTTCAGATTGAGGTATATCAACTAATACAATATCCCCTAATTCTTTTTGTGCTGCTACAAAAGCTGCTGTAGCACCTGTAAAGCCGGCGCCAATAATTGATACTTTTTTTCTTGTCATAAATTACATCTCCTTAAAATAAAAGGGAGGTTATATATAACCCCCCTCAATTAATCACATTATGGTAAATTTTTAACTAATTCATCAGCGAATTCTGAAGATTTAACTTCAGTTGCGCCTTCCATTAAACGAGCAAAGTCATATGTTACTACTTTAGATGCAATAGTCGCTTCTACAGATTGTGTAATTTTATCTGCAGCTTCTTGCCAACCAATATGTTCTAATAATAGAACACCACTTAATAATACTGATGAAGGATTCACTTTATCTAAACCAGCATATTTTGGTGCAGTACCATGTGTAGCTTCAAAGATTGCATGACCAGTTTCATAGTTGATGTTAGCTCCTGGTGCAATACCAATTCCGCCAACTTGTGCTGCTAAAGCATCTGAAACATAGTCACCATTTAAGTTCATTGTAGCTACAACATCAAATTCAGCAGGGCGCGTTAAAATTTGTTGTAAGAAAATATCTGCGATTGAATCTTTAATGATTAATTTACCTTCAGCTTCTGCATCAGATTGTGCTTTGTTCGCAGCATCTTTACCTTCTTCTTCAACGATTTTATCGTATTGTTGCCAAGTGAATACACGGTCACCAAATTCACGTTCAGCTAAATCATAACCCCATTGTTTGAACGCACCTTCAGTAAACTTCATAATGTTACCTTTGTGAACTAATGTAACGTTGCGACGATTGTTATCAAACGCGTAGTTAATCGCTGCTCTAACTAATCTTTCAGTACCTTCTTTAGAAACAGGTTTAATACCAATTCCTGAAGTTTCAGGGAATCTAATATTTTTAGCACCCATTTCATTTTGTAAGAAATCAATAACTTTTTTAGCATCATCAGAACCCTCTTGGAATTCGATACCAGCATAAATGTCTTCTGTATTTTCACGGAAAATAACCATATCTGTATCTTCAGGACGTTTTACCGGTGAAGGAACACCTTTAAACCAACGTACAGGTCTTAGGCAAGTAAATAAATCTAATTCTTGACGTAAAGCAACGTTTAATGAGCGAATACCTCCACCAATTGGTGTAGTTAAAGGACCTTTAATGGCGATTAAATATTCTCTAATTGTATCTAAAGTCTCAGCAGGTAACCACTCGCCTGTTTCATCGTAAGCCTTTTGACCAGCTAATACTTCTTTCCATTCAATTTTCTTTTCGCCATTATAAGCTTTTTCTACAGCTGCATCTAATACTTTACTTGCTGCATTCCAGATATCTGGACCAATACCGTCTCCGATAATATACGGAACAATAGGATTATTCGGAACATTTAAAACGCCTTGATTTGTTGTAATTTTTTCTGCTGTCATTATATGATTCCTCCATTTAAATATGTTTATTTATATTATATTTATAAAACTATCTATTTTCAATTGGTTCATACTTACGATTACGTTCACCTGTATATTCAGCTCTTGGTCTCATAATTCTATTTTCTCTATATTGTTCTAGAATATGAGCGGTCCAACCTGCCATACGGCTTACTGCAAATATCGGTGTGAATAAATCATGGTCTATACCCATGCTATGGTAAACAGTTGCACTAAAGAAATCAACATTAGGTAATAAACCTTTTTCTTCTTTCATTATTTCTGCAATACGTAATGAAATTTCGAATAACTCTTTTTGACCAGTTTCATCAGTGATACGACGACTCATTTCTTTTAAGTACTTAGCTCTTGGGTCACCATTTTTATATACTCTGTGACCGAATCCCATAATTTTTTCTTTATTTTCGATTTTTTCTTTAATATAACTATCTGTCTTATCAACAGTTCCAATTTCAGTCAACATTTTCATAACTTGCTCATTAGCGCCACCATGCAATGGACCTTTTAAAGCTCCAGCTGCTGCTGTTACACCTGAATACATATCTGATAATGTTGAAACTGCTACCCTAGCTGTAAATGTTGATGCATTAAATTCATGATCTGCATGTAAAATTAATGCTTTATTAAATCCTTCAATTTCTACGTCGCTAGGAACTTCCCCTCTTAACATGTACAAGAAGTTACCTGCATAGCTTAATTCCTTTTTAGGTTTAACAACTTCTTTACCATTTCTAACTCTTGAGAAAGAAGTTACTAATGAAGCTACTTTTGCTTGAATTCTTATCGCACGTTCATAATTTGTTTCATCATCAAACACTTCAGCTTGTGGATCAAAATGAGCTAAGTATGATAGTGACGTACGTAAACCTGTCATCGGATGTACTTTATCCGTTGCATAATCTTCAAAATGTGAGTACATTCTCGGGTTTAAAGTCATATAATGCAATAATTTTTCTTTTAAGTCTTCTAGTTCTTCTTTATTTGGTAATCTTAGATTCCACAGTAAAAACATTACCTCTTCAAATAATGCATTTTCTGTTAAGTCATCTATATCATAACCAGCATAAGTTAGTTGATTATCTATAATAGAACTAATTTTTGTTTCAGAAGCAATAATACCTTCTAGTCCTTTTGCTACTTGTGCCATATTGTTTATCCCCCTTACTAAATAATTGCCCATGTATGTAATGGCTTTCATATACATTATATATAATTTAAGCCATTTTGTGAATGCGAACACCTTTTAAACTTTTAAAAAGTTAATTAATATCGTTAAATAAATTAGGATAAGTGTAAAATTATTGAAAATACAATTTTCATATAACTTTTAGACGATAAGCTTTGAACCAAGTGTTATAAAGGTTTTGAACACTTTTAATTCTTATAAAAGTTATCAGATATATACGTTACTCCTCTTTAATCATTCATTTTATTTATTGTTTATGATAAAAATAATAAATCATTTTTAATAGACTTAACTGCATACAATTTATGTATATTTTAATTGCTATTTTAATAGTGTAAGTGCATAATAAAATATATATTAAGACGTATTAAGGAAAGAAGGAATTAATTTTTATGTCAAATAATTTACAAAGGGAATTAAGTAATAGACACGTTCAACTAATTGCTATAGGTGGAGCAATAGGAACTGGTCTATTTTTGGGTGCAGGTGAAACAATACATTCAGCTGGCCCTTCAATTTTATTAACCTATATCATAATAGGTTTCATACTGTTTATGTTTATGAGAGCTTTAGGGGAAATATTATTATCTAATACAGACTTTCATTCATTTGCAGACGTTACACATACATATATTGGTCCATTTGCTGGATACATTACAGGTTGGACTTATTGGTTCTGTTGGATAGTTACCGGCATGGCAGAAGTAACAGCCGTAGCAAAATACATAAGCTTTTGGTTTCCTGAAATACCAACTTGGATTACAGCACTATTCACAATACTCGTACTAATGACAATGAATTTAATGACCGCAAAATTATTTGGAGAATTAGAATTTTGGTTCTCAATCATTAAAATTACAACAATTATTGCCTTAATTGTTGTAGGAATCATCATGCTAGTCATGGCTTATAAAACGCCATATGGTACAGCTTCACTTACTCATATTTGGAGTCATGGTGGATTGTTCCCTAATGGGATGAATGGATTTTTCTTATCATTCCAAATGGCGGCATTTTCATTCGTAGGTATTGAATTGATAGGTGTAACTGCAGGAGAGACTAAAGATCCACACAAAACTATTCCAAGAGCTATAAACAGCGTACCTATTAGAATTATGTTATTTTACGTAGGGTCACTAATCATTATCATGTCTATAACACCATGGAATCAAATTGATCCTGCTGAAAGCCCATTCGTAAAATTATTTGGTCTAATAGGCATACCTATTGCTGCTAGTATTATTAATTTTGTTGTCTTAACAGCAGCAGCTTCATCTTGTAACAGCGGTATTTTCTCTAATAGTAGAATGCTTTATGGTTTATCCCAAAACAATCAAGCAAATAAAGGTTTCGGTGAAACAAATAGCAGAGGCGTACCATATAAAGCAACTTTATTTAGCTGCTTATTATTAATGATATCTGTACTTTTAAACTATATTATTAAAGACGCAGGCGAAGTTTTTAAATATGTTACATCAGTATCTACTGTACTATTCTTAGTTGTTTGGTCATTGATAACAATAGCATATATTAGATATAGAAAATTAGCACCAGAACTTAACAAAACGTCAAACTTTAAATTACCTGGTGGTGTTCCGATGGCATGGATTACATTAATATTCTTTATTTTTGTATTTATATTGCTTATGACTAACAAAGTAACTTTAATCGCTATTTTAATTACACCAATTTGGTTTGTTATATTGACCATCATGTATTTTATACAAAAAAGAAAATTTAAATAGATTCACTTAAAAACCATCAAAATTCTTATTTATTAAAGAATTTTGATGGTTTTTTATTTATATATAAATAAAAAAAGTCCAAGACAAAAAATTGTCTCAGACTCTTTCATTATATTGATTAAAGTACGTTAGCGTATCCTTCATAAATCTTATGTTGTTTTGGATCTAAAGTGATTAATGTGCCGTCAACAATTTTTTGACGAGCATCTTCTACGCCAACTATAGTCGCAATACCTAAGTTTAATCCAACTACTGCAGCATGTGAAGTTAATCCACCTTCTTCAGTAACTAAACCTTTAGCATTTTCAAGGTAAGGAACCATATCAGCATCACTAGATTGTGTAATAACTATAGCTTCGCTTAAATCTTTACCTTCTAAATCTTCAGCTTTATCAACTACTACAGCTTTACCGACAGCAGATGAATGGCCAATACCTTGTCCTTTAGCTAAATCATCACCTACTAAGTGAATTTTCATTAAGTTAGTTGTACCTGTTTCACCTGTTGGTACACCAGCAGTAATGATGATTAAGTCACCATTATCCACTAAACCAGTATTTACTGCTGTTGAAACAGCATTGTTTAATAATTCGTCTGTAGTTTGTTTACCTTTTCTAACTACTGGTAAAACGCCCCAAACTAATGACATATGACGTGCAGTTGTTTCATTAGGTGTTACTGCAATAATATGAGAATGTGGTCTATATTTAGATATAGTTTGTGCAGTAGCACCACTTTCTGTTGCTGCTACAATTGATTCAACATTTAAGTTTAATGCAGTGTGAGCTACTGATACACCAATTGCATTAACTAAGTTTGTATCAATCATCTTAGAACGATCTGATAATAATTTTTTATAGTCTTGTGCTTTTTCAGCCGCTACTGCAATATTTTGCATTGTGCGAACAGCTTCTTCTGGATATAACCCAGCAGCTGTTTCACCTGATAACATAACAGCGTCTGATCCATCGTAAATAGCGTTAGCTACGTCACTTGCTTCAGCTCTCGTACAACGTGGGTTTCTTTGCATAGAATCCAACATTTGTGTTGCTGTAATAACAGGTTTACCTAGTTTATTACATTTTTGAATTAATTGTTTTTGTACCATTGGAACTTCTTCAGGTAAAATTTCAACACCCATATCTCCACGAGCAACCATTAAACCATCAGAAACTTGAAGGATTTCATCGATGTTTTCAATACCTTCTTCGTTTTCTATTTTTGGAATTATTTTAATGAAATCAGTATTACTTTCTTCTAAAATAGCGCGAATATCTAATACATCCGAAGGTCTTCTTACGAAACTCGCCGCTATGAAATCAATACCTTGTTCAATACCAAAACGAATATCACTAGCATCTTTATCTGTAATACCAGGTAAGCTTACTTTAACGCCTGGTAGGTTTACACCTTTTTTATTTTTAAGTTCTCCAGAGTTATCAACTGAACAATGAACTTCTCCTTTAGATGCATCAATAGATTTAACTGTTAATTCAATTAATCCGTCATCTAAAAGTATTTTAGAACCAACTTCAAGATCTTCAGCTAAATTCTCATAAGTTACTGAGAAAGCTTCTGTTGTCCCTTCTACTTCTGTAGTTTTAACAGTAATATCATCACCTTTAGTCAATTCAATAGAACCATTTTGCATAGTATGCGTTCTAATTTCTGGACCTTTAGTGTCTAATAAAATACCAATGTTTTTGTTTAATTTCTTACTTACTTTACGAATCGTATCGATACGATTTTTATGTTCGTCATGATCACCATGTGAAAAGTTTAATCTTGCAACGTTCATACCTGCAAGCATTAATTTTTCTAACATTTCTTCAGACTCTGAAGCTGGACCTATTGTACATACAATTTTTGTCTTTCTCATTTTAAATGACCTCCGTATTTTTGTTTTATATAGATAGCTGATTTGCTAATTCATACATTTTATTATCAATGCTATGCTCTGATTGGAATATTTCATCAAAGTTTGTACGAGTTAGTATATTTTTTTGGATACCAACTGCTTTTGCACTTTCGCCTTCAATAAGTAATTCTACTGCATATCCGCCCAATCTAGAAGCTAAAACTCTATCCATACCTGTTGGTGTACCACCACGTTGGATGTGTCCTAAACAAGAAACACGTGTATCTATATTTATAAATTTCTTAAGCTCTTCGCCACATTGATTACCTGTCATAACGCCTTCAGCACAAACAATGATTGAATGTTTTTTACCACGTTCCATACCTTGTTGAATCTTTTCAGCAATTTCTTCAATGTCAGATTTAACTTCAGGTATTAATATTGTTTCAGCTCCAGCAGCAAGTCCAGACCATAAAGCTAAGTCTCCTGCATCTCTTCCCATTACTTCTATAATAAAAGTACGTTCATGGCTTGATGCTGTATCACGAATTTTATCGACTGAATCAATAATCGTATTAAGTGCAGTATCAAAACCAATTGTAAAATCTGTACCATTTATGTCATTATCGATTGTTCCTGGTACGCCGATTGTTTTAAGACTTTTAGCTTCTTCACTTAATCTTTGTGCACCTCTGTAGCTACCATCTCCGCCGATAACTACTAACCCTTCAATACCTCTTTTTTCAAGGTTTTCAATTGCTTTAGCGCGGACTTCTTTTTCTTTAAATTCTGGACATCTAGCAGAATATAAGAAAGTTCCACCTCGTTGAATCATATCTCCAACTGATCCTAATTCTAGTTTTTCAATGTTATCATTAATTAAACCTAGATAACCTTGATAGACACCATAAACTTCAATATCATGGTATATTGCTTTACGAACGACAGCACGAATAGCTGCATTCATCCCTGGTGAATCTCCACCACTCGTTAATACTGCAATTTTTTTCATAAATATACAGACCTCTCTTAATATATGATTGTTAATTTAAAAATAACACAAATGTGAACTTGATTCCATTAAAACTAACGTTATTTAGATATGTAAACGTCTTCTTTGATAAAGCTTCACACTTTCGCAATAATCAATTTATTGAAAACGTTTTATAATAATGAATATTATGCATATATACTCATTATAAACAAAAAGAAAAGTCTTACATAAGTAAAAGACTTTTCTTTTTGTTTATAAAATATTAATCAATATAACTTCCAATATTTCGGTACTTATTAAATCTATCTTCTACTAAATTATCAGGTGATAATTTTCTCAGCTCTGATAAATGAAGTTCCAAAGAATTTTTAATTAGTTTAGCTTGGTTTTCGACATCTTTATGTGCACCACCAAATGGTTCTTTAATAACTTCATCTACAACATCCAATTCATTTAAATCAGGTGCAGTAATTTTCATTGTCTCAGCAGCCATTTGAGCTAAATTAGAATCTTTCCATAGTAAAGCAGCTGCCCCTTCTGGTGATATAACAGAATATGTACTATTTTCTAACATCAGTAAGCGGTTTGTAACACCTAATCCAAGCGCGCCACCACTGCCTCCTTCACCTATTACAATTGAAATAACAGGCACACTTAAAGAAGCCATTTCTACTAAATTTTTAGCAATAGATTCACTTTGACCTCTTTCTTCGGCAGCTTTTCCTGGATATGCACCTTTAGTATCGATAAACGTAACAATCGGTCTATTGAATTTCTCCGCTTGTTTCATTAATCTCAATGCTTTCCTATATCCTTCAGGGTGAGCCATACCAAAGTTTCTATATATATTGTCTTTCGTATCTTTACCACGTTGATGACCGATAACAGTTACAGGGACACCGTTAAAATAAGCTAATCCACCAATTAAAGCCGGATCATCTCTGAATGTGCGGTCACCATGTAATTCAATAAATTCATCAAAAATATACGGAATATAATCTAAAGTAGTTGGTCTTTCCTGTAGCCTTGCGAGTTGTACTCTATCCCATGGTTGTAAGTTTTCATATATTTTCTCTGTTTCTTTTATTAATGTTGCTTCTAGCATTTCAATTTCATCTGCTAGATTAACATTATGCTTTTCTTGATAAGCTTTTATTGATTCAATTTTTTCTTTTATTTCCTTTAGTGGCTTTTCAAATTCAAGCATTATCTTTCACCTCATTATAATGCATACTTAGTACTGTACTAAGTGTACGGTACATATCTTTTCTATGCACTACTTTATCTAATTGACCGTGTTCTAACAAGAATTCAGCAGTTTGAAAATCATCCGGTAATTTTTCACTAATTGTTTGTTCTATAATTCTACGACCCGCAAAGCCAATTAAAGCTCTAGGCTCAGCAAAATTCAAATCACCAACTGAAGCAAAACTTGCAGAAACACCACCTGTTGTTGGGTGGGTCATATATGAAATAAATAATAAACCTTTATCACTATGACGCTTAATAGAAACACTAGTCTTGGCCATTTGCATGAGTGAGATAATACCTTCTTGCATTCTTGCTCCACCACTTGCTGTAAATAAAACAAAAGGCAAATTGTTATCAGTGCAGTAATCTACTATTCTACAAATTTTTTCGCCTACAACTGCGCCCATACTACCCATTCTAAATCTAGAATCCATAACACAAACACCATATGGAACGCCATCTATTTTTGAAATACCAGTTACTACTGCATCATTCAAACCTGTTTTCTGTCTGTCTTTTTGTAGTTTTTCTTCATAACCTGGAAATTCTAATGGATTCGCTGCTATCATCCCTGCATCAAATTCCTGGAATGCACCTTCATCGCTTATAGCTTGAATTCTATCATGAGCAGTTAAAGGTATATGATGATCACAATTGAAACAAACATTCAAGTTTTGTACAAGTTCTTTAGTATACATAATTTTTTTACATTTAGGGCATTTCGTCATAATACCTTCAGGAACGTCGTTATCTTTGCTGTTTTGAACTGTCACATATTTTTTCTTTTTCTGGTTACGATTGAACAAGTCTTTAAACATGTCACTACCCCCTGACTTAATTACTATTATCTCTTTCAAATCTATCGCTATATTGAGAGAGTAACTTCCAAATCATATACATAATTTGGTTATTATTTGAAGAAACAAGTTCTTCTTTTGATTGTGCTTCAATGTTAGTATGCTCTTCACAGAAATTCTCAATCATCCACTTAAGTTCGTTTATTTCATCTAATTGAGAATCATTGTGTATCAAAAATCTACCAATTAAATCAAAAAGTTGGTGTTGGTACATATCACTTAAGAATGTACCTTCACCTCTTCTCGTATGTATCACACCTAGTAACTCTAAAGCTCTAAGTGCTTCTCTTATACTTGAACGTCCAACATTAAGCGTATCGCTGAGAAATCTTTCAGAAGGTAGTTTTTCTCCCACTTGAATATTTTTTTCAACAATAATTGTTTGAATTTGTTCAACAATTTTGATTAAACCTTTTTGTTTATCTTTATCCAATGTGGTGTCTCCTTCCGAAATTATGATAAATCTGCTAGTTCATATGTCTTACGTTCAATTTCATCTATATCTACTTCAATACGTGCAACGCCTGATTCCATTCCTGCTTTAGCTACCGCCTTTGCTACGTAAGGTGCTACTCTAGGATCAAATGGGCCTGGGATGACATAGTCAGCGTTTAATTCTTTATCTGAAACTAAGTTAGCGATTGCTTCAACAGCTGCTTGTTTCATTTCTTCATTAATATGAGTCGCACGAATATCTAATGCACCTCTAAATATACCAGGGAATGCTAGGACATTATTAATTTGGTTTGGAAAGTCAGAACGACCTGTACCGATTACTTTTGCTCCTGCTTCTTTAGCTATATCTGGCATGATTTCTGGAACTGGATTTGCCATTGCGAAGATAATTGAATCTTCAGCCATAGTGTCAACCATATCTTTAGTTAGAGCACCTTCAACAGACACACCAATAAAGACATCAGCATCATTAATGACATCTTCTAATTTACCTTCAATTTTATCTTTGTTAGTCCATTTAGCTACAAATTCTTTAGTAGGGTTCATGCCATATTCACGACCTTCAAAGATTGCACCTCTAGAATCACACATAATCATATTTCTAACACCATAACTGTATAGAAGTTCGATAATTGCGATACCTGCTGCACCTGCTCCGTTTAATACAACTTTGATATCAGC
>X87_Garden_Dormouse__coassemble_15_pt1 | contig 62174 bp, 56 predicted proteins | sample X87_Garden_Dormouse__metabat2_low_PE_004 | metagenome-assembled genome bin X87_Garden_Dormouse | reverse complement strand
GAACATAAGTTTCATTGATAAATTGATTAGATAAAAGTTTAGAAATTAATTTAGTATCGTTATTTTTTAAATCTTCTATTATTAGTTGTTTTGCTAATTTGCCATTTATCCAATATCTTTCGATTCCATTTAGTATCTTATTAATTTCATATAATATGCTTGTACTCATGTTATCTCTCCATACATCGAATTTTAGTATATGTCTTCATGATAATAGACTTTGTAATATAAATACACAGATAATATATTATTTATAAAATCTTTTATGCAAAAATTTAACTAACTGCCATGAAGCAACTGAAAATAACCCCACCTACTTATGATAACTCTCCCCACGCATTATCTTAAATGCTCTATACACTTGCTCCATCAACACGACTTTCATCATTTGGTGTGGGAAGGTCATTTTACTGAACGACAGGGCGTAGTTGCTGCGTTGTAGTACTTTGCTATGTAGTCCGTTTGATCCTCCGATGATAAATGTTATGTGTGAGTTACCTCGTGTCATGAGGTTATCTATTTCTTTGCTTAGCTGCTCGCTTGTTAACATCTTACCTTCTATTTCCAAGGTAATAACGTGACTGTCTGCTTTGATTTTAGACATGATTCTGTCCGCTTCTTTTTCTTTCACTATCTCTATATCTTTCTCACTCATATTATCTGGTGCTTTTTCGTCTGCTACTTCGATTAATTCGGTCTTTGTGTAGGCGCCTAGTCTCTTGTTATATTCGTCTACTGCTTGTTTCCAGTATTTTTCTTTGAGCTTGCCTACTGTAATAATTGTGATTTTCATCTTTATCCACCTTTATACATTGTCTTAAAAGTTATCCACAGGTTATTAACTTATGCACAGTTTCAGTTATCATTATATCAACATTTTAAAATTTTTGTTCTCTTTTTTAAAATTCTGTAAGTTATTTTTATTCATTTAGTTATGATTTATCCACTGTTTTTTATACAATGTGGATAACTTTGTGGGTAAGTACATGGTTTATACACAGTTTGTGGACAGTTGTGTATAACTGTGTGTATTCCTGTGCACAAAATAAAAAGATATCCCCAACCGCTAAATTGGGGATATCTTTTAGTTATAAGTAATATATTGGTGTTGCTTTTTCTTTATCTGTATCACATAACGTGACTTCTTTTTTCGTATCTATATCATGTTCGTTAAGTATTTGACCCACGCTCATTCTCGCTAAGTCTTTCATGTTGTTATCTTGGCTTAAATGAGATAAATATATACGCTTTGTATTACCTGTTATAACATCGCACATTGCATGTGCTGCGTCTTCGTTTGATACGTGTCCCGTATCGCTTAATATACGTTGTTTCGTCTTCCATGGGTATCTTCCCATTCTCAACATATCTACATCATGGTTACTTTCGAATACGAAGGCATCACTGCCATGTATCATACCTTTCATTCTATCTGATACATATCCTGTATCTGTAATCATTGTTAGCTTTTTGTAGTCGTTATTGAATATATAGAACTGCGGGTCTATCGCATCGTGTGACACGCTAAATGATTCGATATCTATACCTGCTAATGTCTTTGTTTCAAATGGTTCGAAGTTGAATTTTTGATCTAGCGGTATGTTTTTATCTTTTGCTTCTATTTTCTGCCATGTCTTCTTATTAGCATAAATAGGTAGTTTATATTTTCTTGCGAGAACGCCTAGCCCTTTAATGTGATCGATATGTTCATGCGTCACTAAGATGCCTTCTAAGTCGCTAATGCTTCTATCTATTTGTTGAAATAAACCTTCTATCTTTTTACCTGTTAATCCAGCATCTACGAGCAGGCTTCCTTTATCTGATTCTATATAAGTGGCATTTCCTGTACTGCCACTTGCGAGTACGCTCATTGCGATCACAAGTGTTCATCTCCTTTAATTACTGCTTTTTAAAACTATGATTCTTCTAATACAGTTGATTCTGGCTTAATAGCGTCAACGTATAGTAAGGTCGTCTTTTCTTTTCCATCTTCTTTAGATTTCACTTTAACTTCCCAACTTGGAACAAGTACTTGTCCACCTATTTCTTTTACAACACTATAATAGCCTAACCTTACAGATTCTACTGTATCGCCTTTTGTTAAATATGTGTTGTAATATAAGGTTTCTAAAGCTGTCTTTGCATCGACTACTTTTTGTTTACTATTGTTATCACCTGTACCTGGTTTTAACTTATCTAAATATGTTTGAGTAAAGTTCTTAACTTTTCCATTTTCGATGTTAAAGACAATTTCACCTTTACTATTATTCAATATAGGGAGATCATCATAGTTTTGTTCGTATATGACTTTATTTTTATCTTTATTATTCTCTTTTTGATGATATTCTTTACCTTTATAGGCTTCTTTATTAATTAGAGATTTAAATGTCTGCTCTTTGCTGTCTTTTGTTAAATTTTCATCATCTAAATCTTTGCTAATTTTCGTATCTTTTTCAGATAATGTATAAACCCCTTCTAGGTCATTTGAAGTGAACGATTTACTATCAGCTGTGATAGCTTGCATTTCTTTATTTTTATAGCTGGGTAAATTCGGTAAATCAATACCTTCTTTTGTAAAGTTCACATCAGATTGATCATTTGATTCTTGAACAATAGAGTTATTCACTTTATTAAAATAAACAAGAACCAGTCCTATATCAATGAGAATAAATACGATAATGAAGAGTGTTTTGGCATGTTTCCAATCCATTATTTTAACCCTCCATTCTCGTACTGTTTCCATTCGCCATCATATTTTATATACCATTTAGGCGTGAATTCTATTGTATCTTGTAGGTTATCAATATCATCAACTGGTAACGATAAATCATAACCTATAGCAAAATTGGTTACTTTATTAAAATCTATTTCAGCATTTGAGGCTAAATTGAAACGAACTTCTTCTGCTGTTGGTATCTCATCTGATTCTTTCTTAGAAGGTACAGCCACACCAGTAGTAATGAGCCCTCTATTATATTCTGTAATTGTATCTCTACCCCAAGATGCTTCAATTGAAGAAAGATTATCTTCATCAAACACAGGATAGTTATTTAAGAACATTTTATAATTGACGTTACCTTGTTTCGGGTCTGTACCAAATAGGCGAAACTCATCTGTAAACCCAGCATGTTCGTTAATAAATTTAAATGAATTAGATATCGATTTAGAAAGGTCTTTTATGTTGTTTTCATCTTCAGATAAATTTGTATAACGGTATGTTTGTTTCTTCTCGTTTACAGTCGCTATACCTGTATTGTTATTATAAGTTGAAACGTGATTATCATTATTTCGAGCAATAACTGAATCACCTAAGATTACATCATTTAAATCCGATACCGAAATTTTGTTCGATACATATCGATAAATATTGATGTTATCTGCTGTTTCAGGTGCATATATCTGATTGATTTCATTCGTCGTATTCTGATTTGTAATAATACTTGTGTAAGGCTTAAATTTAGATGCCGCTTCTTTGTTTATTTTATCAAATTCATGACTTTTAATCGTCGTTTGCAGCTTGATTGCTTTTTGTTTGTTTTCACTTAATAAATATACAATCGCTCGATCTGTTGATTTCGTATCTACGAGTATTCTATCAAAATTAATTTTAGGGTAATTGCTCATGCTCAGTCCTAAAACTTGATTTAAATACATTTCACTCGGGACACTGTCCGGGAAGTCTAAAACTGTATATCTTTCTGATAAATCATCTAACTGCACAGCTGATTCACTCGTTAAGATATCTACTTTCTTTACATCTTTATCTAACATAACATCAGTTATCTTCTTGATTTCTTCAACGTTAGACGTCCCTTTCAAATCCGTGCCGTTTCGATTAATAATTCTTAAGGGCATGATAACACTATCTATAGGTTTACTTATTTTAGGTCCAATGGCAGGTGTTTCAGCGTTCATATCGGATTCTAAGTCAGTTAACTCGGGCGTAAAAGTCCATACGCGATATGTCATGAAAACACTGAACAATACGAATATGATGAGTATAACAGATTTAATGACTTCTTTATTACGCATCCCAATCACCAAACTCATCTTCCATTATTTCACATGGTAATGTGATATAAATCGATGTACCTTGGCCTTCTTTACTGTTTGCCCATATTCTACCATTATGGGATTCTACGATTTCCTTAGTAATTGCGAGACCTAAACCAGTACCGCCCATTTTACGTGTTCTTGCTTTATCGACTCTGAAGAATCGATCGAATATTTTATCTACTTTATTAACAGGAATACCAATACCATTATCTTTAATTTGTATTGTCATTCTGTTATATAACGTATTTTGTTTCACATGAAACTCGACACGTTTTTTAGATTCTTGTGAGTATTTAATCGCATTTGTTATGACATTATCAAATACTTGTGTCATCTTATCAGGATCAATTTCTACAAATAGTCCTTTAACTGGTATGTCACGTACAAACGTAACATTTTTACCTTGTGTCATTTCATGACGATTTATAATTTTATTGATAAACATGTTGAAATCAATTAGTTCTGTATTCATTTGCTCGCCTGAATTATCCATTTTAGATAATTGAAGTAAATCGTTTACTAGACGAATCATACGGTCTGTTTCTTCTCTAGTAACATTTAAGAACGTAGGTGCAACTTCTGGATCACGCCAAGCGCCTTCTTCTAGAGCTTCAATATAACTTCTCATAGAAGTTAAAGGTGTACGCAATTCGTGTGAAACATTCGCAACAAATTCACGTCGTTCATTTTCAAGAATATGTTGTTCTGTTACGTCATGTAAGACGGCAATGTAACCATTTATAAACCCAGTATCTTGAATAATTGTACTGAAGTTAACACGTACGATTAGACCTTCCTCTTCGTTAATATCGATAACAAAACTATCATTATTTTCTTGTAAATCATCCAATGAATAGTCTTCATCAATGTTTAAGACATCTAATATATGTTTAGATTCAACTTCTCCACGTTCTAAACCAAGCATCTTAAGCGCCATCTCATTAATAATACGAACACGACCTCGACGGTCAGTAGCTAAAACGCCATCGCTCATATGTGTAATAACTGAGTCTAGTCGACGTTTTTCACTTTCTGTATTCGCTTGTGCTTCTTGTACACGTTTAGATAAGTTATTAAATGAAAGGGCTAGTTCGCCGATTTCATCATTACCGTATATTTTTACGCGCTGTGTATAGTTACCTTTAGACATTTCTAACGTCTGATTACGCATGTCTGATATTGGTTTCGTAATTGTTCGCGCAATAAAGAAACCGAGTACGATTGTGATTAATAATGAAATAGCTGTACCGATAATAAAGATTTGGTTAATGTTATTTAATTGTTCATAAACAGAATCAATATCTGATTCAACATAAATATCCCCTACAACTTTATCGTCATAATGTACGGGCATATTTTTAATCCACACTCTATTTTTATCTGCAGAATCATTTTTCAAGACAATTTTGTCGTTAGCTTTTCCTAATGATAATGCCTTTTGAACAGAGCTATCGTTTACTTTCTGGTTGACGGTATTTTGATTTGTGGCTTTAGATGTCGCGACAATAATTTGGTCTTCATCGATAAATCGAATTTCATCAATTTCTGTGCGATTTGCATAATCATCTAAAATGCCTTGTATTTCTTTTTGGAAATTTCGGTCTGGATCTTCCGAATTGTATGCTTTCTTGATGTTGTAATTAATCTGTTTAACATGCTGTTCGATATTCGTCTTAAAGTTACGCGTCATTTCTTTTTCTAGACTGTTCGTAAAGTATAATCCGATTATTTGCATACCAATAATAATTAATAAAACATATATTACAACAAGTTTAATGTGGAGGGATTGGAATTTTTTTAACCAGTTCATAGCATCATCCTACTCTTGAGTTTGCAGGAAGTAACCCACGCCTCTACGCGTTACAATGTATTCTGGATGAGATGCATCATCTTCAATTTTCTCGCGTAGACGACGTATTGTAACGTCTACAGTTCTTACATCTCCAAAGTAATCATAACCCCATACAGTTTGTAGTAAATGTTCACGTGTCATGACTTGTCCGATATGTTTCGCTAAGTAATGGAATAATTCAAATTCACGGTGCGTTAATTCGATATCTGCGCCACGTTTTTTAATTGAATATGCATCTGGATATACTGTAATATCTTTAATGACTATTTCGTTTGTTTCTTCATCTTCTGTTTGGCTAGGCTGTGAATAATGTCTACGTAAGTTAGCTTTAACACGTGCGATTAATTCTCGTGTTGAAAAAGGTTTCGTTACATAGTCATCTGCACCTAGTTCTAGTCCTAAAACTTTATCTATTTCCGAATCTTTAGCTGTTAACATAATAATAGGCATGTCGAATTTTTTACGTACTTCACGACAAACTTCCATACCATCTCTACCTGGTAACATAATATCTAATAAGACAATATCTGGTTCTTCTTCATATATTAGGTCTACTGCGTCATTACCGTCATATGCGCAATAAACATCATAACCTTCTTTTTTTAAATTAAATTCTAGTATGTCTGCAATTGGTTTCTCATCATCAACGACTACTATTTTTCTAGCCATAGCACTAACCTCATTTCTTTTTGAAAGTAAGTATCTTCGAGCACAGATTTGTGCATGATATCCTATACTATAATTTAACACTATTTGATGATTAATTCTATTGTTTGCCGTTATTCAATGGTGAATAACATAAAAAATGCTTATCGTTATTACGATAAGCATTAAAAGCGGTCCCGACGGGAATCGAACCCGCGATCTCCTGCGTGACAGGCAGGCATGTTAACCGCTACACCACGGGACCTAATATGTATGAAATTGAAATGGTGACCCCTACGGGACTCGAACCCGTGTTACCGCCGTGAAAGGGCGGTGTCTTAACCGCTTGACCAAGGGGCCTTCATAAGCACAAAATTGATTATAGCATGGTCTTTAAAGAATGACAAGATTTTATTTTAATTTTTTTATATAATATATTTAGGAACATTATAAAGGGATGATGATATGGAAGAAAAGCTCACAATAAAAAAGGGACATCGTAAATTAAGTAAAGGTGAGATTATAAAAAGACTAATTTTTATAACAATCGGCAGTGTCTTAATGGGTATTGGTTTAGAGTTATTTTTAGTGCCGAATAAATTATTAGATGGCGGTATAGTTGGCATAGCTATTATATTAAGTCACTTAACTAATATGAAACTTGGTCTTTTTATATTCTTATTAAATATTCCATTTTTCTTTTTAGGATATAAACAAATAGGTAAGACTTTTACGATATCAACGGTGTATGCAATTACAGTCCTTTCCGTTACAACAGCTTATTTACATCATTTTGAACCTTTTATTAGAGAAACATTTTTGGTTACAATTTTTGGTGGTGCAATTATTGGTTTAGGTGTTGGATTAGTAATTAGATACGGCGGATCATTAGATGGTTCTGAAATCAGTGCCATTCTTATTAGTAGTAAAGCGCCATTTTCAGTTGGAGAAATTGTTATGCTAATCAATTTTTTCATATTCGCTGCAGCAGGATTTGTTTTTAATTGGGAATCAGCGATGTTTTCAGTAGTAGCTTATTTTATTGCCTCTAAAATGATAGACGTTACTGTACAAGGTTTTGACGAATCAAAAGCCGTATGGATCATCAGTGATACATATCGAGACATAGGAGAAGCTATAAACGACCGTTTAGGCAGAGGCGTTACATATTTAAACGGTGAAGGAGCTTATACAGGAGAAGATAAAAAAGTATTATTCTGTGTAATAACGAGATTAGAAGAATCTAAGCTAAAAGATATCGTAACAGAAATAGATAATACAGCCTTCTTATCAATCGGGGATGTAAGTGAAGTAAAAGGTGGACGCTTTAAAAAACGTGAAATACACTAATTAATAATGAAAGACAATCCGATATTGATTGTCGTTATTAAAAAAAGAAGCCATACAGCAGGTGTTGTATGGCTCCTTTTTTAAGGGTTCTCAGTTTTAGGTTGTAACGGGCAAGTTGTTGTCTTTTCTTACTAAACGTGTCAATAACGGTAGCCTTATTGCCTTTTCTCGATAGTCTTGTCAATAAGGAAGCAATATGTTGCACGTGGACCTCGTCTTGCAACATTCACTCTCTTATTTACTCAAACAAAAACGCTGAGACAATTAATTTGTCTCAGCGTTTTCGATTTAAAAATTTATTAGTCCCATAAGTTTTCTAATAGGTTTGTTTGGTTTCTATCTGGTCCTACTGAGAAGATAGAGATTTTAACGTTACATAATTCAGAAATACGCTCTAAATAACGACGAGCATTTTTTGGTAATTCTTCTAATGAACGACATCCTGTAATATCTTCTTCCCAACCTGGTAGTTCTTCAAAGATTGGTTTACAACGTTCTAATTCATTTAAGTTTGCTGGGTATTCTGTGATTTCTACACCATCAATTTCGTATGCTGTACAGATCTTAACTGTTTTAAGGCCTGTTAATACGTCGATTGAGTTGATTGATAAATCTGTAATACCACTTACACGACGTGAATGACGTAATACAACTGAGTCAAACCAACCAACACGACGTGGACGTCCTGTAGTTGTTCCGTATTCACGACCTACTTCACGGATATGATGACCATCTTCATCAAATAATTCTGTTGGGAATGGGCCATCTCCTACACGTGATGTGTATGCTTTACATACACCGATTACTTTAGATACGTAAGTTGGTCCAACACCGCCACCAACTGTAACGTTACCTGCAATCGGGTTGCTTGATGTAACAAATGGGTATGTGCCGTGGTCAATGTCTAACATTACACCTTGAGCACCTTCGAATAATACTTTTTCATCATTAACGAAAGCATCGTCTAATAATTTAGCTGTGTCTGTAACATATTGTTTCAAGCGTTGACCTGCTTGGTAATATGTTTCAAAGATTTCATCAAACGTGAAACCTTCAGCGTTAAACATTTTTTCAAATAATTCATTTTTATATTCAAGATTTTGTTTTAAAAGTTTTTCAAATGTTTCTTTATCTAATAAATCAGCCATACGGATACCGATACGTTGTGCTTTATCTACATACGCTGGACCAATACCTTTTTTCGTTGTACCAATTTTATTATCTCCACGTTTTTCTTCTTCTAATTCATCTTGTTTCAAATGATACGGTAAGATAACTTGAGCACGGTTAGAAATTCTTAAATTGTTTGTTGCTACACCGCGTTCATTTAATGCGTCTAATTCTTTCAATAAAGCTACTGGATCTACTACTACACCGTTACCGATAACACTTGATTTTTCTTCATAAAAAATACCTGATGGTACTAAGTGTAATTTATAAGTTTCTCCGTCAAATTTAATTGTGTGACCTGCATTATTACCACCTGAAAAACGCGCAATAACATTTGCATCTTCAGCTAAGAAATCTGTAATTTTACCTTTACCTTCGTCTCCCCATTGCGTCCCAACTACTACGATTGATGACATGTGAGCACCTCCGCTTTTTCTCATTAACCATTAAGTATTCTATCAGTCCTATACTTAAAATGCAAACTAAAAACGAACATTAATTTATGGTGTTAATTTACATTTTGATATTCTAAAATTTTGCATTAAGAAAGCTTTAACCATGGTAGTTACAAGGTTTTATCACGAAAATTATATGCTTCAAAACACAAACGAAACAATAATTAACTGTCATTTCACGAAACAAAAGACGTACATTTATTATGACTTTGTAATAAATGTACGTCTTTTGGGTTAAAAACTTTTTTTATCCGAATTCCATACCGGCATGTTGATAATCTATATCTGTAAATTTGTTATATTGTTTCATGAAGTGCAATTTAACGGTTCCTGTCGGGCCGTTACGTTGTTTTGCGATAATAATTTCTATTTCACCGTTTTCATCTTGTGCACCTGCATCTACCGCTTCACCATCTTCATCTTCTCCACCACGAGAATAATAGTCATCACGGTATAAGAAAGCCACAATATCCGCATCTTGCTCGATAGAACCTGATTCACGAATGTCACTCATCATCGGTCTTTTATCTTGTCGTTGTTCAACACCACGAGATAACTGACTCAATGCGATAACAGGACATTCTAATTCTCTCGCAATAGCTTTAAGCATACGTGAAATCTCTGATACTTCTTGTTGTCTATTATCAGAACTACGTGAACCACTACCTTGAATCAACTGTAAATAGTCGATTACAATCATGTCTAATCCATGTTCTTGTTTTAATCTTCTACACTTAGCTCTTATGTCAGTGATACGGATACCTGGTGTATCATCGATGAATATTTTAGTACGTGATAATTTACCAACAGCTACTGTAAACCTACTCCAGTCTTCTTCAGTCATAGAACCAGTACGTAATCTATTAGAGTCGACGTTACCTGTACTACAAATCATACGTGTCGCTAGCTGGTCTGCACCCATCTCTAATGAGAATATACCGACTGAGAATAAGTTCTCGTGAGTAGCAACTTGTTGGGCAATATTTAATGCGAAGGCAGTCTTACCTACAGAAGGTCTCGCAGCAATAATAATTAAATCGTTGCGGTTAAAACCTGCTGTCATCTGATCTAAATCACGATATCCAGTTGGTATCCCCGGGGTTTGACCACTATTTTGATCTAACTGTTCAGCATTATCGAACACAATACCTAAAACATCTTTAATATCTTTGAAACCTTCTGTCCCTCTAGTAGCAGATATCTCTAAAATTCTCTTCTCTGCATCACCTAATAGTGACTCTAAATCAAGCTCTGGATTATACCCATCTTCAGCAATACTATCTGCTACACGAATTAATTGACGCTTAACAGCATGTTTAAACACAATATCTATATAGAAATGAACGTTTCTAGTTGTTGGTACATTGTTTGCTAATTCAGCTAAATAAGCCGGTCCACCAGCTTCTTCTAGCAAAGACTCAGCTGCTAATTCATCCATCAGGGTAACTGAATCAATTTCCTTATTCTGTTCATTTAACATCAACATAGCTCTAAATATATGTTGATGATTAGCTCGATAGAAAGCTTCAGGTATTAATGTTTCACCTGTTGAGTTAATCAGTTCAGGATCAATTAAGATTGCACCGATAACAGATTGTTCAGCCTCTATATTATGAGGCATTTGTCGTGGATTCATCATATTATCCATACCATCCATACTGATTACTCCTTTCCATTTTTAATATTATTTATTATAACGCATTAAAATAGGTCGGTAAATCAAATACCGACCTATTTTATATAATCTATTATTCTTCTACAACGTGTACTTTTAATGTACCTGAAACTTTATTATGAAGTTTAATTGGTACGTTTGTGTAACCTAAACTGTGAATACCGTTCGGTAAATCCATTTTACGTTTATCAACTTTAATGTCGTGTTGTTTTTGTAAAGCTTGTGTGATTTGTTTTGTACTAACAGAACCGAACAACTTACCGCCTTCACCAGTTTTAGCAGAAATTTCAACTTCTAATGATTTTAATTTATCTGCTAATGCTTTAGCATCATCGATTTCTTGTTGTTTGATTTCTTCTTGTCGTTTGTTTTGTTGTTCTAATTGTTTCATATTTCCTGCTGTCGCTTCTACAGCATAATTATGTTTAATTAAAAAGTTTTGAGCGTAACCTACTGGCACGTCTTTAACTTCTCCTTTTTTACCTTTTCCTTTAACATCTTGTGTGAAAATAACTTTCATTATTCTTCCACTCCTTCTTCATCTGTTTCAACAACCTCAATAAGTTTTTCGATTGCTTCTTCTACTGTTGAATCTTTAATTTGTGTAGCAGCGTTTGATAAATGGCCGCCTCCACCTAGAGCTTCCATTGTTAGTTGTACATTTACTTCTCCTAAAGAACGAGCTGAAATACCAACTGTGTCTTCTGAGCGTTTAGCTACAACATATGAAGCTTCTACACCTTCTAATCCTAATAGTTCATCTGCAGCTTGTGCAACTGTAACAGGATGATAAATTTGTTCTTCATCACCATGTGCAATTGCTACGCCACCACGGAATAGTTTAACTGTCTTAATTAAATCTGAACGCTTAATATAAGTATCTATATCATCTTTCAAGAAGTGCTGGCAAAGAATTGTATCTGCACCATGACTTCTTAAGAAACTCGCAGCATCGAATGTTCTTGAACCGGTTCTTAACGTAAAGTTACGTGTATCTACAATGATACCCGCCAACATAATTGTCGATTCAATTCTTGTTAAACGATGTTCTGTCGGTTGATATTCTAGCAACTCTGTTACAAGTTCTGCTGTAGAACTTGCGTAAGGTTCCATATAGACAAGCAGTGGACTTGAAATAATACTTTCTCCACGTCTATGGTGATCTATGACTACTTTTCTATTTGCTTTATTTAATAAGTTCTCATCTATTACAAGTTCTGGTTTGTGCGTATCAACGACAACCAATGTCGTACGAGATGTCATCTCATGCCATGCTTCTTCTGATGTGATAAACCTTTCTTTCAAGTCTGGTTTCTCATCAATTTCTCTCATAACACGTTGTAATGTATCATCAATATCTGAATCATTTAATACGATATAAGACTCTAAATTATTCATTTTAGCAATACGAGAAACACCAATAGCTGCACCTATCGCATCCATATCTGGTGATTTATGACCCATGATAATGACTTTGTCACCTTCGATTAAGATATCTCTTAACGCATGAGAAATAACACGAGCACGTACTCTTGTACGTTTTTCCATTGGGTCAGTCTTACCACCATAGAATCTTACGTTACCGTTAAAGTTCTTGATGGCAACTTGGTCTCCACCTCGACCAAGAGCTAAATCTAAACTTGATTGAGATAGTTCACCAAGTTCTATTAGGTTCTCACTGCCTTCACCAATACCTATACTTAAAGTAAGCGGATGCCCAATTTCTCTTGTCTTATCTCTCAAATCATCTAACAGATTGAATTTAGATGCTTCAATATCTTCTAAAATACTATTGTTTAACAATCCAATAAATTGATCCGAACTATAACGTTTAACATACAATTCATAACGAGTTGACCAATCATTAATTACATTAGTAATAAGACTATTCACTTCTGAACGTTGTGAGTCATTCATGTTTTGTGTAATTTCGTCATAGTTATCTAAAAATATCGTAGCGATGATAGGTTTTTCATTTTCATATAATTCATATACACGTGAAGTTTCTGTTATATCAAATAAATAAATTGATTTTTCATTTTCAGTGTAAGTGACTTTATATTTGTATGATCCTTCTTCAATTTCTACTTCTTGTGTATTTTCTAATCTTTTTAATATATTTGGAAATATTTCATTTATTGGTTCGTTTAATACATCTCTTTCTAAACGTCTACTAATAAAATTATTAATCCATTCAATATTATAGTTTTTATCGAGTAATATTACGCCAATTGGCAAATCACTCACAGCACTCGTTTTACTTTTGGTAATACGACCCGCTAGACTCCCGATGTATAAATCTAATTTTGCAAAGCTGGTTCTAATAAAGTAAACACTCGCTGCAAATAGGACTACAGTAATAACCGTCGCAATAATCGCCCAAAATATTGAATTTAAAAAACTTAAAACGAGCAGTGCTAAAGCCAAGACCATCATAATAATATAAGGAAATATTAGGGCTTTTTTAACTGATTGACGGTTCATAAACTCACCTCAATTTACTTTTTTATGCGTTGTTTTAAATTAAACCATATGTCCATTAAGCCAAATAAGTATGCAATTGGTTTAAATATAAAAGCAAGAACGAAAATAATTACAGCTACAATTATAGGTAATTTTTTTACTTTTATAAATAAATGGAATAGGGATAATGCTTGGATAAATATAACCCATTCTAACACAAACTGTAAGTTAGTGACTATGCCATACATCACAACATTGTCTTTCGTTACGAATAAACTAACGAGTACTGTGATTACAAAAATGAAAGCGACACTACTTTTAATTTGCCACATAAATAATGGTCTGAATACCGGTGTTGCGATTTTGTACTTTCTCAATATAGGGAAAGTCACGAGTAAATTAACAAGTACTAATAAAAATACCCATAATATAATATACCCAGGAATACTAGCTTGTAATATATCAATTGAAGCTTGAAGAGATTCTTGAATTTCTGTACTGAAATTACCACTCATTTCAAAATAAGACACGATTACATCATAATATTCATTAAAAACATTACTTGTTAGTGGTAGTTTTCCCGTTAATTGCATGATTAACACACCAGCAATTGTTAATACACTCATAAATGCTGTTACTAAATATAATATACGTTCTTTAGATGTACGTTCTATTAATAATTGTCCAATAAATACACTCATAAAAATCATCAGTGTCATGACAGTTAATAAATATACGTTACTAAGTAATACGGTTGCGCATAATGCCACTACAACTGTCACAAAAAACGACGGTTTTGATCGATACCAAAGTATTGTTCCAGGTATTGTAATGAACGGTAGTATTACAAATGCTAAAGGTGGTAAAAAGTTAATAATAACCATACTTAACATTAGTAAAACTATTGAAATAATTGTCGCTTTTATATCGACTTTAAAAGACAAAATTTTCACTTCCCAATCTATTTTAAACATCTTTCTCTATTTTACAGATTTTTATACTTTAAAACAATGTAGGTGACTTTTTTTAACGACTTAACGTGCTTTAAATTTATGTAATTTTAAGAAATGATAAACATATGGTGCCCAATCTCCAAAGTTTAATAAAAATCCGTCATGGCCAACATTATCTGGCACGAAGAAATGTCTATGATACTTGAAGAATCGACCGAGTGATTTTACTTGGTCATCTGGATATAATAAGTCATCAGTGAACCCTAGTGTTAATACTTTTGTATCTATTTGTTTTAAGCGTTCTTCAACATCATTTCGTCCTCTAAATATATCGTGGCTATCTAATACATCTAATAAAGTGAGATAACAATCTTTATTGAAGCTATTTTTAAACTTATTACCTTGATATTTTTGATAACTGACAACATCATCTGCTGAGAATCTTGCTTCATAATCTTTACTTGAACGATAAGTTAAAAAGCCTAATTGTCTTGCAATACTTAATCCGTCTTGACCATTCATTTGAATAACTTGTCTTGCAATTTCATTGAAAGCTCTGCTATAAGATGATGTCTTTTCAGTTGCCGCTAAAATAACAGCTTTCTTAACTTCAATTGACCCGTCATATAAAATTTCGAGAGACTGCATGCCACCTAATGAACCACCAATTAGAACATCAATTTTTTCATAACCAAAATGTTTCAAAGCCAATATATTAGCTTTAGTTACATCTCTCATCGTTAATGTATCTGGAAAATGGGGTGTATTTAATTTTGAACTCGACCCAAATGGGCTACCTATAACGTTAAAAGTTATAAATTGATAATCATTTATAGACAGATAACCACCATCGATAATTTCTCTCCACCAACCTGGATGCTCATCATCTCCATACGTTAAATGGTTACCTGTTAATGCATGACAGATAACAACAAGCGGTTGCCCCTTATAACCGACATGCTCATATTGAAGCTTTAAGTTATCAATCACTTCTCCTGATTCTGTTTCAAATCGACCTAATTCTACTGAACCTGTTTCACGAGAAATCATCTTATCTAACCCCCTCTTATATAATAGAAAAACTTCTTACTCGTTAAAGAAGTAAGAAGTTCTCATCATTCTTATTATGCGAGTAGACTCGTTGGTCGTAGCACCGTATCTAAGGTGACCGGTTGCTGAAGTTTCATCGGGCCAAATCCCTCAACTTCTCTGAATAAGCTTTACTATGTAATTAATATTAAGAATACTAGAAAAGCAATGCTCTTTCAATAACTTATACTTTGTTATTAAAAGACAAATCTTACAATAGCCATAATCAACATCCCTGCTAAAACAGATATTGTTAAACTACGCGTGACAAATGCAATAACGACAGTTGGTACTGCAACAAAAACACTTTCTAAGTTAAGTTGATATCCTGTTGATCCTTCTTGATTTAACATGCCTTCTACAATAAGTGCTGTAAATAAACAAACCGGCACAAATTGTAACCATTTAATGATTCCAGCCGGTAATTCAAATCTTGATAATAAAACAAACGGCGCTACTCTTATAACCCATGTCATAATGAAACACCCAGCTGTAATGAGTAGTAAATACATTGATATCGTCATTTATCAAACACCACCCCTGCAATTGAAGCGACTAATGTTGCTAATATAATAGAAAGAAACGTTGGCATAAATAACGTAAATAGCAACATACAAAAAATTGTTAAACATATGAGCCACAAATGATAAATTATTTTATTTTTTTGTATCGTTTCGAATTGAGCAACTAATAGAAAAATAAACATTGCTGACAATGCATAGTCTAATCCGAACGTTTCTGGGTTTGGAATTAGATTACCTATTAAACCACCTAATATCGAAGTTGTAACCCATAATATATATGCTGAAATGTTAAGCCCGTGCATCCATGTAGCATTTAAAGATTTTTCTTTTGCATACTTTGTAATAGCTACACCAAATGATTCATCAGTTACAAGAGTTCCAATTCCAATATTTGACCACAAACTATTGTTTTTGAAGGGTGGTACTAAAGCTAAACTTTGTAAGAATAAACGAGAATTCACAAAGAATATTGTTAAGAAAATAGCAGATATAGGAGATTGGATAGCTACAAGCGCACAAATGATAAATTGAGCAGCACCTGCATAAACAAAAATGGATAACAATGCAATTTCTAAAATGGATAAACCTGATGACACACCAACTACTCCGAAAGCTATCGCAACACTAAAATAACCGAGCATTGTTGGTATACAATCTTTAACACCTTGTAAAAACAAGGATTTATGTATGCTTGCAGATTCCTGCACTTATAATACCTCCATTCTCAAGGAGATAGTTCCAAAGGTTAGTCTAACGTTTGTCTAACCTCAGTGTGACTTACCTCTTTTTTGTTTTTAATATGTATTAGTTTTATCATATCAAATTAAGTTTAGCAATATAATTTGACGAAATATTAAGACAATTAATAATCCTTATATAAATAAAAAAAATGGTAGCTCAAAGAGCTACCATTCTTTATTTATATTATTCTCCTAAGCTAAATTCAGCACTTGCTTCGAATTTAACATCTTTACCTATCATTACGCCACCAGTTTCTAATGCTTGGTTAAATGATACGCCATATTTTTCACGATCGATTTTACCATCCACTACAAATCCTGTAACTGTTTCTCCGTTTAATGGGTTTTTACTTACTCCATTAAATTCTAAATCGAATGTTTCTTCATGTGTTGTACCAGCAATTGTTAAATCGCCAGTTACTGAATCTTCACTTATAGATTTAGATTCGAAAGTAATATTTGGATTTTCTTCTGCACTAAAGAAATCAGCTGATTTTAAGTGTGCGTCACGATCAGGGTTATTAGTATTAATTGAATGTGCTTTAATTGTTACTTTAGCTTTTAATGATGATAAATCATTTACGTCACCAGTAACTTCTACATCATAATCATCAAAAGTACCTTTAACTCGAGATACCATTAAGTGTTTTACTGTAAATTCTAAACTACTGTGTACTTTGTCGAAATTGAAATTAGTCATGTGTCATAACTCCCTTTATTTATTTTGTATACTAAGTATACCAGATATAAAAATTATATTCAAGTTAAATCTAAAAAAAGAGTAACCATTAATATGATTACCCTTTTTATACTATTTCACACATTTATAATTCTATTACAGTTTGACCACCCATAAATGGTACTAATACTTCAGGAACAGTAATTGTACCATCTTCATTTTGATAGTTCTCAACAATAGCAGCAAATGTACGTCCTACTGCTAACCCACTACCATTTAAAGTGTGTACAAATTCTGGTTTAGAATCTTTATCACGTTTAAATCTAATATTTGATCTTCTTGCTTGGAAATCTGTCATATTTGAACATGAACTAATTTCTTTATAATCATTGTAGCTTGGTAACCAAACTTCAATATCATATGTTTTTGCACTTCCAAAGCCGATATCTCCAGTACATAGGTTAACTGTACGATAAGGAAGTTCTAGAGCTTGAAGTACTTTTTCAGCATGGTTAGTTAATTCTTCTAATGCATTGTATGAATCTTCAGGACGCTCGTATCTCACCATTTCTACTTTATTAAATTGGTGTAGACGAATGAGACCTCTTGTATCGCGGCCTGCAGAACCCGCTTCACTTCTAAAACAAGCTGATTGTCCTGTGAATTTGATAGGGAACTGTTCATTTTGAAGCACTTCATCACGATAGAAATTCGTTAAAGGAACTTCTGCTGTTGGAATTGTATAAAGTCCTTCTTTTTCAACTTTAAATAAGTCTTCTTCGAATTTAGGCAGTTGACCTGTTCCAAACATTGAATCAGCATTTACTAATTGAGGAACCATCATTTCTGTATAACCATGTTGTGTCGTATGCATTGTAACCATAAAGTTCATTAATGCTCTTTCAAGTTGTGCTCCTTTACCAGTTAAGAAGACAAAACGTGCACCTGATACTTTAGCTGCTCTATCAAAATCAGCCATTTTTAAATTTTCTACTAAGTCCCAATGCGCTTTAGATTCAAAATCAAATGTTCTTGGTTCGCCCCATTTACGTACTTCAACATTATCATCTTCGTCTTTACCGACAGGTGTTTCATCACTAATTAAATTAGGAATTCTTACTAATTTGTAAGTTACATCATCATTTAATTTGTTTAATGATTGATCAATTTCTTTAATTTGATCTCCAACTTGACGCATTTCTAATATAACGTCGTCAGCATTTTCTTTATTGCGTTTCTTTTGAGCAATTTCTCCACTTACTTTATTACGTCGTGATTTAAGTTCTTCTGTTTTTACAATAAGTTCACGGCGTTCTTTATCTAATTCTAATATTTCATCTACTACTGATGGATCGTCGCCTCTTTTAGCGATTTTTTCTTTTACATATTCAGGTTCAGTTCTAATCATTTTAATATCTAACATAATGTTTCCTCCCTATTTTCTATATTGTTTAAGAAAAAAAGCACCACGTTCCTTGTTATTACACAAGGGACGTGGTGCTTACGCGTTGCCACCCTATTTAACAGTCTGTAATAGACTGCACTCTAAGTCATATAACGGTTTAAACCGATTGTTCTTCTTAAAAAGGATAGATTCATTTAAGTTTCATGTCTTGTTTGCACCAACCACAAGCTCTCTATACATACCCGCTTAAATTACTTATTCCTAAACAATATAGTTATTAAATTAACCTAAATATACCAAATGGCTATGACCTTTTCAAGGAATAATTAAGATTCGGTAATAAGTCCAGTGTTTTCATAGACTTTTTTACCATCAATAATAACTGTTTGAGCATGGTTTACGCCATAATGATATGGTAAGTATTCATGATTTGGAATATCCCATACAACTATATCAGCTTGATCACCAGCTTCAATTGTACCCGCTTCAGCATCAATTGCTTTTGCAGCATTGACTGTAACAGCATTCCAAATTTCGTTTGGTGTTAATTTTAATTTTAGTGCTGCGATGCTCATTACAAGTTGTAAATTATCGGTTACACAACTACCTGGGTTGAAATCAGTAGCAATAGCAATTGCACCATTATTATCTAGCATACCCCTTGCATCTGCGTATTGGTCTTTTCCTAAGTAGAATGTTGTGCCAGGTAGTAACACAGCGATTGTTTGGCTATTATTTAATGATTGTTTATCTTCTTCACTTGAAGCAACTAAATGATCTGCAGAAATCGCACCTTCATCAATTGCTAAGCCTAGTCCGCCTAATGGGTCAATTTCATCAGCGTGGATTTTAACTTTTAATCCTTTATCTTTAGCTGCTTGCATATAACGTCTTGACTCTTCTACTGTAAATACACCTGTTTCACAGAATATATCAGCAAAATCAGCTTTGTCTTTCACATCATCTAATAAATCAATCATTTCTTGTAAGAAAGTAGCATTATCTTTTGCATCTTTAGGTACTGCATGAGGTCCTAAGAAAGTATGTTTCATTCTAATTGGTGTATTTTCTTCTAAACGATGTGCAACATCAAGTTGCTTTAATTCAGTCTCTTTATCTAAACCGTAACCACTTTTAGCTTCAACTGTTGTAGTTCCAAATTGAATCATTCTAACAATTTCTTTTTTTGATTTATTATATAATTCTTCTTCTGAAGCGTTTCTTGTAGACTCAACTGTACTTAAGATTCCTCCACCTTGTTTAAGTATATCTAAGTAACTTACGCCTTGTTGTTTTAGCGCCATTTCATGTTCTCTAGAGCCACCAAATACTAGATGTGTATGTGCGTCTACTAATCCAGGAGACACGACTTGGTTTGTCGCGTCTATTACTTCTTTCGCTTCATACTCTTCTGTATGTTCTCCTGCATATACGACTTTGCCATCTTTAACGACAACTGTTCCATTGTTAACAATTTTTAAATCATTCAATTCTTTGCCTTTTAGTGGGCCTTCTGTCTTCTTAGGTAAAATTAATTCACCTATGTTTTGAATTAAAATATCATTCATTGTTCTCTGTCTCCTTTAACATTGGAATATCTACGTTTTTATTTTTAGCTGTGTCTATCGCAGTTTCATAACCTGCGTCTGCATGTCTTACTACACCCATACCCGGATCTGTCGTAAGTACTCGTCCTAAACGTCTATCAGCACGTTCACTACCATCTGCTACAACAACCATACCGGCATGTAATGAATAACCCATACCTACGCCACCACCGTGATGAACTGAAATCCATGAGCCACCTGCAGCTGTATTAACAAGAGCATTTAATATTGCCCAGTCACCTACTGCATCAGAACCATCTTTCATTGATTCAGTTTCTCTATTTGGTGAAGCTACAGAACCTGAGTCTAAATGATCTCGTCCGATTACGATTGGTGCAGATATTTCACCATTTCTAACCAACTCGTTTAATGCTAATCCCATTTTTGCACGTTCACCGTAACCTAACCACGCAATTCTTGAAGGTAATCCTTGGAATGCAATTTTTTCACTTGCCATATCTAACCAACGCATTAACTTTTTATCTTCAGGGAACAACTCTCTCATTAATTGATCTGCTCTTTCGATATCTTTAGGGTCCCCACTGAGCGCCGCAAATCTAAATGGTCCTTTACCTTCACAGAATAATGGTCGAATGTAAGCTGGCACGAAGCCTGGGAAGTTGAAGGCATTCTCTAAACCTTCATCGAAAGCAACTTGTCTAATATTATTTCCATAATCAAATGCTATTGCACCTTTTTCTTGAAAAGCTAACATAGCTTCAACATGTTTTTTCATAGATGCAGAAGACAATTTAACATATTCTTTAGGATCATTTTCACGTAATTTATCAGCTTCTTCTAAAGAATAACCTTCTGGTACATAACCATTTAGTGGATCATGTGCTGATGTTTGGTCAGTTACGATATCAATTTTAAATCCTCTATTTAATATTTCGTGATGAACTTCTGCAGCGTTACCTACTAAACCAATAGCTAATGGTTTCCCTGCATTTTTAGCTTCTTCTGCTTTTTCTAATGCTTCGTCTAAAGAATCTGTAATCATATCACAATAGCGCGTTTCAATACGTTTCTCAATTCTTGAAGGGTCTACATCTACACCAATTACAACACCTTCGTTCATTGTTACAGCAAGTGGTTGAGCGCCACCCATTCCACCTAATCCAGCAGTTAAAGTAATCGTGCCTTTTAACGTACCTCCAAAGTGTTGGTTAGCCAGCTCTGCAAAGGTTTCAAATGTACCTTGAACAATACCTTGTGAACCAATATATATCCAACTACCTGCAGTCATTTGACCATACATCATGAGACCTTTTTTATCTAATTCATGGAAATGTTCCCAATTTGCCCATTTAGGTACAAGTACTGAGTTAGATAAAAGCACACGAGGCGCTTCTTCATGCGTTTTAAATACTGCAACTGGTTTACCAGATTGAACGAGCATTGTTTCATCGCTTTCTAATCTTCTTAGCGTTTCTACAATTGCATCAAAGCTTTCCCAGTTACGTGCTGCTTTACCAATACCACCATATACAACCAATTTTTCAGGATGTTCTGCTACTTCTGGATCGAGATTATTATAAAGCATTCTCAAAACTGCTTCTTGCTCCCAACCTTTACATTCTATTTCTAAACCTTTTTTCGCTTTAATATTTCTAGACATAATTCATTTCCCCTTTATTAAAAGATTAGTAAACTTAATGGAATTGCTATTAATAATGTAAGTGCGACACGAATAAACCAAATCACCACAAGTTTCCAAATTGGAATTTTAATATCTGTAGCTAAAATACAAGGTATTAAAGCTGAGAAGAATATAATTGCTGAAATACTTGTAATAGCTACTACAAATTTCACTTCTATTGCTGCTTTCACCACTAACAATGATGGTAAGAACATCTCTATGATTGATATCATGGATGCTTTTGCTAATAAAGGCTTATCATCAATAGGAAAAATATAAATAAATGGATAGAAAATATAGCTTAACCAATCAATAATAGGTGTGAAATTAGCTAATATTAATCCTAAAAATCCAATCGATAATATAGATGGTAAGATAGCCATCGTCATCTCTACGCCATCTTTAAGATTAAGGCCTATATTTTTAAATAATGTTAATGATTGATATGATTGTTTCTTTGCTTCATCATAAGCAGCTTTCATATAATTCCCTTTAACTTTAGATTCTTTTTGTCCTTCTTGATTATTGTAATATGCCTCTGATTCTCTAGAAATCGGTGGCAAATGAGCAGAAATTGCTGTTACAACAAATGTGATTATTAATGTACTCCAGAAGAATAAATTCCAGTGACCCATTAAGTCTAACGTTCTCGCTACAATAACCATAAATGTAGCAGATACTGTTGAGAACCCTGTTGCGATTATGACCGCTTCTTTCTTGTTATACATGCCATCTTTATATACTCTGTTTGTGATAAGTAATCCTAAAGAGTAGCTACCTACGAATGATGCTACAGCATCAACAGCAGACTTACCTGGTGTCTTAAATATGGGTCTCATAATCGGTTGCATCAATACTCCAATAAATTCTAGTAATCCATAACCTACTAAAAAGGAAAGTGCAATCGCTCCTACTGGAATTAAAACACTTAGTGGTAACATCAACTTATCAAATAAGAACGGTCCATAATCTTTATCAAATAATAATTTAGGTCCTATCTTAAATACGTACATAATGCCTATCACTGCACCAAGTAGCTTAAAAATAACAAGAACACAATCTGTAAAAGATTTTTTAAAATCCATTCTGATAACAGGTAAAATAGCACCTATTATAATGATAATTAATGCATAATAAGCAGTTAAATCTCCTAACAATGACCGAATACCTAAGTGAATGTGGTCAACAAGTATCGTATTATCTTTACCTATTTGTATAGGAATAAAGAATAAAATAATACCTATAATGCTAAATACATAGAATTTCCACATATCTTTACCTTTGTCTTGAAACTGTTGATTAATCATCACAGCACCCCTTTGTTTCAAAATTCACTATCTTAAATATTCACATACCCTTTCTATATCGTGATGAAAGACTCTATCTTCAGTTATCGAAGGTACAACTTCTCTTAACTCCATATATTTTTCTTTTGTTCTAGGTGAAAGCTTTTCTACCCCTTTAATTTCTACCGCTTGTAGAGCGATGATACATTCTATCGATAATACTCTTCTTACATTTTGGATAATTTGATAAGCATGTCTTGCTCCAATCGTACCCATCGAAACATGATCTTCTTGGTTAGCTGAAGACGGTATTGAATCGACGCTAGCAGGATGTGCTAAAGTCTTATTTTCTGATACAAGCGAAGCGGCAGCATATTGCATAATCATTGCTCCACTTTGTAAACCTGGTTCAGGACTTAAAAATGCTGGTAATCCACCATTTAATTGTGGATTAACTAACCTTTCTAATCGACGTTCAGAAACATTCGCTAATTCTGCAACTCCGATTTTCAAGAAATCCACAGCAAATGCTATTGGTTGTCCATGGAAGTTTCCACCTGATATAACGAGTGTTTCATCATCTTTATCAAATATTAATGGATTATCGTTTGCAGCATTCATTTCTAATTCTAATTTTTCTTTCACATAATTTAGCACTTGAAAACTTGCTCCATGAATTTGTGGGATACATCTTAATGTATATGCATCTTGCACACGTACTTCCCCTTGACGTGTTGTAAGTTTTGAACCGGCTAACCAATTACGCATTCTTTCAGCCACTTCAATTTGTTCATTAAAGTTTCTTACGATATGCACATGCTCATCATATGCATCCACAATTCCATTTAAAGCTTGATGTGTTAATGAAGCAATCCACTCTGAATTATAAGCAATATTTTCCGCTTCTATATACGCAATAACGCCTTGAGCTGTCATTGCTTGAGTTCCATTTATTAATGCTAAACCTTCTTTAGCTTGTAATGAATGAGGCTCTAATTCCAGTTTGTGCAAGACTGCTTTAGCGTTTAGTGTTTCACCTTTATAATGCACATCGCCTTCCCCAATTAAAGCTAATGCTAGGTGTGATAATGGAGCTAAATCACCTGAAGCTCCTAAAGATCCTTGCTCTGGTATAACCGGTATAATTCTTCTGTTAATAAATTCGACTAACAAGTTTACTAAGTCTTCTGTTACACCTGAGTGGCCTTTTAACATTGTATTTAATCTTAAAATCATCATGACTAATGAAACATTGTCTGGAAAGGCTTTTCCTACGCCACAAGAATGTGAACGAATTAAATTAATTTGTAAGTCATTGTATTTTTCTTGCTCAATCAATACATCACTGAACAATCCAAATCCAGTTGTTATACCGTATACAGTTTCTTTATTATTTATGATTCGTTCAACTGTTTCTCTACTTTTTCTAACATTAATTAAAGCTTCCTCTGAAATAGATATTTGCCTATCTTCTTCTAAAAATGTTTTAATATCTTGAATCGTTAAATCTTTACCTTTTAATATTAAAGTCACAAATAACACTCCTTTGGACACAAAAAAATACAACAAAAATTTATTTGTTGCACCTTTCTCTTATCTAATGTCTAATAGGTGTTCTTATGTCTATATATGATTGATACCTAAACCGATTGTTTCATGTTCTTTTCCTTTAATAGGAGCTCCTATTGTGCCGTATAGACTAACGGCTATCCATTCTCCTTCTTGTTTATCAGAATATGGATATCCTCTCACAACAGAAAATTTTAAACCAACAGTTCTCATAATTTCACCTATAGATAATTCACCTCTCGTAATACCATTTACTGCTTCTAATATTGCATGATACAAAGCGTGTGTTTCTCTATACTGCGTTTCAGATATAAGGTTCTGTCTTCTAGCTGCTGTCTCTATTGAAGAGATAATCTTATTAAGCGACATCGTTCCAATCTTACCAACTATAAATTGCATTTGATCGCAGTCTGGATTCAATTGTTTCGCAGTTTGCTCATCAGTAAGTGTTAATAATGTTGCGTACTTACCAATTGATATTTGTTCAGTCATGTGAAAGCTCCTATCTTATCTAATAACTAATATCTATATTCACATTATATTTTTAGTATACGCTTTCATAATTTTTATGACAATACTTTTTAAGACATCCGTAACACAGTGATTGATTAATACATTAGCTTATTAAAGTTTTTATTTTTAAGTTTAGTAGAATATACTGTTCATTTCATAATTAAAGTGGCATAATAAATCGTACAATTAATTGAAGGTGGGTTAATCATGAAGACAATTTCGTCTGTTACAATTCCAAAAAGAGAGCAGGAATCTCACAAAGGCGATTATGGTAGGATTTTATTAATCGGTGGAAATGCTAATTTAGGTGGCGCTATTATGTTAGCTGCAAGAGCTTGTGTATTTAGTGGAAGTGGTTTAATTACAGTTTCTACACATTCATCAAACTTTGCTGCTTTACATTCACGTTGTCCTGAAGCAATGGTTTCAGATATAACTGACTTGAAAAAACTCTCTAAATTAATAGAGCAATCAGATTGTATTTTGATTGGACCTGGACTCGGCTTAGATTTTAAAGGCAATAATACTTTAACGTTTTTATTCCAAAATATTCAGCCTCACCAAACGTTAATTATTGATGGTGATGCTATTACGATATTGAGTAAATTAAAGCATACTTTACCAGAATGTGAAATTATCTTTACACCTCATCAAAAAGAATGGGAAAGACTCAGTAATATACCAATCGAAGAACAAACTTATGAGAGAAATAAAGAAGCAGTCAAAGCATTAAATGCTACTGTCGTCTTGAAACAACACGGTACGGAATTATACTTTAAAGATCATGAATATAAATTATCTATAGGTACACCTGCTATGGCAACTGGTGGTATGGGTGATACTTTAGCAGGGATGATAACAAGTTTTGTAGGACAGTTTGATTTAGAAGAAGCGGTTATCAATGCTACTTATATGCATAGCTATATAGGTGAAAAACTTTCTAAAGATATGTACATCGTCCCACCATCTAAACTTATAGATGAAATTCCTTATGCTATGAAATCATTCGAAACAGAATAAAACATATAAAAATACTCCCTCCTAAAACTTCACTATAATAATAGTGACTATTAGGAGGGAGTATTTTATTTATTATTCTTCGTCGTCTTCATCGTCTTGTTTTTCAATATCTTCGTTTACACGATCCATGAAGTCTTCTCTTAGTTCTTCTTTTTCATTTGTATTCTCTGTTGCTGGTGTATCTAAAGTTTCTTCTAGTACACCTTCAATTGGAGACTCTGCTATTTCATTTTCATCTGGTTCAACTTTTGCAACTGTTGCAACTTGTTGGTTTTCACCTAGACGAATTAATCTAACACCTTGAGCGCTACGTCCATTTTGAGAAATATCAGCGACATGTAACCTAATAATGACACCTGAATTTGTGACAATCATTAAGTCTTCGTCACCTGTCACAGTTGTAATACATACTAGACTACCGTTTTTCTCTGTTAAAGTGGCAGTCTTAATACCTTTACCACCTCTGTTAGAAATTCGATATTGGTCAGCAGCAGTACGTTTACCATAACCATTTTCAGTGACGATTAAAATCTCATCTTGTTCTTCTTCGTCGGTAACGTCTAATCCAATTACTTCATCATTTTCTCTTAATGAAATACCTCTAACGCCTGCAGCAGTTCTACCTAATGGGCGTAGTTTCGTTTCATCAAATCGGATTAATGAAGCATGTTTCGTTCCGATAATAATCTCTTTCGTACCATCCGTTAGTCTAACCGCAATCAACTCGTCGTCTTCTTTAAAGTTAATCGCAATCTTACCGTTTTTGTTAATACGAGAGAAATTCGATAGTTTAGAACGTTTTACAGTACCTTTTTTCGTAGCAAATACTAGGAAGTCTTCTTCACTAGATAGATCTTTAACTGCTATCATTGTACTGATTTTTTCATCTTTATCAATTTCTAAAGCATTGACGATTGGTAAGCCTTTAGACTGTCTAGACATTTCAGGAATTTCATAGCCTTTTAGCTTGTAGACACGACCTTTATTCGTAAAGAATAATACATTATCATGTGTACTTAAAGTTACTAACTGGCTAACGAAATCATCTTCGATTGTATTCATTCCTTGTACACCACGTCCACCTCTATTTTGAGAGCGATAAGTGGATACAGGTAATCGTTTAATATAGTTGTTATGACTTAATGAAATAACGATCTGTTCTTCAGGTATTAAGTCTTCATCTTCAATTTGATCAAGTCCTGCAGCAGTTATTTCAGTACGTCTTTCATCACCATATTTTTCTTTAATCTCAATGATTTCTTCTCTAATAATTTCTAGTAATTTTTCTTCGTCATTTAAGATTTCTTTAAGTTCTTCGATAAGTTTTAGTAAATCTTGATATTCACTTTCAATCTTACCGCGCTCTAATCCTGTTAATCGACGTAGACGCATATCTAGAATGGCTTGTGCTTGTCGTTCAGATAATTTGAAACGATTTTGCAAGCCTTCCATTGCTTCTGCATCGCTTTGAGATTCACGAATCAATTTAATAATTTCATCAATATGATCTAATGCAATACGTAAACCTTCGAGAATATGCGCTCTATCTTGAGCTTTTTTCAAGTTATATTTCGTACGTCTAGTTACAACTTCTTTTTGGTGTTCTAAATAATGATATATTACAGAACGTAAGCCTAATAGTTTAGGTTTACCGTTAACAAGTGCAATCATGTTTACACCGAATGAAGTTTGTAATGGTGTTTGTTTATATAAGTTATTTAATATAACATTCGCATTAGCATCTTTTCTAACTTCAATAACAATACGAAGACCAACTTTTAAGCTTGTTTCATCTCTTAATTCTGTAATGCCTTCGATTTTTTTATCGCGTGCTAATTCTGCAATTTTTTCAATCAATCTTGCTTTATTTACTTGGTAAGGAACTTCTGTAACAATAATGCGTTCTTTACCGTTTTTCATTACATCAATTTCAGCACGAGCTCTCATTAAAACTGAGCCACGGCCTGTTTCGTAAGCACGTCTTATTCCGCTTCTACCCATAATTAAACCAGCAGTTGGGAAGTCAGGACCTTGAACGATATCCATTAATTCATTTGTTGTAATTTCTGGATTATGACTTAGCGCAAGAACGCCGTCTATTACTTCGTTCAAGTTATGCGGTGGAATATTTGTAGCCATACCAACTGCAATACCTGATGTACCATTCACTAACAAGTTAGGGAATCTAGCTGGTAAGACTACCGGCTCTCTCTCATTACCATCATAGTTATCTTGGAAATCAATTGTATCTTTATTAATATCTCTTAATAATTCACTTGTTATTTTAGCCATACGTGCTTCTGTATAACGCATTGCAGCAGCACCGTCACCGTCCATTGAACCAAAGTTACCTTGACCATCTACTAATGGATAACGATAACTGAAGTCTTGCGCCATACGTACCATTGCTTCATAAATAGATGAGTCACCGTGTGGGTGATATTTACCCATTACGTCACCAACGATACGTGCAGATTTTTTATATGGTTTGTCTGAGGTCATACCTTGATCGTTCATACCATACAATATACGTCTATGAACAGGTTTTAAGCCATCTCTAACATCAGGTAGAGCACGAGATACAATAACACTCATTGCATAATCTAAAAATGACTCTTTCATTTCTCTACTGATGTTACGTTCACTCACTCTTGATTGAGGTGTTTCAGCCATTAATTATATCCTCCTTAAATCGTAAATTGTGCTTTAAATATCTAACGTTGCGTATTCAGCATTTTCTTCAATAAATTGACGACGAAACTCAACAATATCTCCCATAAGCATTTCAAACGTTTCGTCAGCTTCTATCGCATCTGTTAGTGTTACTTGAAGCATTGAACGATTTTCAGGATTCATTGTTGTTTCCCACAATTGATCTGCATTCATTTCTCCAAGACCTTTATAACGTGCTATAGACAGTTTAGGTGTTGAGCTTAACTCTTCTTTTAATTTATCTAATTCTCTATCGTTAAATACGTAATATTTCTTTTTACCTTGTTCTACTTTATATAAAGGTGGTTGTGCAATATAAACATATCCCGCTTCAATTAACGGTCTCATAAATCTATAGAAGAACGTTAATAACAATGTTCTAATATGCGCACCATCTACGTCAGCATCAGTCATGATAACTAATTTATGATATCTAGCTTTACTAATATCAAATTCTCCACCAATACCAGTACCTAGTCCAGTAATCATAGAGCGTATTTCATTATTTCCAAGTATTTTATCAAGACGTGCTTTTTCAACGTTCAAGATTTTACCACGTAAAGGTAAAATAGCTTGTGTTCTAGAGTCACGACCTAATTTAGCAGACCCACCAGCAGAGTCACCCTCAACGATGTATAATTCACATTCATCTGGTTTTTTACTTGAACAGTCTGCAAGTTTACCTGGTAGACTTGAAACTTCTAATGCTGATTTACGTCTTGTTACTTCTCTTGCTTTTTTCGCTGCTAGACGAGCTCTTGACGCCATAATACCTTTATCTACAATGATTCTAGCTACATTTGGATTTTCAAGTAAAAATCTTTCAAATAGCTCTGAGAATAGTTTATCAACAATTTGACGCACTTCAGAGTTACCTAGTTTTGTTTTTGTTTGACCTTCGAATTGTGGGTCACTATGCTTGATAGAAACAACAGCAGTAAGACCTTCTCGTACGTCTTCACCTGAGAGCTTTTCTTCGCCATCTTTAAGAAGTTTATTCTTAGTACCATAACTATTAATCACTCTTGTTAATGCTCGTTTAAATCCATCTTCATGCGTACCACCTTCATAAGTGTGGATGTTGTTAGCATAAGTCAGTAAGTTAGTCGCAAAACCGCTATTATATTGAATTGAGATTTCGACTTCTACATCCTCTTTAGTATCATGAATGTAAATTGGATCATCAAATAAAACTTCTTTTGATTTATTTAATAATTCAACGTAAGACTTAATACCACCTTCGTAGTAATAAGAATCTTCGAGTATATTTTCATCGTCTCTTTCGTCTCTAAGCGAAATTTGTATACCTTTATTTAAAAAGGCTAACTCACGAATACGTTTTTGTAGAATGTCGTATTCGTATTCAGTTGTTTCTGTGAAAATTTCTTCATCTGCTTTAAAGCGAATTGCCGTACCAGTATAATCTGTTTCACCAATAACTTTTAAGTCGAATTGAGGAATACCTCTTTTATATGCTTGATGATATATTTTGTTATTAAGGTGTACGTAAACTTCTAGTTGAGAAGATAGTGCGTTTACGACAGATGAACCCACGCCGTGTAGTCCACCAGATACTTTGTATCCGCCACCGCCAAATTTACCACCAGCATGCAATACTGTTAATATAACTTCAACAGCAGGTCGTCCCATTTTCTCTTGAATATCTACTGGAATACCTCTACCGTTATCTGTTACTTTAACCCAGTTATCCTTTTCTATTATAAGTTCTATATGATCAGCATAACCTGCTAAAGCTTCGTCGATACTGTTATCAACGATTTCCCATACAAGATGATGTAAACCTCTTGATGCTGTAGAACCAATATACATACCAGGGCGTTTACGGACTGCCTCTAAGCCTTCTAATACTTGTATCTGATCTGCACCATAACTTACTTCGTTATTTTGTTCTGACACGTATTTCCACCTTCACTTTCATCTACTCAATAATATTGCCTTTAGATACGTTAAATACCTTGGCATCTTTCATGATTTCATGTTCTATACCATCTACGGACGTAGTCGTTACAAAAGTTTGGACCTTTTCTTGGATCGTACTTAATAAATGCGTTTGTCGTTTATCATCAAGTTCACTCAATACATCGTCTAATAATAAAATTGGATATTCACCAACTACTTGATTAATCAATTCTATTTCAGCTAGCTTGATAGATAATGCAGTCGTACGTTGTTGTCCTTGTGAGCCATAAGTTTGAACATTCATATCGTTAACATGAAAACTGATATCATCTCGATGTGGACCATATCTAGCACTTCCACGCTCTATTTCTTTATCCATAGATTCATTTAATAATTTACAAAAAGCATCTTTCAAATCTTGTTGATTATGATGCGTTTCAGCAAGTTTAATATTAGGTTCATATTGAACCTTTAGTTCTTCGTTTTGACTTGTAATTCCTTTGTGAATTACTGCAGCAATCTTCTCTAACTCACTTATAAAATGCGCCCGCTTCAATGTGACGTTTGCAGCTTCTTCTGAAAATTGTTCGTTAAATACTTCAAGCATTGTACGATCTTTCATTTTGCCAATTTGCAATTGTTTAAGGTAATGGTTTTTCTGTTTAAGTAATCTTTGATAATTTGATAAATGACTTAAATAAACCGCAGACATCTGACCGAGTTCCATATCTATAAAACGCCGTCTAATTTGCGGGCTACCTTTAACTATATTCAAATCTTCTGGTGCAAACAGTACCACATTTAAGTGACCAATATATTGCGTTAATCTACTTTGTTCTAGATGATTGACTTTCGCCTTTTTGCCTTTCTTTGTGATGATTAAAGAAATTGGCATTTTTCCATGACGATAACTAAGTTCACCTTCTATTTTACCATACTCTTCCCCAAACTGTATGAGTTCTTTATCATTCGATGTTCTATGGCTTTTTGCTAACGCTAAAGTATAGATTGATTCTAATAAATTTGTCTTACCTTGGGCATTTTCGCCAATCAAAATATTAACATTTGGATTAAATTGAAGTGTACACTTGTTATAATTTCTATAATGGGTTAAATTAAGTTCTCTTAATATCATATCTATTCACTTAGATGATTGATGCGAAATTGACCTTCAGAAGGAATTTCAATTAAGTCACCATCATGTAATTTCTTTCCACGACGTGTCTCACGTTCGCCATTAATCAGTACTTCTTCATCTTGGAGGAACCATTTAGCTTGACCACCCGTTCCAATGACGCCTTCATTTTTTAGGAATTGCCCTAAAGTAATTTCGTCTTCAACTGAGATATCTTGTACCATTATCTTCACTCCAATCTTAATTAGTCATCTCTATATTATACCTTTTTTTCACTAAAAAATCATGTTTTTAGGTACAATTCATTAAATCAAAAATAAATCTATAAAAAATTAAAATATAAAAGAAAAAACAATACGCTAATATTTAAAATAAAAAGGCTATCCACAAAGTCAAAAGACAATGGGACAGCCTTAGTGTTATATTGTTTTATCTTTTTTAGTAAAAATTAATATCAAACTAACCAATAAAAATGCAAGTCCTGCTAAAAATGGAATTGTAATAAATCCAAAGACATTTATATATTCAGATGAGCAAGGCACACCTTGGGTACATGGTTTGATTTCTGCAAAGCCAGGTACTTTTTGTTCTAAATAATGCCATGTCGAAATACATAGTCCAATTAAAGAAATTGGTAATGCAATTTTTTTAACAGAATAATCATTTTGAAATGAGCCAATACCTGTAATTAACACCAATGGGTACATGCATATACGTTGATACCAGCATAGCGTACAAGGTATAAAACCACGTATTTCACTGAAATATAAGCTACCTAAAGTTGCAACTAAAGCTATTACCCAGGAAATAAAAAGTCCGTATTGTTGTTTCAAATTGACCACCTAATTTGATTTATTTTTCTTTTCGATAGCTTTATCTATAGCTTCAGAAATTTTGTCATAATCCATTGGATCTGATAATACTTTACCATCAACAACAACTGTCGGTGTTATGTCGACATCATATTTTTTCGTTAAATCTGCATCGCTATTCATTTGTTTGTATGATTCTGAATTACGATCTTTAACTAATTTCATAATTTGTTCTTTTTTATCTTTATCAATATCTAATCCATTGACGGCTTTTTTCACTACAGATTGTGTTAACCATTCATCATCACCTTGCATATCGTGATCGTCAGGTTGCGCTTCAAATAAAGCTCTGTGGTAGTTCCAGTATGCATCAGGTGCAACTTTATTCACAGCATGTGCTGAAGCTGCGCCAAGTTCAGAACCTTCTCCATGGAACGGTGCATTAACAAATCTATATTCTACTTCGCCTTTATCAATATAATCTTTTTCAATTTTATCCATAAAATTTGTTTCAAATGCTTTACATGCTGGACATTTGTAATCTCCAAACTCTACAATTTGCACTTTAGCATCACCCTTTTTATGGGTTGGATTATTTTTTGTGTCTTTAGATAAATCTTTAGCTTTAACTGTTCTTTCGAAGAGACTATCTTTTTCTTTGTCATCTCCGCTTCCACCGAACACGACAAGCATAACAATACCCGCAACTATAATTAGAATTGCAATCATAAGAAATATAATATTGCTATTACTATTTTTGTTTGCCATTTTAATCCCTCAATCTCTTTAGTGATAATATAAATTTTATACTATCGCTTACATAAATTCTACACGCTTCTGTAAAAAAACATTAAGGTTTTGTGACAAATGTATAGCACTTTTTATAATGAATTAATTTTTAGTCATGTTTAATGCATTTTTTAAGTTTTTAATAAGTCCTTTATCATAAGTTAATACACTGCCTCGATAAGTTTTTGCAGCGAATATTAATAAAAGGATACAAGTAACAATTGAGATAAGAATACCTAATAATATATGCCACTCTGGCGTAGTGTCAGAAATTGTTCTAAGCATCATAACCATTGGCGATAACAGTGGTACGAAGCTTGTTATCTTAACAAGCATAGTATCTGGAGTTCCAATACTAAACATAGCAATATAGAAACCAGCTAAAGAAATAAATGTTACTGGCATCATCGATTGTGCTAAATCTTCTATACGGCTCGTTAAAGCCCCTAGAATAGCCGCTAAAGTAATATAGGTAATTACCCCTATAATTAAGAAAACAAGCCCATATACGATGATTCTTGTAGTCTCAGGACCAAATTCAACACCGACTGCATCAAATAAGCCTTTTAAATCAAAAGCAAATATGCTAATTACAATGGCTAAAATAATAAAGAATATTTGTGTAAAAGCTACTGCTATTACAGATAATATTTTAGCTGCGACATGAATAGATGGTTTAACGCTCGTCACAATCATCTCGATAACTCTAGTAGTCTTCTCAGTAGCAATTTCTGTACCGATTTGATTCGCATAATTCAACGTAATGAAAAATGATAAGAATAGGATGATGTAAACGATAACTATATTTAAAGCTTGTACTTCCGGTTTAACATCACTTGATTGTTTTTCGTCATCTTTTGACTTAATTTCTTTAGTTTGTACATCACTTGGCGTATTAAGTGCCTGTAAATCTTTCTCTGATAAATCTAGTTTTTGAGCAGTTAGCGATGACTGCATTTGACTTAATGTTGTTTGTAAAGTCATTTTCTCATTTTCATCAACTGACCCTTTTTCATAAATTGTGCCATTTAATTTTTCATCTTTTATTTCAACTTGAATAAGGCGGTCATATTTATCATCTTCCACACCTTTTTTTCCTTTTTCCAGTGATACTTTTTCAACTTTTTCTACATCATCATCTTGTTTATATTGTTTTTCTAACCCTTTATAAATCATTTCGTTATCTGTTTGAATTGCAACTGTTTTGGAACTATTATCAAAGAAATCGACAATTTTATCCACATTACTTAATGCAAAGATTAATAGCATAAATAATGCAGTCATAATAATAAATGATTTACTTTTTACTTTTTGTAAGTACGTTAAATTAAATGTAGGCCAAAACTTATTCATGTTGATCACCAACCTTAGCTATAAAGATATCATTCAGAGATGGCTCAGCAACTTGGAATCGTTTAAGATAACCAAGTTTAATTGCTTGATTATATATTTCTTCAGCGTATCTTTCATCAGTAATTCTGATTTTAACGCCTTTTTTCGTATTCTCAAATGCTTCAATTCCCTCGAAATCTTTTAAGAATGAAAAATCATGATTCCCCTCAATGTATATATCTTTTTTGCCAAAGTCATCTTTCACTTTATCAAGAGAACCAGAAACAACTGCTTTTCCTTTACTCATAATGCATATATAATCACAAAGTTCTTCAACATGTTCCATTCTGTGTGAGCTGAATATAATCGTTGTGCCGCGTTCCTTTAATTCTTTAACAGCTGATTTTAATAATTCAACGTTTACTGGGTCTAAACCACTAAATGGTTCGTCTAATATAAGCAACTCAGGTTTATGTATGATAGCTGCTATAAGTTGTACTTTTTGTTGATTACCTTTAGATAGAGCGTCTATTTTTTTATCTTTATTTTCAAATGCATCAAATCTTTTTAGCCAATAATCAAGTTCTTGATCAATGTCTTTTTTATTCATGCCTTTTAATTCTGCTAAATATCTAATTTCTTCAAATACTTTTAATTTTGGATGCAAGCCTCTTTCTTCTGGTAAATAGCCGATTTTATTAGTCATTTTGTAATCAATCGGTTTATCATTAAATTTCACAACCCCAGTTGTTTTAGGTAGTAAGCCTAAAATCATGCGGAAAGTAGTTGTTTTACCAGCACCATTCCCTCCTAAAAAGCCATACATTGTTCCTTTCGGTACTTCTAAACTGACATCTTGCACTGCATTAAAGTCATTAAACTTCTTAGATACATTTTCGATAATTAATGTCATAAGTTTACTCCTTTTTACTAGATTGAATATCCGCTTGTGAGATATTCTCGTCATCTTCAAAGATGAATAATTCATCAATCGTTACGTTAAACACTTGTGAAAGTTTATGTGCCAACACTAAAGTTGGATTGAATTTATAACGTTCAATTGAATTAATTGTTTGTCTCGACACATTGACTAATCGAGATAATTCACTTTGAGTCATTTTTCTTTCAGATCTAAATTCATAAACCCTGTTTTTCAATTAATCACTTCCTGTCAAGTTAACTTTACAATAAATCAATTTTTTTAGTGTGTCAAGTGAACTTGACATCTATTATAAAAAAATGAGGAACCCCCTATTAATAAAGGATTCCTCAAGCTATAACTAAATATAATTAATATGTTCTGATTGGTAAAATCAATTGAATAACTGACTCGTCATCTTTTGGTTTAAGTATGAATGGTCTCATTGTTCCAAAGAATTCTACGTGTACATCATCGTTATCAATTGCTTTTAATGCATCCATCATATATTTAGAGTTAAAGGAAATTTTTAAAGATTCCCCTTCAACTTCTTCAGTAGTAACTTCTTCTTTTACAGTACCAATTTCTGGAGATGTAGAAGATAATTCTAATTTGTTAACGTCTGTAGATAGTTTAATAACATTGTTTCCACCTTCACGTGCTAATAGTGATGCACGATCAATTGCATGATAGAATTCGCTATTATTCACACCTAATTTTGTTTCATAATTTTCAGGGAATAATCTTGTTGTATCAGGATAGTTACCTTCTAGTAATCTTGAAATAAAGTTAATGTGTCCAACTTTAAATAACACTTGGTTACTAGCAAAGAATATGTTGATATCTTCTTCTGAATCCGAAACAATCTTGTTCAATTCAGATAATGCTTTACCTGGAATGATTACATTTTTATCTTCAATGTCTTCATCTTCTAGTTTAAGCTTTCTTAATGCAAGTCTGTGTGAATCTGTTGCAGTACAGATAAGTTCTTTGTCTTGTATCAACCAGTTTACACCTGTCAACACTGGACGTGTTTCTGACGTGGACACAGCAAAGTTTGTTTGAGCAATAATATTTTTTAGTACTTTAATTGGTAATTTAATAGCATCATCTTCTGATACTTGTGGTAATAACGGGTATTGATCTGGGTCTAATCCACTAACATTAAATTCAGAATGACCTGAAGTGATTAATGTTTTGAATTGATCATTTGTTGATAGATTTACTGTTTTACCTGGTAATTTCTTAACGATATCAACAAAGAAACGTCCTGGAAGTACTACAGAACCTTTTTCTTCTATGTCTACTATTTTTTCACCATCAATATTTTCTTGAATTGTAATTTCAATTGATATTTCAGAATCTGATCCTGTTAATATAATACCTTTATCTGTTGCATCAATTTTAATTCCTGTAAGTATTGGTAATGTAGTTCTTGGTGAAATGGCTTTTAATGTATCATTCAATTGATTAAGAAAGTAATCTCGTTGAATTGTAAATTTCATAACTTATAAACTCCTTCCAGTCGTTATATATTAATTATATATCTTTTAAATTCGTAGTAATAGTAATAGGGGCTGTGGATTGGTGGATAACCTGCTTTAAAATGCGATATAAAAGTTATTCACATGTTGATAAACTGTGTATGGATGTGCACAACTTATCCACATTATCCACGTATTTGTTTTTCTAGTTGTTCTAAATCAGTCTTTAGTTCTGGATTATTTTCTATATCATTTCTAATTTTTTCATGAGCATGAATCACTGTAGTGTGATCTCTTCCTCCGAATTCTTCACCAATTTTAGGTAATGAGAAATCAGTAAGCTCTCTTGAAAGATACATTGCAATTTGTCTAGGATATGCGATAGATTTAGTACGTTTTTTGGCTGAAAAGTCTTCGATACGCACGTTATACATTTTTCCGACAACTTGTTGAATATCTTGAATCGTAATCTTAGTCGATCTAGGTGTCGAGATGATGTCTTTTAGTGCTTCAGCAACTAAATCAGTATTAATCGGTTTGTTTCTTAATTTAGAATAAGCCAAGACTCTTGTTAAAGCACCTTCTAATTCACGAATGTTCGATTGAATAGAATTCGCTATATAAGTAAGAGCTTCAACTGGTAAATCAAGGTTTTCTTCTTCAATTTTCTTCTGTAAAATTGCCATTCTCGTTTCAAAGTCAGGCGGTGTGATATCTACAATTAAACCCCATTCAAATCGAGTTCTTAAGCGATCTTCTAATGTTGGAATTTCTTTTGGTGGTCTATCACTAGAAATAACAATTTGCTTTTTGTTTTGATGTAAATCATTAAAAGTATGGAAAAATTCTTCTTGTGTTTGTTCTTTCTTTTGAATGAATTGAATATCGTCTATTAATAGTACATCGATATTACGATATTTATCTCTGAAGCTTTCTGTATCATTTTTTCTGATAGATTTGATAAATTCATTTGTGAATTTTTCACTAGATGTATAAAGAACGTTAGCGTTTGGATTTTGTTCTAATACATAGTGACCAATAGCGTGCATTAAATGCGTTTTGCCTAGGCCAACACCACCATATATAAATAGAGGGTTATAGGCGTTTGCAGGTTCCTCAGCTACAGCTAATGAAGCGGCGTGTGGAAATTGATTTCCTGGACCGATAACAAATGTATCAAAAGTGTTATTACTATTTAATTGGCTATTTGTTACTTCTTCATTTTCTTCAATTGTCTTACTTTTTGCAGGTTGTTCAGTAAAATCTTCACTTTCAAGATCGTCTTCTGATATAAATTTAACTTGAACTCTGTCGCCTATGACATTATAGATAAAATCTATGACATGTTCATGATATTTATTGGTTAACCACTCAGCTACAAAAGGACTTTGTGCTACAACTATTGCACGATTACTATCAATTTGATGTAGGTAAGTTCCTTTAAACCAAGTATTATAACCAGCAGAAGCGATTTGATCTTCGGCAATTGCTAATACCTGTTCCCAAATTTCTTCTTTTGAATTCATAAAAGTCCTCTTTCTAAAATTTTTATTGAGTTATACACATAAAATTGAATTGTTAATAAAGAAATACACAAGTTGTGAATAATTATCCACAACTTACTCACAAACGGTGGATAACTATTTATTCCAATTCCCTTGTCCACAATCTTTACATGCAAGAATCCAACTAAGAATGATAGTAATATCAACGGTTTGTATAACTTATCCACACAATTATACTTTTAAACAAAAGGAGTTGTCAAATGCCTGTGAATATGTGAGGAATTGTTAGATTATGTTGTGAATAAAAAATAAATTTTAATAATTATCCACAAAATGATTAATATTCACTGTGGATAAGTGGATAACTATTATTTTTCACATTTTAAAATTCTGCTTGATTTTTAAAAATCATTTTGTTATAGTTTAGTAGTTATTGAAATTGTGACATTTCACGTGTATGGTATAAATAATTTTGAAATTAATCTTCTGATATATATAAATGAATATCATACAAGCAATTAACTACTATTTAATTAGATGTTAAGAATAAATAATGGAGGTGTTCTTAAATGGTAAAACGTACGTATCAACCAAATAAACGTAAACACAGTAAAGTTCATGGCTTCCGCGCTCGCATGAGCTCAAAAAACGGCCGTAAAGTATTAGCTCGCCGTCGTCGTAAAGGTAGAAAAGTATTATCAGCTTAAGATCACTGAAGAGCAGTGGTCTTTTTTTTGTTTTAATTGATGAAATTGTTTTGTATAATAAACAATAATTAAGTGATGTATTGTGGAGTGGATGTTTGTGGAAAAGGCTTATCGTATAAAGAAAAATAGTGATTTTCAAAGAATATATAAAAAAGGTAAGTCAGTTGCTAATCGTCAGTTTGTTATTTATACTTCAGAAAATGATTGCGAACACTTTAGACTTGGCATCAGCGTCTCAAAAAAATTAGGTAATGCTGTTACTAGAAATAGAATAAAAAGGTCAATTAGAGAGTGTTTTAAAGTTCATAAAGAAAATATCATTCCGAAAGACATCATTGTTATTGCTCGTAACCAGGCAGTAGACTTGGAAGTACTCGAAACAAAGAAGAGTTTAGAGCACGTGTTGAAGATTGCTAAAGTTTTTAATAAACGTATTCCCTAAGTATTTTAATAATTACTAGGAGGTTGCAGTATGCTTAAATCAAACTATGAAGGACAATCAGTAGAACAAGCACTACAACAAGGTTTAAAAGATTTAAATGTTCAAGAGCAACAAGTAAGAATCGATGTAATAAATGAAGGTAAAAAAGGCATTTTTGGTTTTATGAAGCAAGATGCTCGTATTGAATTAACGATTATTGATCCAGAATTAAAAGAGTTTAATTCAATAGAAGATTTAAGAAATCGAAATCAACAAAATGAACAACAAACGCAAGATCTAGATGAAGATACAGAAAGCAACAATATAACAGAAGATAATGAAAATACCGTATCAGAAGATAATTCCAATCATTCTCAGAATGAGAAGAAAAACGCGTTAAATGACATCGCAGACCAAACATTAGAGTATATATTGAATATCATTAAAGAAATGAATATTAATGTAGAAGGGTCTTATAAAATTAAATCTAATACATTGTATATCGATATGTCGTCTGATCAAGCTTCCTATATAATAGGTAAAAGAGGGCAAGTGTTAAATGCCTTACAAACTGTCGGACAAAATTATATGCATCAATATATTAAAGGATATTACACGTTAATATTAGATATTGAATCTTATCGAGCGAAACGTAAAGAAACATTAGAGCAGCTAGCTATAAATATGGCTAAAAAAGCTAAACAAACGAAGAGACCAGTTAAGTTAGAACCAATGTATAACTTCGAAAGAAAGATAATGCATCAGGCATTAAGTAAAGTTGAAGATATCGAAACATACTCTGAAGGAAGAGAACCTCATCGATATTTAGTCATCAAGAATAAATGATAATGGTCGGAGTGAGTTATCTCGCTCCGCATTTTTTCGAACAATATATTCGAAAATTGTAACAAAACCATTTACAATCAAAAGAATGAATAGCATGAATGGTGGAGGAGAAAAATAATGGAACTAGATACAATTACAAGTATCTCTACGCCTATGGGTGAAGGCGCAATCGCAATTGTACGTTTAAGTGGTCCGGATGCGATAAGTATCGCTGATAGTATATATAAAGGAAAAAAACAATTATCAGAAGTCGATTCACATACGATTAATTACGGACATATTTTGGATCCTGACAGTGGCGAAATTGTTGAAGAAGTAATGGCGGCTGTTATGAGAGCACCTAAGACTTTTACAAGAGAAGATATCGTAGAAATTAATTGTCACGGTGGTCTAGTAACTGTTAATCGTGTACTTGAATTAACGTTATCAAATGGAGCAAGAATGGCGGATCCGGGTGAATTTACAAAGAGAGCTTTCTTACATGGTCGTATTGACTTATCACAAGCAGAAGCAGTGATGGATTTCATACGTTCTAAGACGGAACGCGCATCCAAGGTAGCCTTAGGGCAGATGGAAGGGCGTCTAAGTGAACTTATAAAAGGGCTAAGGCAATCTATACTAGAAATACTAGCACAAGTTGAAGTTAATATAGACTACCCTGAGTATGATGACGTAGAAGAAGCAACATCTCAATTTCTATTAAAAGAAGCTGCTAACATAGAGCAAGAAATCGATAAATTATTGAAGACAGGTCAACAAGGGAAAATTATGAGAGAAGGCTTGTCTACAGTAATAGTAGGTAAACCAAACGTTGGTAAGAGTTCAATGCTTAATAATTTAATTCAAGATAATAAAGCAATCGTTACAGAAGTAGCAGGGACGACTAGAGACGTATTAGAAGAATATGTTAATGTTCGTGGTGTGCCTTTACGATTAGTGGATACAGCAGGTATTAGAGAAACAGAAGATATCGTAGAAAAAATTGGCGTTGAAAGATCAAGGAAAGCTTTGTCAGAAGCAGATTTAATATTGTTCGTATTAAATTATAATGAATCACTGACAGAAAGTGATTACCAATTGTTTGAAGCTATTAAAAATGAAGACTTCATAGTTATTATAAATAAAACAGATTTAGAACAGCACCTTGATATGGATGAGCTGAAAGAGATGATAGGTGACCATCCTATCGTACAGACATCGATGGTAGAACAACAAGGTATTGAAGAGTTAGAACAAAAGATATCAGAATTATTCTTTGGTGGACAAGTTCAGTCACAAGACATGACTTATGTATCTAATTCAAGACATATTGCACTGTTAAAAGACGCGAAGTCTTCAATTAATGACGCAATTCATTCAGCTGAAGAAGGCATTCCAATAGATATAGTACAAATTGATTTAATCAAAACTTGGGAATTGCTAGGTGAAGTTATAGGTGAAGAAGCAAGTGAATCACTTATTGACCAATTGTTTAGCCAATTCTGTTTAGGAAAATAAAAGGAGGAAAAATTTTGACACAAAAATATGATGTTATTGTTGTCGGAGCAGGGCACGCTGGTGTAGAAGCAGGATTAGCTTCAGCGAGACGTGGCGCAAAAACTTTAATGCTTACAATTAACTTAGATAGTGTAGCGTTTATGCCATGTAACCCATCAGTGGGTGGTCCAGCAAAAGGTATAGTTGTAAGAGAAATTGATGCACTTGGTGGACAAATGGCTAAGACAATTGATAAAACACACATCCAAATGCGTATGTTAAACACTGGTAAAGGTCCAGCAGTACGCGCATTACGTGCTCAAGCAGATAAAGTATTATACCAAGAAGAAATGAAACGTGTATTAGAAGATGAGCCTAACCTTGATATTATGCAAGGTATGGTAGAACGTTTAATTATAGAAGATGATGTAGTAAAAGGCGTGGAAATGGTTATCGGCACTCAATATCTAGCTGATTCTGTTGTATTAACAACTGGTACATTTTTACGTGGTGAAATTATTTTAGGTAACTTAAAATATTCAAGTGGTCCAAACCATCAAATGCCTTCAATCACATTAGCAGACCATTTAAGAGATTTAGGTTTCGACATAGTTCGTTTCAAAACTGGAACACCACCTCGTGTTAATGGTGGGACAATTGATTACAGTAAGACTGAAATTCAACCAGGTGATGATGTAGGTAGAGCATTTAGTTATGAAACGACAGAATATATTTTAGACCAATTACCATGTTGGTTAACTTATACGAACGAACAAACACATAAAGTGATTGATGATAATTTACATCTATCAGCAATGTATTCAGGCATGATAAAAGGTACTGGTCCAAGATACTGTCCTTCAATTGAAGATAAATTCGTAAGATTTAACGATAAACCAAGACACCAACTATTCTTAGAGCCTGAAGGTCGTAAAACTCAAGAAGTTTATGTACAAGGTTTATCTACAAGCTTACCTGAAGAAGTACAACGTAAAATGTTAGAAACAATACCGGGACTTGAAAAAGCAGATATGATGAGAGCCGGTTATGCTATTGAATATGATGCAATTGTACCTACACAATTATGGCCGACATTAGAAACTAAATTAGTTAAAAACTTATTTACTGCAGGTCAAATTAACGGAACTTCTGGTTATGAAGAAGCGGCTGGTCAAGGTTTAATGGCTGGTATTAATGCGGCAGGAAAAGTATTAGGTAAAGAAGATGTTGTATTACGTCGTTCTGATGCTTATATCGGTGTATTAATTGATGACTTAATAACAAAAGGCACAAATGAACCATATCGTCTATTAACATCACGTGCTGAACACCGTTTATTATTAAGACATGATAATGCCGATTTAAGATTAACAGATATCGGTTACGAAATTGGTATGATTTCAGAAGAACGTTATGCTAAATTCAATCAAAAACGTGAAAGTATCAAAGCTGAACAAGAGAGATTACAATCTATTCGTATTAAGCCGAATGAACATACACAAAGTGTTATTGAAAGCCGTGGAGGTTCAGCACTTAAAGATGGTATATTAGCTTTAGATTTATTACGTAGACCAGAAATGGATTACAATGCTATCATGGAAATCTTACAAGAAACTTCTCCAGTTAATGAAGACATCCAAGAACAAGTTGAAATTCAAACGAAATATGAAGGTTACATTCAAAAATCATTAGCTCAAGTTGAGAAAGTTAAACGTATGGAAGACAAAAAAATACCTCTGAATATAGACTATGATGCAATCAATAGTTTAGCTTCTGAAGCAAGAGAAAAACTTAAAGAAGTTAACCCGTTAGATATTGCACAAGCATCTCGTATTTCAGGTGTTAACCCAGCAGATATATCTATCTTACTTGTTTATATTGAACAAGGTAAAATCCAGAAGGTGGACTAAAATGAACGAACAAACTTTTATCAACTCATTAAAAGATTCAGGTATTACACTTACTGATCAACAATTAAAACAATTTGAGACATATTTTGAAATGTTAGTTGAGTGGAATGAAAAAATTAACTTAACAGCAGTAACAGAAAAAGAAGAAGTGTATTTAAAGCACTTCTTTGATTCTGTGACACCTGCTTTTTATGTAGATTTTAATGAAATCGAATCTATTTGTGATGTAGGAGCTGGAGCCGGTTTTCCAAGTATTCCACTTAAAATTATATATCCACACTTACAAATAACGATTGTAGATAGCTTAAATAAACGTATTAAGTTTTTAAATGAATTAGCTAATAAACTTGAAATAGATAAAGTGAATTTTGTACATGATAGAGCAGAAACGTTTGGCAAAGGACAATACCGTGAAAGCTTTGATTTAGTAACGGCACGCGCTGTAGCAAGATTATCTGTATTGAGTGAGTTGTGTTTACCACTAGTTAAAAAAGGCGGGCAGTTTGTTGCATTAAAAGGTTCTCAAGGCGATGAAGAATTAGATGATGCACAGTTTGCAATTTCAGTGTTAGGTGGAAAATTAAATAAAGTTTATGAATTTAAACTTCCATTAGAAGAAAGCACAAGACAAATAATTGCGATTGATAAATTTAAACAAACACCTAAGAAATATCCAAGAAAACCAGGAACACCTAATAAAGAACCTTTAACAAAATAATTTCCTGGGAAATACGTAAGAATGAAAGTGGGTAGATTGAAATGAAAAAACCTTTTTCTAAATTATTTGGACTTAAAGACAAAGAATTAGAACACATAGAAGAAGCAAGAAATGAAGGCAACGTCGCGATAATTTCAACAGAAAAAATTGTGCCTAACCGTTATCAACCGAGAAAAGTTTTTGATGAGTCAAAGATAAAGGAATTAGCGCAGTCTATTAAAGAACATGGATTGTTACAACCAATTGTAGTTCGTCCAATAGAAGAAGGTATGTATGAAATTATTGCAGGTGAACGCAGATTTCGCGCAATTAAACATAACGATCTACCTGAAACTGAAGCCATCATAAAGCCCTTAAATGATAAAGAAACTGCAGCTGTGGCACTTATAGAGAATATTCAACGTGAAAATCTTTCAGCTATAGAAGAAGCAGAGGCTTATAGAAAATTACTTGATTTAGAAGGAATAACACAACAAGACTTAGCTGTAAGCATGGGGAAAAGCCAATCATTCATAGCGAACAAATTAAGATTGTTAAAACTATCAGAGCCCATCGTCATATCATTACAAAAAGGTGAAATTACTGAAAGACATGCAAGAGCTTTGTTGGGATTAGAAGATGAAGAACAACAAGATGTCTTAACGGCTATTCAGTCACAAAATTTAAATGTTAAGCAAACTGAAGATCGTGTGAAAAAAATACGAGGATCTGAAAAAGTAAAAGCTAAACAATTTCAATTTGAACAAGATATAACTGAAGCAATTGATGCACTTGGACAAAGTATTAAAAATGTTGAAAAAGAAGGCATCAAAGTAAAACGTATAGATGAAGAACATAAAGACTTTTATGAAATTACGATTAAAGTTTATAAAAGGAATTAAAAAAATCTCTACATTGGGAATATACCTGATGTAGAGATTTTTGTTTTAATAGTAAGTTATATAGCAATAAATTATAAACTCTATTTAATTGTAGGATTTAAAAACCTAGTATTACAAATAATGATATTTAATTATATATAACTTTATTTTTATAAAATAATAATTGACACAATATTAAATTGAGAATAAAATATTGACAAAGATAAAAATGTTTATATTAGATGTTATTAATTTATAGTGAGGATGCGATTTGAAGAAAAAGAAATCATGAATAAGTCAGAACTCCTATATTATCTGAGGTTTAGGAGGAGATAAAATGATGAACAAAATAATGAAAAGATTGTTAGGTAGCAATGTTGTTTTAGATGAAGATAAGTTGAACAAGTTTTATAAAAAAATAACAGTAATGACTCTACTTACTTTCCCATTACTATTTGTGGAGATTTATAATGTGATAAATTGGAATAACCAAACTTTTTCTATTTTAATATTGTTATTTATTCTTTTATTTTGGCTTTGGTATATGTTTATAGCTTCCCTTGATTTTGAATATACATTCGATAACAAAAAAACTACTAACAAAGATAAGATAAAGTCTTCCCTTTTATTTTCATTATTACTTACGATATTTGGGTTAGGTGGATTTGAGACATTCGTACTAGGATTAGATAAGGTAACAATTAAAGATTTTTTCATTCTTATTGGATCTTTTATAGTGGTAACAGTAGCTTGTTTTTACATTATTGTATATAAGAAGGCTTATTATGAACAAAAAAGATTATTACCTTTTGTTTTTTTTACTTTGATAAACTGTTCTTTATTTCAAGGTATTACGAATTTACTTTCTGATGAACCATTACTAACTATCCATGATTTTACTGATGACATACTTCCATATATGGCTTTTATGATATTTATGATTTTAATATGCTACAGATATGAAAGTATAAAAAGTGATAGAAGTACTTAGAAAAATTAAAGAATGGAAATTTAAAAATTATAAATCTGGCTACTTGTTATATTTGAATATATCTCCCGTTAACGAAAACGTTAAAGAAGTATTGTTTTTTACTAATATATAATTTATACTTTGATTTGAAAGCGTTTGCAAACAAAAGGGGGATTTTGCATGATAACATTTTTAGTATCAATTGCTTTGTTAATTATAGGGTATTTTACATATGGTAAATATATTGAAAAAATGTTTGGTGTTAAAGAGGAGCGTCCGACTCCTGCTCATGACCAACGTGATAATATTGATTATGTTCCTATGTCGACGAATAAGAACTCATTAATACAATTGTTGAATATAGCAGGTGTTGGACCGATATTTGGACCTATTATGGGTGCTTTATATGGTCCAGTTGCGTTTTTATGGATTGTTCTTGGATCAATTTTTGCAGGAGCAGTGCATGATTATTTAACAGGTATGATTTCTATACGTAATAAAGGGGCTCATTTACCTGAATTGGCGGGTAAATTTTTAGGTAATGTTATGAAACACCTTGTAAACGTGTTTACATTGTTATTGTTATTACTTACAGGGACAGTTTTTGTTACGAGTCCGGCGTTACTTTTACATTCGTTAATGGACGGTAGAATAGCTTTAGGTATTATTATATTTGTGATTTTCTTATATTATTTCTTATCAACAGTTTTACCGATTGATAAAATTATTGGTAAAGTTTATCCGATATTTGGTTTTATTCTAATGATTTCAGCTGTTGGTATTTTCATTAGATTGTTGATGACTGGTGCAGAAATTCCTGAATTAACGTTGAAGAATATGCATCCTGATTCAGCGCCTATCTTCCCACTATTATTCTTTACGATTACTTGTGGGGCTTTATCAGGTTTCCATGCTACTCAATCTCCAATCATTTCTAGAACGACAAATCGTGAGAAAAATGGTCGTATGATATTCTATGGCATGATGATTGCAGAAGGAATTATCGCTATGATTTGGGCTGCTGCTGCTATGAGTTTATTCGGTGGTTATGGTGGACTTCAAGAAGTACTAGCAAAAGGGGAAGCGGCGCTTGTAGTGAGTGAAGCATCTACTATGTTACTAGGCTCAGTATTTGGCACGCTTGCAATATTAGGGGTTATTGTATTGCCAATTACGAGTGGTGATACGTCGTTTAGAAGTGCAAGAATGATTCTTGCTGATTATTTCAACTTCGGTCAAAAGCAAGTTTGGAAACGATTCGCAATAGCAATTCCAATGTTTGTGATTAGTTTTATTCTAACTACAGTAGATTTCACAATATTATGGAGATACTTCTCGTGGGCTAACCAAACAACTGCAACTGTGGCGTTATGGATTGGTACGATGTATCTATTGTTATCTAATAAGAACTTCTATGTAGCTTTAATACCGGCACTCTTTATGACGTGGAATATATTCACATATATTTTAAGTCAGCCAATTGGTTTAGGTATAGATTTATCGCTTAGTTATTGGTTATCAGCTGGCTTAACGATACTATGGACGATGTATTTCTATTATATATATCGTAAAAATAGTGAAACAGAATTTGAAATTGATCATCAAATTTTATCACCAACAGCACCTAAATATTAATATAAAAGCAGAACCTTTCGATCTCCACCGAAAGGTTCTGCTTTTTTGTTACGTATTTATTTAATATAGGTAAGGGGCTGCCATATAATACTCGCTCAAAAATACTATATGGCAGTGTGCTATTAACTTGGGCTAATAGCAAATGCTCGGACAGGGAATCCGGGGGCATTTTTAGGTTTTGGACTAATGGCTAAAATGACTGAACCACGTGTTGGTAGTTCATCTAATCCGGTTAACAGTTCTATCTGGAATGTATCTAAACCGAGCACATAACGTTCACCTACGATGTCGTTATGTTTACGGATATCAATAGAAGCATCTGTATCGAACGTTTCATGTCCTATTGATTTTATTTTTCTTTCTTCGAATAAATATTTCAAGGCATCTAATGACCAACCTGGTAGATGCTCGTTTCCATCTGCATCTCTATTTTCAAATTGTTCTTTATCTGGCCAACGTTTAGACCAATCACTTCTAAAAGCGACAAATGTATCTTGTTCAATTTGACCATTCTCAGCTTCCCATTTAAGGATATGTTCTTTTGTTAATCTAAAGTCTGCATCTTGTTCAACTTCTTTTGAGAAGTCTAGTACTATTAAAGGTAAGACCGTTTCTTGTAAACCTAATTCATGTAGATAACGTTTATGTTCTACAAAATGAATAGGGGCATCTATATGTGTGCCATATTGTGTTGCAAATTGCCAAGATTGAGCAAAGAATCCATCATCTTTCACTTGATATAAAGTTTTCGTTTCAGCATTTTCAAATGATGAAAAATGTGGAGATTCAGAATCAAAAGTATGCGTTAAATCGACCCATTTATATTTCTTTAGTTGGCTCAGTGATTCCCACAATGGATATGACATAACATCACCTCTTATTTTGATTAATTTGGTTGTTTGACTGTGTTATCTTGACGTAGCTTTTCAACTGAACGAACAAGCACATTTAAAGCTTCTTTAACTTCGTCTTCTTTTCTTGTTTTTAGACCACAATCTGGGTTAACCCAGAATAATGAACGATCAATTTCTTTAAGTGCTCTATTGATAGCAACTGTAATTTCTTCTTCTGTTGGAATACGCGGGCTATGAATATCATAAACGCCTAAACCAATACCTAAATCATATGTGATGTCTTCGAAATCTTGAATTAAATCACCGTGACTTCTAGAAGTTTCTATTGAAATAACATCCGCATCTAGTGATTTAATAGCATGAATGATTTGTCCGAACTGAGAATAGCACATATGCGTATGAATTTGCGTTGAGTCTTGAACAGATGATGTTGATAATTTAAATGAATGTACTGCTTTATCTAAATAATCTTCATGATATTCTGAACGAAGCGGTAAGCCTTCTCGTAATGCTGGTTCATCAACTTGTATAATTTTAATACCTGCGTCTTCAAGTGCTAGCACTTCCTCGTTAATAGCAAGCGCGATTTGGTCTTGTACTTCACGTCTTGGAATATCAACACGCTCAAATGACCAGTTTAAAATTGTAACAGGCCCAGTAAGCATACCTTTAACTGGTTTATCCGTTAAACTTTGTGCATATAATGTTTCATCAACTGTTAATGGAGCTGTCCATTTAACATCACCGTATATGATTGGTGGTTTTACAGCACGTGATCCATAAGATTGAACCCATCCAAACTTAGTTACTAAGAAGCCATTTAACTTTTCACCAAAGAATTCAACCATATCATTACGTTCGAATTCACCATGAACAAGTACGTCTAAGCCAATATCTTCTTGAATTTCAATCCAACGTTTAATTTCATTTTCAAGGAACTCTTGATACTGTGCATCAGTAATTCTATTGTTCTTCCAGTCAGCACGATATTTTCTTACTTCCCTAGATTGTGGGAAAGAACCAATCGTAGTTGTAGGTAGGTCAGGTAAATTTAATAATTGATCTTGTAATACTTTTCTCTCTTTAAATGGTGTTGCACGCTCTGACTTAACAGCTTCATAATCATATTCTAATTGTTTGAATGATTGACCTTCAAAACGTTCAAATTGTTCTTTTAATTGGTTATATAAAGTATCATCTTGTTCATTAAATAATTGTTTTAATGCGTATAATTCATCTAATTTTTCTGTAGCGAAACTTAAACCATCGCGTATTGAATCATCTAAAGTTTCTTCTTCTAATGTAACTGGTACGTGTAATAAAGAAGATGAAGGTTGAATAACAAGTTCGTCAGTATAAGATTGTAAAGTTTCAATCAATGATTTCTTTTCTTCAATATTAGCTGACCAAACGTTTCGACCGTCTACAATTCCAGCAAATAAAGCTTTTTCTTTAGGGAATAGTCCGTCTTGGATTTGTTTTAAGTTATAACCATTATCATGAACGAAGTCTAACCCAAATCCGTATACAGGTAATTTACCAACGAAATTCAAATCAACGCGTTCAAAGTATGTTTGTAATACGATATTAGTTGAAGCAGCTTCTTTATTAAAGAAGGCATATGCTTCTTCTGTGATTTCTTGTAATTCATTAGCTTTATCTGTAACAAGAATAGGTTCATCTACTTGTATATATTCAGCACCAGCTTCTGTTAACGTTTGGAATACTTCTTTATATAAAGGTAGTAATGTTCTGACTTTCTCATCAAAAGTTTGGTTTCCGCCTTTTGAAAGTGCAACGTAAGTGATAGGTCCTAAAATAACTGGATGAGTATTTACACCTAATTCTTTTGAAAAATTAAATTTATCTAGTAATACATTACGATTTAATTGAGGTGTTACATTATCCCATTCAGGAACGATGTAGTGATAGTTAGTATTAAACCATTTAATTAAAGCACTAGCTACATGCTCTTTGTTACCTCTAGCAATATCAAATAGTAAATCATCATCTACTTCGCGACCTTGAAAACGTTCTGGAATGATATTAAATAATAATGATGTATCTAAAACATGGTCGTAAAGTGAAAAGTCACCAACAGGTATTTGATCAACATGATGATTTTGTTGGATTGTTAAAATTTCTTTGTGTAAATCTTGTAATGTTTGATCAAGTTCAGTTTTGTCTATTTTATTTGACCAATAACTTTCAATTGCCTTTTTCCATTCTCTTTTCTTACCTAGTCTTGGGAATCCTAAATTTGCTGTTTTAATTGTCATAATATTGCCTCCTTAGATTGTGTACCAGTTATGGATTTTGAATACTGTGCAAGTTCAACTGTAATATCATATTTTAAAAATGGTGTGACTAAATACAGACCATTAAAATATTGGTGAATCGTGTCGATTAATTCTTTACTTAAACTTATGCTAAGTGCTCTAGTTGCCTCTTTATCATGTTTGACTTTTTCAAAGGCATTAAGAACACCTTCAGATAATTTGATACCGGGTACTTCGTTGTGTAAAAACAGTGCGTTATTATAGTTGGTTATTGGCATCACTCCTATAAATATTGGTGCATCTAGATGTTTAGTTGCTTCGTATATTTCTTTTATTTTTTCAGGTTCATAAACAGGTTGAGTAATAAAATATTCAATGCCTGAATCTAGTTTTTTCTCTAGTCGTTTCACTGCTGGTTCTAATCTTCGAACGTTTGGATTAAATGCTCCAGCTACTGAGAAATTTGAATTCCTTCTTAGCGATGCTCCGTCTGCGTTAATACCTTGATTAAACTGTTGTATAATTTCTGCTAAACCATTTGAATTAACATCGAATACGCTTGTTGCACCTGGGAAATTCCCTACTTTAGAAGGGTCTCCTGTGATTGCTAAAATATCATTAATTCCTAAAAGCGATAGCCCCATTAAATGAGATTGTAGACCGATTAAGTTTCTATCTCGACAAGCTAAGTGTACGAGGGGTCTAATTTTATAGTTTTGTTTAATAATACTTGCTGCAGCAATGTTAGAAATTCTAACGCTAGCTAAAGAATTATCAGCAAGTGTTATCGCTTCTACTTCAGCATCTTCTAAAGCTTTAACACCTTTGAAAAACTTGTCTGTATCTAGATGCTTTGGTGTATCTAATTCAACGATAACGGTAGGTTTTTGGCTAACGAGTTCGGTAATGCTAGGTTCTTGTTTATCTTGTTTTTGATATTTCTTTGTTTCTATCGGTATTACATTTTTATGATGTACAGGCTTTAAATCTTTTACGACTTCTTTGATTTTCTTAATGTGTTCTGGCGTAGTACCACAGCAACCACCGATAAGGCGGACGCCTTGATTTACAAGTTCTTTAGCAGATTTTGAAAAGTATTCAGCGTTATTGCTGTACTTAAGTTCATTCTCTTCTAAATCAAGTAAGCTTGCGTTTGGATAACATGAAAGATATGCATCTTTAGGAATATCAATATGTTTATAAGTTTGAATCATATGATAAGGTCCATGGTGACAATTCAGTCCAACAATATCTGCTCCTGCATCGAGTAAAGACTGCAAAGCATCCGGTATAGGTGTACTATTTCTTAAGAAATTCGTGTTGCTTGCTGTTAATTGAGCTATAATCGGTAAGTCATATTTTGCTCTAGTATCTTTTAATACAGCGAGTAATTCTTCTAAGTCGTAATATGTTTCAAAAAGTATGCCATCCACACCTTCATTTACTAAAGTCTCAATTTGTATTTCTGTATGGTATTGAATGGACTCAATGGATAAGTCACTTTTTCTTATGTTTCGAAAACCACCAACAGTTCCTAGTATGAATGTGTCTTCATTGCTTGCTCTTTTAGCGATGCGTACTGCTTCTTTGTGTATATCTTTGACGCGGTGCTCTAAATTATATATTTGCAATTTTTCAAAGTTAGCACCGTATGTGTTGGTTTGAATAACATCAGCTCCTGCTTCTATATAGGAGCGATGTATTTTTTCTATCTTTTTTGGATGTGTTAAGTTATAGCTTTCTGGACAAGTATCTAATCCTTCTGAATAAAGGATTGTACCCATTGCTCCGTCAGCTATTAAGATACGGTTCTTCAACGCCTCTTTCATCTTCATATATAGCCTCCTTTAATGCCCAATCGATATCTGTAATCAATTCTTTGACATCTTCTAATCCGACTGAGAGTCTGAACAAACCGTTAGTAATACCACGCTCTGCTCTAATTTCTTCTGGTATTGCAGCGTGACTCATTGTAGCAGGATGAGAAAGTATCGTTTCGACACCACCTAAACTAACTGAAACAAGTGGAATATTGAGATGATCTACAAATGACTGTGCTTTTGACTCGTCTTTAAGTCTAAATCCAATAACAGCACCACCATTTTTAGCTTGTCTTAGGTGTGTGTCATTAGTAATTGGATAATAAACAGTTTCAATCGCTTCATTTGTTATTAAATATCTATATATTTGTTCAGCATTATGAACACTTTGTTTAAATCGAATTGGTAATGTTTTTAAATGCTTCGCAAGTGTCCATGAATCGTACACACTTAGACCTGATCCTGTTCCATTTTGAATGAGATAAATATCTTCTTTTAATTTAGGATCATTCACGACAACTGCTCCTGCAATCAAATCACTATGGCCGCCTAAAAACTTAGTAGCAGAGTGAACAACGATGTCGGCGCCTAATTTAAGAGGTGACTGTCCAAGTGGTGTCATAAATGTGTTATCAACTGCCAATAGTGCATCGTTACGTCGTGCTATCTGTCCAACTCCATCAATATCTGTCACTTTAAATAGTGGATTGGAAGGTGTTTCAACGTAGATGAGCTTTGTATTAGGTTGAACTGCGTTTTCAACTTGGTTTAAATCAGTCTGGTCAACTGTTGTAAATTCGATTTTAAATTTTTTAAGAATTTGTTCGGTTAGTCTAAAAGTACCGCCGTATACATCATCCGGCAAAATAACATGGTCTCCAGGTTCTAATGTGAGAAACACTGCAGTGATAGCTGCAATTCCTGAACTAAAAGCAAATCCATACTGACCGTCTTCTAATTTAGCTAATTTTTCTTCTAGCAACTTTCTATTTGGATTTCCACTTCTTGCATAATCAAATTCTTGATTTTCACCTAGTGTATGTTGGTGAAATGTTGATGAATAATATAATGGTTGGTTACTTGATAAATGTTCATGTCCGCGAGTTGAGTCTAAAATTAATGAAGTTTCTTTTGAATAGCTCATAATGACACTCCTTCTTTTTTTGATTTTTTCAGAGCTTGAAGTATGTCTTGGTAGATGTCTTCGTAATCTTCAATTCCTATTGATAGACGAAGTAAGTATTCATCAATGCCACGTTTGTCTTTTTCTTCATCAGCCATATCAACATGCGTTTGCGTATACGGGAAAGTGATGAACGTTTCTGTACCACCTAGGCTTTCAGCAAAAATACATAAATCTATATTTTGTAAAAATCGATCTACGCTATAGTCTTGTTTCAATCTGATGCTTAACATGCCTGTTCTTCCTGAATAAAGAACTTCTTCTATGCTGTTTACTGATTGAAGTGACTCAGCTAATTTTCGAGCGTTTTCTGTAGCACGGTCTAATCTTAGATGTAAGGTTTTCAAACCACGTACTAGTAAATAACTATCGAACGGTGAAAGTGTAGCGCCGATCATATTGTGAAATTGTCCGAGTAATTCACCTAAGTTATCATCTGCTACTGTTACAACACCTGCTAATACATCATTGTGTCCGCTTATATATTTAGTAGCAGAATGTAAAACGATATCTGCACCATCTTTTAATGGAGTTGATAGATACGGTGTTAAAAATGTATTATCAATGATTGTTAAAATGTTATGTTCTTGGGCTATTGCATACAATGGATCTAAATCAACCGAGAACATTAACGGGTTTGATATTGGTTCGATAAAGAATGCTCTAGTATTTTCAGTTAAAGAAGCATTTACTTCATCAATATTTGAAAAATCGATGTATTTAAATTTAATATTGTATTGTTTCTCATAAAATTCAAAAAGTCTAAATGTGCCACCATATAAATCAAAAGAAACAAGTATTTCATCATTTGGTTTAAATAAGTTACAAATCAATTGAATGCTAGCCATACCACTTGAAGTTGCAAATGAGTATTTTCCACCTTCAAGTTTTGCAAAAGCTTCTTCAAATTGTGAGCGAGTTGGGTTTTTAGTTCTTGTATAATCAAATCCAGTAGAACAACCTAATTTTTCGTGTTGATAAGCTGTAGAAAGATAAATTGGATTTGTTGTTGCTCCCGTTCGATCTTTTGTTAATGAAATTTGAGCGAGTTGAGTAGATTTCATAATTGCCTTCCTCCCTAATTAAATATAAAAATAAAAAAAGCTTCCGTCCTTTAAACCCGAAATGATTCGGATGTAAAGGACGAAAGCTTAGCTCGCGGTACCACCTTTGTTTGTAATGACATTGCTGACATCACCTCTATAAGTACGCCATCTCTTAATAAAATATACAGTGGCAGAAAAGGAATAGTACAAAAAATTTCCAGTACGCCATCAATATAAGAGATTTTAATACTGTATCGCTATAACGGGCGATCCCGTTGACACCTCAATATCGATGTCACCACTCCAAGGCCATTTTCAATCTTTCTTTCAATATTCCCTTTCAGCAAATAGGAACTCTCTGTTAATTGCAGTGCTAAGATTTACTTTCCTTTTTATCGTGCTTTTAATTATTATTTCGTTGTTGATATATTACACATTACTATGCGCTTATTTTTTTGTCAACAACTTTTCTGAATATTTTAATTTATCCGTTAATTTTTCTTTTGTGCATAAGGTGTTTAAAATTGTTATAATTTAGTGTGCATGTTTTACGTGAAACAAATTAAAGGATAGACGCGGTGATGAAATGAAAGAAAGAAATTATGAATTAACTCAAAAAATTTCTTATAACCATAGTAGTGATCAAATTATTGAAATTCCATTAGATAAATTAAGAAGAAATCCTTATCAACCACGACAGTTTTTTGATGAAGTAGCATTACAAGATTTAACCCAATCCATTTCACAGCATGGTGTGTTACAACCTATCGTCGTCAGAGAAACGATTAAAGGGTACGATATTGTTGTAGGTGAAAGGCGTTTTCGGGCTAGTCAATTAGCCGGTAAGCAGACTGTCCCAGCAATTATTAAAGACTTAACAGATGAAGAAATGCTAGAATTAGCCATTATCGAAAATCTGCAACGAGAAAATTTAAAACCTTTAGAAGAAGCGAAAAGTTATGCGACGATGATGGAAGAATTAAACTTGAGACAACAGCAAGTTGCTGATAGATTAGGTAAGTCACGATCATACATCGCAAATGTCTTAAGGCTACTTAATCTGCCACCAAGTGTTAAAAATATGATTAATGAAGATCAGTTATCTAGTGCACATGGAAGAACGCTACTAGGTTTAGAAAAAGAACATAACATTGTTGAAGTGGCCAAAAAAGTCATCAAAGAACATATGAGTGTTAGGGCGTTGGAAGAGCATGTGAAGCTCTTAAATGAAAAAGGAAAACCAAAAAGTAAAGCTCATCAAAATAAGCCGCAATTTATTATGAAACATGAGTATCAATTAAAAGAAAAATTTGGAACTAATATTGATATTCATAAAACGAAAAAGTCTGGCAAGATATCACTTGAATTCAATTCAGAATCTGAGTATAAAAGAATAATAGAATTATTGTTAGAACAGTAAAGAGGTGCAAAATTGAAAAAAATAAACAACATCATCCATAAATTAATTGATCCATTTATGAACCCTGACAATTGGCAGAAATGGATAGAACAGATATTTATTGGCTTATTTTATATTATACTCGCGTTTATAATCATTAAAATATTGCATAAATTAATAGAAAAATTCTTCACTACTAAATATGGAACGAAGCGGGTAGGGAAGTCTAACAAACGTGCAAAAACAATGGTAAACTTATTACAGAATGTAGTTTCATACGTAGTTTGGTTTATTGTTGCTACAACTATCTTAAGTAATTTAGGGATTAGAGTAGAAAGTATCATTGCCGGAGCTGGAGTAGTCGGTTTAGCAATCGGTTTTGGTGCACAAGCATTAGTAAAAGATGTCATAACAGGATTCTTTATTATATTTGAAAATCAATTTGACGTCGGAGATTATGTAAAAATTAATACGACTGGGACAACAGTAGCAGAAGGTACTGTACAATCTATTGGTATGCGATCAACAAGAATCTTATCCTTTGAAGGAGATTTAACAATCTTACCAAATGGAACTATGAACGAAATAGTAAACTTCTCAATTCACAATGGTATGGCTATTGTAGAAATACCTGTTTCTATTAAAGAAGATCTAGATAAAGTAGAACAAAAATTAGAAGTGTTTTTACCAACTATAAAAGAAAAATATGCAATTTTTGTTAATGAACCTGAAATATTAGGAGTAGAAACTGTAACAGCAGGTGAAGCTACTATAAAAATTGCAGGAGAAACAGAACCAAACGCACATGGTACAGGTGCACGTATTTTAAGAAGAGAAATAAAATCATTCTTCGATAAAGAAGGCATACAATCACCAATACCAACTATGGTTTCATATAATCCAAATAATATTCAATAAATATCTAAAATGGAGGCTGTTTCATGATAAAATCATATGACTTAAATGATATTGTAGAAATGAAAAAACAACATGCATGTGGCGTCAATAGATTTAAAATCATAAGATTGGGAGCAGACGTTAGAATTAAATGTGAAGGTTGTTCACGTAGTATAATGTTACCAAGGCAAGAATTTGATAAAAAAATCAAAAAAATATTAGAAAAAGGACAAGGTGAATAAAATGGCATTAACAGCTGGTATCGTAGGTTTACCAAACGTTGGGAAATCTACATTATTTAACGCAATAACAAAGGCGGGAGCATTAGCGGCAAACTATCCTTTCGCTACAATTGATCCAAACGTTGGTATCGTAGAGGTGCCGGATCATCGTTTACAAGAATTAACTAAATTAGTTAAACCAAAGAAAACAGTACCAACTGCTTTTGAATTTACAGATATAGCAGGTATCGTTAAAGGTGCTTCTAAAGGTGAAGGATTAGGGAATAAATTCTTATCACACATCCGTGAAGTAGATGCTGTATGTCAAGTTGTACGTGCATTTGAAGATGAAAATGTTACGCACGTTTCAGGTAAAGTAGACCCAATCGATGACATAGAAGTTATTAATATGGAATTAGTGTTAGCTGACTTAGAGTCAGTAGAAAAACGCTATGAAAGAGTCGCGAAAATGGCGAAACAAAAAGATAAAGAAGCTGTTGCCGAAGAAAAAATATTAGCAAAAATTAAAGAAACATTAGAAAATAATGAACCAGTAAGAAGCATAGAGTTTACAGCCGAAGAAAAAACTATTTTAAAACACTTAAGCTTATTAACAGCAAAACCTATGTTATATGTAGCAAACGTAGCTGAAGATGAAGTAGCAAATCCTGAAGACAATGAATATGTGAAACAAATCAAAGAATACGCAGATAATGAAGGATCAGAAGTTATTGTTATTTCAGCGAAAATAGAAGAAGAACTTGCAACATTAGATGATGAAGACCGTGAAATGTTCTTAGAAGATTTAGGTGTAGAAGAAGCAGGTCTAGATAAATTAATACGAGCTTCATATAACCTATTAGGATTAGCAACATACTTTACAGCAGGTGAACAAGAAGTAAGAGCTTGGACATTTATAGAAGGTATGACAGCCCCACAATGTGCTGGAATTATTCATACAGACTTCGAAAGAGGATTTATTAGGGCAGAAACAGTAAGTTATGATGACTTATTAAGTAATAATGGCATGGTTGGAGCTAAAGAAGCGGGCAAAGTTAGACTTGAAGGTAAAGACTATTTAATGAAAGACGGAGACGTCGTTCACTTCAGATTTAACGTGTAAAAAATGATTGTAAAAAGTAATGCTGTGTGCTATAATTCTTGATTGTGAGTAATGAAAATTATTCCTTGCTTAATACAAAAGATATTAAGCCGCATAGACCACAAGGAGGTGTAAATTGATGAGAACATATGAAGTAATGTACGTAGTACGTCCAAATATCGAAGACGAAGCTAGAAAAGCTTTAGTTGAGCGTTTCAAAGGCGTTTTATCTTCAAACGGTTCAGAAATCATCGAAGAAAAGGATTGGGGTAAACGTCGTTTAGCTTATGAAATCCAAGACTTCGCAGAAGGTTTCTACAATATCGTTAGAATTAAGGCTGAAAATGATGAAGCAATCAATGAATTTGATCGTTTATCAAAAATCACTGGCGATATCATTCGTCACATTGTCGTACGCGAAGATGAAAAATAATTTTAATTTTTAAGATATGGGGGAGATTAAATGATTAATCGTGTTGTATTAGTCGGTCGGTTAACTAAAGATCCGGAATACAGAGTAACACCCTCAGGCGTTCAAGTTGCTACTTTTACTTTAGCTATTAATCGTACTTTTACGAATCAGCAAGGTGAAAGAGAAGCTGACTTTATCAACTGTGTCGTTTTTAGACGTCCCGCAGAGAATGTAAACAATTACTTATCTAAAGGTAGTCTTGCAGGTGTTGAAGGTCGTTTACAATCTCGTAGCTACGAGAACCAAGAAGGTCGTCGTGTTTATGTAACTGAAGTTGTTTGTGATAGCGTTCAATTCCTTGAACCTAAAGGCGCAAACCAACGTCAATCAGGTAATGATAACCAATCATACAACCAGAAAAATAATAACGAATTCCAAAACTATGGACAAGACTTTGGCGGTAACCAACAAGGCCAAAAAGCACCTTCAAATCAACAACAGTCAAATAATAATCAACAATCAAGTAACCCATTTGCAAATGCTAATGGACCAATTGATATCAGTGATGATGATTTGCCGTTCTAAACAGTTGATTTAAACGTTTATATATAAACTTAACGAGAAGGGAGGAACACAATCATGGCAGGTGGACCAAGAAGAGGTGGTCGTCGTCGTAAAAAAGTTTGCTATTTCACAGCAAATGGTATTACACATATCGACTACAAAGATACAGATTTACTTAAGAAATTTATCTCAGAAAGAGGTAAAATCTTACCACGTCGTGTAACAGGTACTTCAGCGAAATACCAACGTATGCTTACAATAGCTATTAAACGTTCACGTCACATGGCTTTATTACCATACGTTAAAGAAGAACAATAATATTTAATGTATACAAAACCCTCTAGCAATCAGGCTAGAGGGTTATTTTTGTGTTTGAATTTATGGAAAAAAGGGCAGAAAAAGGGCAACGTGTGAGAAAGTTGATATTTTAAGCATAAAAAAAGAGGCAACCTCTCGGTCAACCTCTTAAAACGGAAAGAACAAAGTTCTTTCATAATAAACAAGAGATTTTAAAAAGTATCTCTTGGAGACAATTGTCTCATTCCTTATATATAATACTAATTGTTCTTGACATAATAGTCAATCATTTTGTTGAGGGATAGAAAAAAATAAGAAAGGGATGGTACATTTCTATAATGCTTATATTTTCTATTTTTACGTTCTTTGAATGCTAATAATTCATTTTTTCTATTGTTTTTAATACTATCACTACAATACTTCGAATGTAATATAAATAATGAGAGTATATCTATAATTGGTAATACTTTTAGATTGATTTCTGAGAGTCCTTGTTTTTGACCAAGTTTTTTTAGTTCTCTTTCAGTTTTTAATTTATATCTTGGGATTAAATTAAGCATTAAGGGCTGGCTATGGGCACATTTATTCCTAACATTTTTAGTGAATTTAATGAACTTACCAGCTTTTCGTAATTCATCGTCATTAGTTCTAGCGGAATAAAATTCTACAAATGCAGAAAATTGTCCGAAAGGCATTAATTCTAAACATACCCATACTGGAGGGTCATTGTAGTATTTTTGAAAACTAGGCATAACTGTATTATCCCTTTTTATAACAGTAGTAAAAATTTTATTTAGATCGCCTTGATGATTATTGATAAAATCTTGCATAATTTGGTAACCATCTTCTTTATCATCATTAGTTATTTTTTCAAGAATATCAGTTTTTAGAGAATGTTCAATATCTAAACACATTGGTAATAACATGTAACGTAACCTCATATCTAAAGTTGCGAGATCTGATAGTGCGGAAAATTCAAAATTATAATTTCCACTACTATCTTTAGGTATGTTTTTTCTGAATGAAGATAGTTTAAAAAAGTATGTGTTATTTTTCAATATTTCTTTAGCTTCATTCTCTTTTATTTCGTTAAATAAAATACCTAAAGATTTTAATTTTTTGATTTGTTCTTCATAGTTTAACTTTGGCTTTCTACCCATTTCAACTTTCTATCCCCTCTAATTATTCATCATATCTTTTACCATTTTATCCGTAATATATGGCTACTGTTGCTTTATAATCACTATGCCTTACTC
>X87_Garden_Dormouse__coassemble_14_pt1 | contig 63396 bp, 61 predicted proteins | sample X87_Garden_Dormouse__metabat2_low_PE_004 | metagenome-assembled genome bin X87_Garden_Dormouse | reverse complement strand
TATAAAATGGATGCGATGAGCCGCACTCGAGACCTGTTAGGTCTCTTTTTTTTGACTTAAAACTTAAAAGATAGGAGTTGTTATAAATGAAGAAATATTTCGAAGTGATGTTCAAAGTAAATATGCAAAATATAGCAATTAAAAAGGCAATTATGCAAGCTATAATTGTTTTTACCATCTTGTCTACGAGTGTTATTGTCGGTCGATTTGATTTAGGTTTAACGGCTCTTTTAGGCTCATTTAGTCATATATACATTATAAATGGTTCATACCCATCTAGAATAAGAAAGGTTATTACTGTATCTATAATGTTAAGTATCTGTTTAATGCTAGGGAGCATTACTATTACAACGCCTTTCTTATATGCTTTTGTATTAGGTTTAATAGGCATGAGTGCGCATTTTATTCTTAAATCTTTACAAGTTCCAGGTCCATCATCGTTATTCTTTATATTAACTTATAGTATAGCTTCTATTATGCCCATAGCCCCTGAAGACTTCTTATTACGAGGTTCATTAGTTTTATGTGGTGGTCTAGTGAGTGCATTAGTAGTAATGGTTGATGCATTTTTTAATCATAAAAAGCCTGAAACTGAAAGTGTACTAAATATTTATAAAAACTTATCTTATTTAGTGGAGAATTTTAAAGGTGAACGATTTAATAAAGCAAGAAGTCAAACACTTAATACAATCAATCAAGCCTCGCTAACTTTAACTACTGCTAAAGCATTTTGGAATAATAAAAGAGATTATAATCGCTTATTGTTACTTAAAGAAAAAGCTGATGAAATTTGGTCAGAATGCTTAGAATTATCATCAAGAGGTTATGAAAGTTTACCTAATGAAATAAGTGTCGCACTTAATTACATATGCGAAAGATTAGAAGGAAAATCAGACTTAAATTATGATATTAAGTATTATAACGGGGATGACCCTTATATTAATGAACTAGTTAAGCTTATCTATGATGCTGAAGCTTTGTTAAATGAAAATGAGCTTCAAATAGATAAGAAAATTATTCATCATAAACCTATGTATTCTAAAACAATTAAAGAAAATTTTTCTAAAGACTCTTTAGTTCTAATGCAATCTATGCAGTATGGTATTATCTTGTTCGTATCTGTTATTATAGCATTTGGGATAGGATTTGAACGTGCTTACTGGATTCCGGTATCATGTTGCTCAGTCTTATTAGGTACGTCTTCTTTATCTACGATACAAAGGGCATTTCAAAGAACACTTGGCACAATTATAGGTACATTAGTAGCTGTTGTTATATTGTATTTTGAACCAAGTACATGGCCTATTGTTATTTTAATGGCTATTCTTATGGCAGCAGCAGAATTGCTCATTGCAGTGAATTATACAATAGCTGTCACATTCATCACACCAAACGTATTATTAATGTCAGCAGCGATTACTAAACACTTTGATACTTATCTTATCTTGCCGAGAATAACTGATGTTATGATTGGTTCTGCTATTGGTTTGATAGGAGTGTTAATAGTAGGTAGAAAGCAAGCTTCCAAAAAGCTACCTAAAACAATAATTAATACATTAAGAATACAATCACAATTATTACATACACTATTTTCATCAAATAAATATCATATTAATTTAATAGATACTTTACTCATTAGAGAAATGCAAACAGAGATTATGAATACAAAAGCAATGTATCAAGCAGCATTAAATGAAATAGATAATGATGTTAAAAAAATTGAGTATGTTTATCCAATTATTTTCACAGTTGAACACTTAGCATTCACCCTCGAGCAAGCCTATAGAAGAGGTAATTTAAGCACCTTAACAGATGAAGAAATAGGCCTTTATTTAACAACTTATGAGAATATATGCAAAAAAGTAGAGTTTAATGTCAGATACGATATTATAGAACTTCCAAAATTAAAAGAATTCCAAAGCATAAGAAATGAACTCATGAAATTACAAAATTTAATAGGTTATAAAGCCGAGACATAAATACATGTCTCAGCCTCTCTTTCATTATAATGGCAGTAGCTGACTGGATTGAAAATGCGCTTATATCAAGCTTTTTTCAACCCTAGTCATCCTTGCCGGGGTGGGACTACGAAATCTTTTTATTAAAATGAGATTTCTGTCTCGCTCCTTTTTTATTATACTTCCATCAAACACTTTATTAATGCTTCAATATGTTCTTTAGCTTCGTCTATCTTAATCCCTCCAAAGCCTAATACAAAATGAGGAGTATGATCACTTTGTTTAAATCGATAGTGTGTTAAAGGTTTAATATCTATATCACATTTTTTTATACGGTGTAAGCATTCTTCTAAGGTTAAGCCATTAACTACCGTCAATATAAAATGCATGCCTGTTAATTCTCCTGACACTTTAAAATCATTTGGATATTTCATGAGTTCATTTAATATAATATCTCGCTTACTTCTATATATTTTTCTCATGCGATTTAGGTGTCTTTCAAAAAAACCTTCATTCATAAATCGGCTCAATATATATTGTGTATGTCTAGGTACAGTGCCACCTTCTATATTTGTTTTATTTTGATACTGTTGCATGAGTTTCTTAGGTAAGACGGCATATGCAACTCTTAGAGAAGGGGAAATCGACTTTGAGAACGTACTGACATAAATGACGCTATCTGTGTTGTCTAAGCTTTGTAATGCAGGCACAGGACGTCCACTATATCTAAATTCTGAGTCATAGTCATCTTCGATAATATATCGTGTCTGCTTTTCAGACGCCCATTTTATGAGTTGTGTGCGCCTCTTTAAATCCATAATGACGCCTGTAGGGAACTGATGACTTGGCGTAATATATACGACTTCTTTGTTTAATTTTTTAATTTGTTCAATATCAATACCGTTTTCAGTGACTGATATAAATTCGAAAGGTACGTGTTTTCTTTTCAATAAATCTCTTACTTGTTTATAAAGTGGATCTTCTATCATGTAAGTAGAGTTTGAAATAAGATCTGTGATGATAGAGAGTAATTGCTCAGTTGATGAACCTACAATAATTTGTTGGGGTGAACAATTAACACCTCTACTATGGAAGATATAGTGCCTGATTTCTTTTCTTAATTCATAATCTCCTTGCTTATGCCCACTGTCCAATAATGAAAGTTGTGAATAATCAAATGCTTCTTTAGAAAATTTCCTGAATTGATCTAGTGGAAAATGATCTTTATCAATAGCACCTAATTTGAATGAATATTTGTATGTTTTTTCAGTTTGAATATCTTCGTCTGTAATTTTTGTTTTATATGTTACTGGCAAGTTCACAATGTCGTTTATGTAAAATCCTGAACGATTTTTACTATGTATATACCCTTCATCGCTTAAAAGTTGATATGCATGTTCTATTGTAGTTTGGCTAACAGATAAGTAATGACTGAGCTGTCTTTTTGAAGGTAATTTTTCATTATGTTGCATAACATTATTAATAATATTTTGTTTAATGTTTTCATAAAGTTGTTGATAAATAGGTACATCGATATTGCGATTTATATTAAACATTAGCATTTCCATAATAATCCCTCATTCTGACCACTTATATTTTTGTAAATCTGGCACTTTTACCAGTTCAGAATTTAGTATAACCTACAAATAAGCGATTTAAAAGGAGGAAGTAATAAATGTCTAAGATTACAGGTTCAGATAAAGTTAAAAGAGGTATGGCAGAAATGCAAAAGGGTGGCGTTATCATGGATGTTGTTAACGCTGAGCAAGCTAAATTAGCTGAAGAAGCAGGAGCTGTCGCAGTTATGGCACTTGAACGCGTGCCTTCTGATATCAGAGCTGCAGGCGGTGTAGCAAGAATGGCTGATCCCCGAATTGTGGAAGAAGTAATGAATGCTGTATCGATTCCGGTAATGGCTAAAGGAAGAATTGGTCATATTACAGAAGCACGTGTATTAGAATCGATGGGTGTAGACTATATAGATGAATCAGAAGTATTAACACCAGCAGATGAAGAGTACCATTTGAAAAAAGATGAATTTACAGTTCCGTTTGTATGTGGTTGTCGTAATTTAGGTGAAGCTGCTAGAAGAATTGGTGAAGGTGCAGCAATGTTACGTACTAAAGGTGAGCCAGGTACAGGGAATATTGTTGAAGCGGTTCGTCATATGAGACAAGTAAATGCTGAAGTGCGTAAATTAGTTGTTATGAACGATGATGAAATCATGACTGAAGCTAAAAACATTGGCGCACCATATGAAATATTAAAAGAAATTAAAGATTTAGGCCGTTTACCTGTTGTAAACTTTGCAGCTGGCGGTGTAGCAACACCTGCTGATGCAGCATTAATGATGGAACTAGGTGCTGATGGTGTATTCGTCGGTTCAGGTATTTTTAAATCAGAAGCACCAGAAAAATTTGCAAAAGCAATTGTTCAAGCAACTACTCATTATCAAGACTATCAATTGATTGCGGAACTTTCTAAAGAATTAGGACCAGCTATGCAAGGGTTGGATATTAATCAATTATCTTTAGAAGAACGTATGCAAGAGCGTGGTTGGTAAGATGAAAATAGGTGTATTAGGTTTACAAGGCGCTGTTAGAGAGCATTTAAAACATATTGAACAATCTGGACATGAAGGCATTACTGTTAAGACTGTTGATCAATTAAGTGGTTTAGATGGACTTGTATTGCCAGGTGGGGAATCTACTACAATGAGAAGATTGATGGATTTATATGGCTTTACAGAAGCCTTAAGAAAAAGTGATTTGCCTATGTATGGTACATGTGCAGGACTTATTTTATTGGCTACTGAAGTAATAGGGCAAGAAAGCCATTTAAATAAATTAGATGTAACAGTAGAAAGAAATTCCTTCGGTCGACAAGTAGATAGTTTTGAAGAATACTTGGAAGTTAAAGGTATTGATGAGACAGTGAATGCTGTATTTATAAGAGCACCTCATATTCAATCAGTACATGAGGATGTAGATATTCTATCGACTGTTGAAGATAAAATTGTAGCTGTAAGACAAAATCAATACTTAGGTATTTCTTTCCATCCGGAATTAACAGATGATTATAAAATTATGAAATATTTTATTGAAGAAATTGTCGTTCAATATCATGCGCAAGTAATAAAATAAAAACAGGGTGAGATATGAAGCTCTAGCTTAAAGTCATCCTCCTAATCTGTTTAAATTTTGATTAACATATTAGGAGGATTTATGTATAAGATTTTGAAAGTGCATGCTTGCCTAGGGTATGGCTCGAGCCTGTAGTCTCTCGCTCATACTATTCCCTCGGGCGTCAGCACTTTACAAAATCGTTTAATAAGAAATGTATGGCTAACGTGCTTGTCTATAAACTCTTGCCTGTTAGAAAATGTAGCGAGCTTGTTTAAAATTTCTAGCCCGTTAGCCGTTGATTTCGTACATATATTAAGGGGAATTAATAAAATCAAAGCTTTTTATAGCGCTAACGTGCTTATTTTGAATCACTAACCCTTTAGATAGGTATCACATTCTTCTCAAATAATCATAAATAAAAACAGGGTGAGACATTAATAAAAGTCTCACCCTGTTTCATTATATTATAAGAAAAATCCAGCGATAGTTGCTGATAAGAACGATACTAATGTCGCACCGTATAATAGTTTTAATCCGAAACGTGCAACGTTATTACCTTGTTCATCATTTAATGATTTAACAGCACCAGCGATGATACCGATAGAACCAAAGTTCGCAAATGAAACTAGGAATACTGAAATAATACCGTTTGCTCTTTCAGAAATTTCAGCTTTTGGTAAAATACCCATCGCAACAAACTCGTTTGAAAGTACTTTTGTTGCCATAATACTACCAGATTGGACTGCATCAGCCCACGGGATACCAGCTAAGAATGCAAATGGCGCAAATACGAATCCAATTAATGTTTGGAAGTCCCAAGAAATTGATCCGCCAGATACAAATGAGAAGATATTAGCAGTAACACCGTTTAATAAACCAATCATGGCTACATACCCGATTAACATTGCTGCAACAATAACTGCTACTTTAAATCCGTCTAAAATATATTCTCCAAGCATTTCAAAGAATGATTGTTTTTCTCCAGACTCTTCTATCATTATGTCGTCTTCTTTATCATCTACTGTATAAGGATTGACGATTGAAGCGATTATAAAACCGCCAAATAAGTTTAAGACGATAGCTGTAACCACATATCTAGGCTCAACCATTGTAAAATATGCACCGATAATAGATGCTGAAACTGTCGACATTGCTGAAGCAGTTAAAGTATACATACGGTGTTTAGGAATTAAAGGAAGTTGTTTTTTAATTGATATAAATACTTCAGATTGTCCTAAAATTGCAGAGGCAACTGCGTTATATGATTCTAGTTTACCCATGCCGTTAATTTTAGAAATAACGAACCCTAAGTATTTAATAATAAGTGGTAAAACTTTAATATATTGTAAGATACCAATTAGCGCTGAAACGAATACAATCGGCATCAGTACGTTAAGGAAATATACTGAAACAGGTTTGTTCGTTTTTGGATCGATATTTGCGACGCCTTCAAAGACGAAGTTAATACCCTCCATTGCTTTGTCAATGATATAACTAAAGCCGTTCGATATACCACCGATAACAGTTAATCCACCTGTTGTTTTTAATAGTAAGAATGCAAATAAAAATTGGATTACAATCATTAATCCTATGTATTGCCATCTTACTTTCATCTTATCAGAACTTACTACCCATGCTAGAAATAGGAATACTAATATTCCGATAATCCCGATAATAAAATGCATAACACACACACCTTTCCCAAGAATTATTCTCTTTAATAACCTATCTTATATCATAACTTATTTTTTATGAAAGCGGTACACAAAAATAATAATTTTTTTAAGAAACAAATTAATTGAAATAATAAACAGCAGAACATATAATATAGTCAAAGAAGGTCAAAAGAGGTGATGATTAATGCACAATATGTCGGATATCATTGAGCAATACTTAAAGCAGTTGCTTGAAGAAGCTCAAGGTGAGGTCGTCGAAATCAAACGTGCACATATTGCTGAGAAGTTTGATTGTGTACCTTCGCAATTAAACTATGTCATTAAAACACGGTTTACTAATGAACATGGTTACGCCATAGAAAGTAAAAGAGGTGGCGGTGGATATATTCGTATATCCAAAGTCGAGACAAATAGTCAGTCAGCGTTCATTAGACATTTAATAGATTTAGTAGGCGATGAAATCTCTCAAGCAAATGCATTTAGAATCGTTGATGGTTTGTACGAAAACAAATTAATAACAGATAGAGAAAAGAAAATGATTATACAAAGTATACACAGAGATACTTTACAAATAGAAATACCATTTAGAGATATTATTCGAGCAAATATATTGAAACGAATATTGGCAGTCATACATTATAATTAAAAAGGAGTGACAGTATGCTTTGTGAAATTTGTGGTAAAGAAGAAGCAACAATTCAATTAACATCGGCAGGAAAGAAGCATAAAACAGAGCAATGGATATGTAAAAGTTGTGCTTCAGAACATTTTTATTTTCAAGACGATCACGTAAATGATCAAAATTTAGACCAAGAATTTGTTGTGAATCAATTTTTACAATATCTTGTAGGTAAGCACGGTATAAACTTTAAAAAGGTTGAGCCTCAAGAAGAGAAGCGCTGTCCAACTTGTAGTATGACTTTAACGGATATAGCTAAAGTCGGAAAATTCGGTTGTCATGATTGCTATGAGACGTTTAAAGATGATGTTCCTCAAATCATCCGAAGAGTTCAAGCTGGTAGCGGTGAGCATACAGGTAAAATACCAGTTTCATCAAGAAGTAAAATACAACTTAAACAACAAATAGCTGAAAAAGAAAAAGTCTTACAAGGTTTGATAGAAGAACAAGCTTTTGAAGACGCAGCAGTTGTTAGAGATGAAATTAAAGCTTTGAAAGCAGAAGGCGAGGTCAAGTAGAATGGAAGAACATATAAATGAGCATATTAGTGATTGGATGAAAGAGAAGACAAATTCACCAATCATCATGAGCTCTCGTATTAGACTTGCTCGAAACCTTCAAGATGAAGTTCATCCGCTCAAATTTGAAGATGACAAAATAGGCAATAGGGTAATTGATAAAGTGAGCAAAGCTTTATCAGACTTAAAATTAGTTCGTTTATCAGATTTATCTGAACTTGAACAAAACAAATTGGTTTTTAAACATCTTATTAGTCCAGCATTAACGAAACAAGAATACGGTGCTGCTGTTCTATTAAACGAAGATGAATCGACAAGCGTGATGATAAATGAAGAAGATCACGTAAGAATCCAAGTGATGGGTAATAATCTTGTATTAAATGAACTATATGAAACAGCGTCTAAACTTGATGATGAGTTAGACAAGCATTTAACAATTTCATATGACGAACAACACGGTTTTCTAACAACTTGTCCTACGAACATCGGAACAGGTTTGAGAGCAAGTGTAATGTTGCATTTACCTGGTTTGAGTATAATGAAGCGAATGAAAAGAATTGGCCAAGCGATTAATCGATTTGGTTATACAATTCGTGGTATATATGGTGAAGGTACAGGTGCTTTAGGCCATGTATATCAAATTTCTAATCAATTAACTTTAGGTAAAACCGAACAAGAAATAATAGAAGATTTGACGCAAATTGTAGAACAAATCATACACGAAGAAGAACAAATTAGAAATAGACTTAATCGCTTTAATCATATGGAAACAAAAGATAGAGTACATCGAGCAAAAGGTATACTCCAATCAGCACAATTAATGTCGGTTGAAGAAGCGTCACTTCGCTTAAGTGAAATGAAACTTGGTATTGATTTAGGTCATATCGAGAGGGAAAACTTTAATTTTGATCATTTAATGGTTACAATACAGACACCATTCTTTGAAAATGAAGAAGAAGACGTTTCAGTAAACGAAAAACGGGCAACATTTTTAAGAGAAAACATATAAATAAATAGGAGGTTAGTTTATGCTATTTGGTAGATTAACAGAACGTGCACAACGTGTTTTAGCACATGCACAAGAAGAAGCAATGAGATTAAACCATTCAAATATAGGCACAGAGCATTTACTTTTAGGTTTAATGAAAGAGCCTGAAGGTATCGCAGCAAAAGTATTAGATGCTTTTGGTATTACTGAAGAAAAAGTAACAAAAGAAGTAGAAAATTTAATTGGCCAAGGACAAGAGCAAGTTGGCGCAATTCATTATACACCTAGAGCTAAAAAAGTAATCGAACTATCTATGGATGAAGCAAGAAAATTAAATCACACATTCGTAGGTACAGAGCACTTATTATTAGGTCTTATTAGAGAAAATGAAGGCGTTGCAGCTCGTGTATTTGCTAATTTAGATTTAAATATTACAAAAGCAAGAGCACAAGTAGTGAAATCACTAGGTAGTCCTGAACAAGGCTCTAAAAACGCTCAAGCTACTAAAAATCAAGCAACACCAACATTAGATGGTTTAGCTAGAGATTTAACTGTAATCGCAGAAGACGGTACATTAGATCCAGTAATTGGCCGTTCAGATGAAATTACAAGAGTAATAGAAGTATTAAGTAGAAGAACTAAAAACAACCCTGTACTAATCGGTGAACCTGGTGTAGGTAAAACTGCGATTGTAGAAGGTTTAGCGCAAGCAATCATACAGAACGAAGTACCAGAAACATTAAAAGGTAAACGTGTCATGTCATTAGATATGGGTACAGTTGTTGCCGGAACAAAATATCGTGGTGAATTCGAAGAAAGACTGAAAAAAGTAATGGAAGAAATTCACCAAGCGGGCAACGTTGTGCTATTTATCGATGAGTTACACACGTTAATTGGCGCTGGAGGAGCAGAAGGCGCTATAGACGCTTCTAATATACTAAAACCTGCTCTAGCACGCGGTGAATTACAATGTATTGGTGCGACAACTTTAGATGAATATCGTAAATATATTGAAAAAGATGCAGCATTAGAAAGACGTTTCCAACCAGTTACTGTTGACGAACCTACTAATGAAGATTCAATTGCAATCTTGAAAGGTTTAAGAGATCGTTATGAAGCACATCACCGCATCAATATTTCAGATGAAGCAATTGAAGCGTCAGTAACTATGAGTGACCGTTATATCTCAGACCGTTTCTTACCAGACAAAGCAATTGATTTAATTGATGAAGCAAGTTCAAAAGTAAGACTTAGAAATTATACAACACCACCAAGTCTCAAAGAACTTGAAGCGGAATTAGAAACAGTTAAAAAAGAAAAAGATGCAGCTGTACACTCTCAAGAATTTGAAAATGCAGCTAATTTAAGAGATAAACAAACAAAACTTGAAAAACAATTAGAAGAGACTAAAAATGAATGGAAAAAAGTCCAAGGCGAGAAAAACACTTGCGTAACAGCTGAAGATATTGCAGTTGTAGTAGCAAATTGGACAGGTGTTCCAATTACGAAATTAAATGAAACTGAATCAGAAAGATTACTAAACCTAGAATCTATTCTTCATAATCGTGTAATTGGTCAAAATGATGCAGTACAATCTATCTCTAAAGCAGTTAGACGTGCGAGAGCTGGATTGAAAGATCCGAAAAGACCAATTGGTAGCTTTATCTTCTTAGGACCTACTGGTGTAGGTAAAACGGAACTTGCACGTACATTAGCGGATGCAATGTTTGGTGAAGAAGACGCAATGATTAGAGTAGATATGAGTGAGTTTATGGAAAAACACTCTGTCAGTCGTTTAGTTGGTTCTCCTCCAGGCTATGTTGGTCATGATGATGGTGGACAATTAACTGAAAATGTAAGACGTAAACCATATTCAGTTATATTATTCGATGAAATTGAAAAAGCTCACCCAGATGTATTTAATATCTTGTTACAAGTATTAGATGATGGTCACTTAACAGATTCTAAAGGACGTAAAGTGGATTTCAGAAATACAGTTATCATAATGACATCAAACGTAGGTGCACAAGAACTTCAAAATGCTAAATTCGTTGGCTTTGGCGCTGCTAAAGATAGTGGTCCAGACTATGAAACGATTAGAAAAACAATGATGGACGAATTAAAACAACAATTTAGACCAGAGTTCTTAAACCGTGTAGATGACATCATTGTATTCCACAAACTAGAAAAACCACATCTTAAAGAAATTGTTTCTAAGATGGCTAGCGATTTAACTAAACGTTTATCAGAACAAGGTATTCATATTAGCTTAACTGACTCAGCTCAAGAGAAAATAGCAGACGAAGGATTTGACCCTGAATATGGTGCTAGACCATTAACACGTTCAATCCAAAAAAATGTTGAAGATAATCTAAGTGAATTAATCTTGTCTGGTCAAGATTTAGTTGGTAAAGACGTTGTAGTAGATTATCGCGATGACGAATTTAAATTTGATTTATCAGATCATAAAGAAGATGAATCAGAAGAAGAAACTTCAAAAGTATAAAATAGAAAATTTTAACTTAAATAATATAATGAGTCCGCAAACCATATATAATAAAGGTTTGCGGACTTTTATTGTTAGAAAAAAGTATATAAATTTGTTTTTCAAGTCTGCCAAGTTTAAAATATAACTATTCAATTAACACGGAGGTATCATGAATGGCGAAAAAGAAAGTAATATTTGAATGTTTAGCCTGTGGGTACCAATCGCCAAAATGGATGGGCAAATGTCCTAATTGTGGCGCATGGAATCAAATGGAAGAAACAATAGAACATAAAGAAACAAAAGGGCCTAAAAATACATTTAAATCAGATGTACCAGCACAAAAAATAGAAAAATTAAAAGACATTAAAGATGAAGACACACCTAGAATTTTAACGAAAATTAATGAATTTAACCGCGTATTAGGCGGCGGAGTAGTAGAAGGGTCGCTTGTATTAATAGGTGGAGATCCGGGTATCGGTAAATCGACACTATTATTACAAATTTGTGCCGCTCTATCACAACAGAAAAACGTACTTTACGTCTCTGGTGAGGAATCGGTAAGACAAACTAAATTAAGAGCAGAAAGACTCGTTGAAGATTCAGGCGAACTAAATGTATACGCTGAAACAAACTTAGAAATTATTCATAGTATGGTTCAAAAAGAAAAGCCAGATGTATTAGTAATAGATTCAATACAAACTATATACCATCCAGAAGTTACGTCGGCTCCTGGTTCAGTATCTCAAGTGAGAGAATGTACACAGAATTTAATGCATATTGCTAAGCAAATGAATATAGCAACATTCATCGTTGGACATGTTACGAAAGATGGACAAATTGCAGGTCCTAGATTGCTAGAACACATGGTGGATACCGTATTATATTTTGAAGGGGACACACATCACGCTTATCGAATATTAAGAGCAGTTAAAAACCGTTTTGGTTCAACAAATGAAATGGGTATATTTGAAATGAAACAAACTGGCTTAAACGAAGTGAAAAATCCTTCAGAAATGTTCCTAGAAGAAAGAACAAAACATGTGGCTGGCTCGACTATTGTTGCAACTATGGAAGGAACGAGACCGATATTAGTTGAAGTACAGGCATTAGTAACGCCAACAACTTTCCATAATCCAAGAAGGATGGCTACTGGTATAGACCATAATAGATTGAGCTTGTTGATGGCAGTACTTGAAAAGAAAGAAAATTTCTTACTACAGCAACAAGATGCATATATTAAAATCGCTGGTGGTGTTAAATTAAGTGAGCCAGCAGTTGACTTAAGTATTATAATAGCAATAGCATCTAGTTTTCAGGATAAACCAACAAAAGGAGACGATTGTTTTGTTGGTGAAGTCGGCTTAACTGGAGAAGTAAGAAGGGTTGCTAGAATTGACCAACGTGTTCAGGAAGCGGCTAAACTAGGTTTTAAACGCATCATCGTACCGAAAAATAATTTAAAAGGTTTAGAGTTCCCAGAAGGCACACAAGTTATTGGTGTTTCTACAACAAGAGAAGCATTGAAAATTGCCTTTAATGCATAGAAACCATTAGGAGGTTGACGTATGAAAATTTTAAAAGCCCTCATCATTCTATGTTATTTAGTTATAGGATCCTCGGTCGGTATTCTAGTTATTCCTGAGTTGATTAACGCCTTTAGTATACAACCTAAAGAGGTACTTACTAACCCATATATTGATGGTCTAATCGGGGCAGTCGTTATATTTCTGCTGTTTGGTTTTTTAATCGATAAAATTGTGTATATGGCTGATCAAGGTGAAAAATATTTGTTAAAGAGAAGTATTTTAGAAATATTTTTCGCAACTATTGGTGTTATGATTGGTCTAATGATTGCTGTAATGGTTTCGTTTATATTGGAAATGATTGGCGCTCCCGTATTGAAACATATATTACCTATTATTATTGCTGCTTTTTTATGTTATTTAGGCTTTCAAATCGGGTTACAAAAGCGTGAAGAAATTCTTAGGTTATTCCCAGAGAATATTTCGAACTCATTGACAAGACAAACTACTGCGAGAAACGCTAAATTGTTAGACACTAGTGCCATTATTGATGGACGTATACTTGATGTCGTGAAATGCCAATTTTTAGACGGTGAAATATTAGTCCCTCAAGGCGTAATTGAAGAACTACAAGTTATTGCTGATGCAAAAGATAGTTTGAAAAGAGATAAAGGACAACGTGGTTTAGATATGTTAAATTCATTGAAGGATACTGATTTTCCTATTTCTATCATTGAACCTAATTCTACCCATAAAGATGTAGATGCATTATTGATTGTTTTAGCTAAAAAATATAACGCAAGTATTATTACGACAGATTATAATTTAAATAAAGTGTGTTCTGTACAAGGTATTAAAGTTTTAAATGTTAATGATTTGTCTGAAGCAATTAAACCAATTGTGCATCAAGGCGATCAGTTCGAATTACTTATTACTAAAATAGGAAAAGAAGATGGCCAAGGTGTTGGATATTTAGATGACGGTACAATGGTTGTTATTGAAAAAGGTAGAGAATATATCGGCAAAACAATAGTTGTAGAAGTAATGAGTCTATTACAAACGTCATCTGGAAGAATTATTTTTGCGAAGAAGGTGTCTTAGCGTGGGTTTTACAGTTATAATACCAGCTGCTGGTCAAGGGAAGAGAATGGGTAAGAATATTAACAAATTATTTTTAAAAATCAAAGGTGAAACGATTATAAGAAGAACAGTTTCAGTTTTTGAAAATATGAAGTCATGTGAACAAATCTTTATTGCTGCCCACCCTGAAGAGGTCAATATAATGGAAAAACATTTAAAAGACTTTCAAAAAGTGGCTGGTATTATACCAGGAGGTAAAGAACGACAGCATAGTATTTATGAAGTGTTAAAAGTATTAGTAAATACTGAAGTTGTTATTGTACATGATGGAGCTAGACCTTTTGTAACAGAAGAAAAAGTAGAACAACTATACGAAGATACTTTAGAGCATGATGCTGTTATTTTAGCGGTTCAAGCTAAAGATACAATCAAAAAAGTGATAAATGGTATTGTAGAAGAAACTTATCAACGCGAAACGGTATGGCAAGTCCAAACACCTCAATCTTTTAAAAGGGAAATCATCTTAAAAGCATATCAATTAGCGGATTCGGAATCTTTTGTAGGTACAGATGACGCATCTTTAGTTGAAAGAGCTGGTTTTAAAGTCCACGTCCTCAGTGGAGATTACGATAATATTAAAATAACAACAACTGAAGACTTAGTGATAGCAGATTCAATAATAGAAAGACGAGGTATTCATGATGTTTAGAATAGGTTATGGATATGATGTACATGAATTCGATGAAAATAGACCGCTTATTATCGGTGGAATTGAAATAGAACATACTAAAGGACTCAAAGGGCATAGCGATGCAGATGTATTGTTACACGCTATTACAGATGCTATTTTAGGTGCTGCAAGTTTAGGTGACATTGGTAAGTTGTTTCCAGATACCGATCAAACATTTAAAGATGCAGACTCGAAAATATTATTAAAAGAGGCTTATCAACAAGTTTTAAAAAAGGGATACCAACTAGGAAATGTGGATGCTACAATAATTGCTGAGAAACCTAAATTTAGACCACATATTGATAACATGAGAGATAAGATTGCTACAATTTTCGAAGTATCAATAGAAGATGTTAATGTGAAAGCGACAACAAATGAAAAATTAGGATTTCTAGGAAGAGAAGAGGGCATACAAGCACAAGCTGTGGTATTATTAACAAATAAAGATTAAAAACAGGAGTGAGACGATGAGTAACAAAGTAAGAGTAAGATATGCGCCAAGTCCAACTGGTTACTTACACATCGGTAACGCAAGAACCGCATTATTTAATTATTTATTCGCTAAACATTATGATGGGGACTTTGTTATACGTATTGAAGATACAGATATAGCCAGAAACTTAGAGGACGGAGAGTCTTCACAATTTTCAAACCTTGAATGGTTAGGTTTAAATTGGGACGAATCTGTCAATAAAGACGGAGGATACGGCCCTTATCGTCAATCAGAACGTGGCCATATCTATAAACCGCTTATTGATAAATTACTAGCTGAAGATAAAGCTTATAAATGTTACATGACACAGGAAGAATTAGAAGCAGAACGTGAAGAACAAATAGCTAGAGGTGAAATGCCACGTTATGGTGGTAAACACGCACACTTAACTCTAGAAGAACAGAAAGCTTTCGAAGCGGAAGGTAGACAACCTAGTATTCGTTTTAGAGTACCTCAAAATAAAACATATACATTTAATGATATCGTTAAAGGTGAAGTGTCATTTGATTCAAACGGTATAGGTGACTGGGTTATCGTTAAGAAAGACGGTATTCCAACATATAACTTTGCTGTTGCTATTGATGATCATTATATGGAAATTTCTCACGTAATACGCGGGGACGACCACATTTCAAACACACCTAAACAACTTATGATTTTTGAGGCATTTGGATTTGAAACGCCAAAATTTGCTCATATGACATTGATTGTTAACGAAGAACGTAAAAAATTAAGTAAACGTGATGGACAAATTTTACAATTTATCGAACAATATAAAGATTTAGGTTACTTACCTGAAGCCTTATTCAATTTCATTGGATTGTTAGGTTGGTCTCCAGAAGGCGAAGAAGAAATTTTCTCTAAAGAAGAATTCATTAAAATCTTCGATGAAAAACGACTATCTAAATCTCCAGCATTCTTTGATAAGAAAAAATTAGAGTGGATCAATAACCAATACATGAAGGAAAAAGATTCTGAAACTGTATTTGAAATGACAATCCCTCACATGGTAAAAGCAGGATTATTACCAGAAAGTCCATCAGAAGCAGAATTGTCTTGGGCTAGAGACTTGGTTGGTTTATATCAAGAGCAAATGAGCTACGCAGGTGAAATTGTACCGCTATCTGAGTTGTTCTTCAGAGAACATTTAGATTTCTCTGATGAAGCTAAAGAAGTCTTAAACGGTGAACAAGTTCCTACTGTCATGACTGAGCTTATTAAACAATTTGAAAGTTTAGAGCCTTTTGATGAACCAGCTGAAATTAAGAAATCAATTAAAGCAGTTCAAAAAGAAACAGGTGTTAAAGGTAAACAGTTATTCATGCCTATTCGTGTAGCGGTAACTGGACAAACACATGGACCTGAATTACCTAATACAATAGCATTATTAGGTAGAGATAAAGTGTTAAGTAGATTAAAACGTATTATTTGATTTTTTGTAAATAAAAAACTATGATATTAAATACTTAAAGGCCAAGTAATTTAATAAATGTGAAATAAGAGAGCACATGGTTGGTGAAAATGTGCCACATTTATAAATGAATGCACCTTTATTGAATGAAAATTTATATATTTAAATGAGTGAGCATAGATATATGCTAAACAAGAGTGGAACCGTGCAAAAGGCACCTCTAGCAAAAATTGTTAGAGGTGCCTTTTTGATATCTGAGGGGGGAAAGAGATGTTTAAAAGAGTCAAAGATGATATTCAAATGGTGTTTGATCAGGACCCTGCTGCAAGATCTTCATTTGAAGTTGTTATGACTTACTCAGGGCTACATGCAATATGGAGTTATTTGATTGCTAATTGGTTTTTTAAGAAAAAAATGTATTTTATAGCTCGATCAATTTCACAAATTTCACGATTTTTTACTGGAGTGGAAATTCATCCTGGTGCTACGATAGGAAAGAGATTATTTATAGACCATGGAATGGGTATTGTGATTGGTGAAACATGTCGAATTGGTAACAATGTGACAATTTACCAAGGCGTTACCCTCGGAGGTACAGGTAAAGAGCGCGGAAAAAGACACCCAGATATAGGTGATAATGTATTGATTGCTGCTGGTGCTAAAGTACTGGGCAATATAGAAGTTGGCAGCAACGTAAACATTGGTGCCAATTCAGTTGTGTTAAAAGATGTTCCTGATTACTCAACAGTAGTAGGTATCCCAGGCAGGATTGTTAAGCAAGATGGTATGAAAGTTGGTAAAAACTTCAATCATACTAACTTACCAGATCCAATTTATGAACAATTAAAAGAATTAGAACGTCAACTTGAAAAGACGAAGAATGGAGAGATTGTTGATGATTACGTTATATAATACGCTAACAAGACAAAAGGAAGAATTTATACCAATTGAAGAGGGCAAAGTTAAGATGTATGTATGTGGCCCTACTGTTTACAATTATATTCATATTGGAAATGCAAGGTCGACAGTAGCCTTTGACGTTGTTAGACGCTATTTAGAATATAAAGGTTATGAAGTAGATTATGTATCTAACTTTACTGATGTTGATGATAAATTAATTAGAACAGCTAATGAATTGGGTCAAACAGTTCCAGAAATAGCAGATCGTTTTATTCAAGCATTTTACGAAGATACTGGGGCATTAAATTGTAAGAGAGGTACTTCAAATCCAAGAGTTATGGACCATATGGATGACATTATCGAATTTATAAAAGTATTAGTCGATAAAGGTTATGCTTATGAAAGTGGCGGAGATGTTTATTATCGTACACGTCGTTTTGAAGGGTATGGCAAGTTGAGTCACCAATCTATTGATGACTTGAAAGTTGGAGCTAGAATTGAAACAGGTGAACAAAAAGAAGATGAACTAGATTTCACACTTTGGAAAAAAGCTAAACCTGGTGAAATTAAGTGGGATAGCCCTTGGGGACCAGGACGTCCTGGTTGGCATATAGAATGTTCTGTCATGGCTCATGTACATTTAGGTGATACAATTGATATACACGCAGGAGGAACAGACCTTCAGTTCCCTCACCATGAAAACGAAATTGCGCAATCTGAAGCACATAGTGATACAACATTTGCTAACTACTGGATGCATAACGGATTTGTAAATATTAATAATGAAAAAATGAGTAAGTCTCTTGGTAACTTTATTTTAGTGCATGATATTATTAAGGAAATTGATCCAGATGTTTTACGATTCTTTATGGTTGGTGCACATTATAGAAGTCCAGTTAACTATGATTTAGATTTAGTACAGGCAGCTAAAAAAGGTTTAGAAAGAATCAGAAACAGTTACAAATCTTTAGTGGATAGAGAAGAACATGCTTTGCTTAAAGAAGACGAAACGAATCAATATATCGAAGGTATCGACCAAGCGTTGAAAGATTTTGAAATGTATATGGACGATGACTTTAATACAGCTAACGCGATGACGGCTTGGTATGATTTAAACAAACTTGCAAACAAGTATTTATTAGAGAATGCGACATCAGTTAGAACGATTGAATACTTTAAAGAAGTTTACCAAATATTTAGTGATGTTTTAGGTGTACCTTTATATGGTAAAGAACATGCTGAATTATTAGATGAAGAAATCGAACAACTAATTGAAGAACGAAACGAAGCTAGAAAATCTAAAAACTTCCAACGTGCTGATGAAATTCGAGATATGCTAAAAGAACAAAATATTATCCTTGAAGATACGCCTCAAGGTGTGAGGTTTAAACGTGGATAAGCAATCAATAAAAATGTTAAACCCCTTGTCATTAGCATATATGGGAGATTCTATACTAGATACTTATGTAAGAAAGTATATTATCCTGAAAATTAAAGGGAAGCCTAACCGTCTACATCAACTATCTAAACAATATGTATCCGCAAAAGGGCAAGCGTATGTTTTAAACGTTTTGTTAGAAGAAGATTTTTTCGATGAGGAAGAGTTAGCTATTATTAAACGTGGGCGTAATGCAAAAAGTTATACAAAAGCAAAGAATACGGATATACAAACATATCGTAAAAGTTCTGCGATAGAAGCGGTTATCGGTTATTTATATTTAAATGATGAGACAGAGCGTTTAGAATTGTTAATTAATAAAATGATAGAAATTACAGAAGAAAGGGTGAATACAAATGGATGATTCAATAATTGTCGGGAGACATGCTGTGAAAGAAGCGATTACTTCTGGCCATACAATTAACAAAGTGTTAATCCAAGAAGGTATCAATAAAAAACAAATTAACGATATTTTAAAGATTGCAAAATCAGAGAAAATCGTTGTTCAAACAGTACCGAAATCAAAAATAGACTACCTTACAGACGTCCCACACCAAGGTATAGCTGCACAAATAGCACCTTATCCTTATAAAGAATTAGAAGATTTTATATCTGAAACAAAAGACATTGAACATCAACCCTGTCTGTTAATGTTGGATGGATTAGAAGATCCTCATAATTTAGGTTCAATTATGAGAACTGCTGATGCAATAGGTATCGATGGAATTATTATTCCTAAAAGAAGGTCCGTTCAATTAAATGCTACTGTAGCTAAGGCTTCAACAGGTGCTATTGAGCATGTACCTGTTATTCGTGTTACGAATCTACCGAGTACAATGGAGCGTTTACAAGAAGTTGGTTATTGGATAGCTGGTACTGATGCTAAACATGCAACGGATTATCGACAAATGGATGTTAATATGCCATTAGTTATTGTGATAGGTAGTGAGGGAGAAGGTATGAGTAGGTTAGTTAAAGATAAGTGTGACTTCTATATTAAATTGCCTATGGTTGGGCATGTTAATAGCCTTAATGCGTCCGTTGCAGCCAGTCTTCTTATGTATGAAGTATATAGAAAAAGGCACCCGATAGGACAAGAATAATGAAAGATATCTATTTGATTATTGATGGTTATAATTTGATAGGACAATCAAAAGAATTATCCGAGACTGCGAAAGTCTCATTAGAAGAAGCAAGGGACAAATTGTTAATCACACTTATTAACTATAATACACAACATGACGGAGAAATGATTGTTGTCTTTGACGCTTATGGTGTTGAAGGAACAGAAACAATAGAAATAAAACACGGTGTCAAAATAGTATATACAAAAGGGAAAGAAACGGCAGATAGTTATATTGAAAGATTAACTTATGATTTGTATAGAAAGCATATTACACATATTACAGTTGTAACGAGTGATATGAGTGAGCAACACGCTATTTTTGGGACAGGCGCTTATCGGATATCATCGAGAGAGATGTGGTCAACAATAGCGAGGCAAGAATCTGTGGTAACGAAACATTTATCAGATATAGAAACAAAGACACCTAGAAATAGATTACATTTGCCTGATGAAGTACTACAACAATTCGAAAAATGGCGTAGAAACAATAAGTAATATTAAAAAATGCAGTTTGATTTAATAATAATTGAATCTGTAAAATGTGTTCAATACTTATGAACAAGGAATGAACAACATGCATGATACAATTAAAGAGAATCAAACTTTAAACTGGATTCAAACAATTCAAAGAGGCCAAGTCGATTGCTTTAATCAATTATTGGAAGTTTATGATCAAGATATAATGAAACGAATTAAAATGCTTAATATATCTAAAGAAGATTGTGAAGATATCGCACAGATAGTGAGATATAAATTGTATAAACAAGTGCTAACTTATGATATAGAGCAACCACAACCTTTTTCTCATTGTGTTAACGTCATTATTAAAAATGCTAAAATAGATTTTATACGTAAAGCCACAAGTGAAAAGGAACAGTTTCATACAAAAATGCTCACAATTGATAGCTCAAATAAATACGAAGTAGATTATTTAATTGATAAAGTTGTAGATAATAAACATCACTCATTTGAAGATATGATAATATTTAATCATTTTTGTTCGTCATTTATAAAAGAAATAGGGTTAAATGCTTTTGAATCTCGGATTATAAACTGTACGATGCAAGGGAAAAGTAAAAAAGAAATATCGAAAGAGCTTAATGTACCTATCAAACACATATACAATGCACAATACCGGCTAAAAAAGAGATTAAATAAGCAAGAAATCGTTTCTGTGTTGTTTGACAACTAGGTGTTTTGTTTTGTATATTAATCTAGGATTAGAATGAATAAGGTGAGAATATGAGAAAAGTCCCTTTAAATTGCGAAAAATGCGGAGCGAGAAATTATACAGTCCCTAAAAAAGAAACAGATAAACGATTAGAGCTAAAAAAGTTTTGTAAAACTTGTAATACGCATACATTGCATAAAGAATCCATATAAAGGAGGAAAATCAATGGCTAAAAAAGAAAACTTCTTTCAAGGCGTAAAATCAGAAATGCAAAAAACAAGTTGGCCGACTGGCAAAGAACTTGTTAAATATACAACAGTAGTAGTATGTACTGTAATCTTCTTCTTAATCTTTTTCTACGCATTAGATTTAGGAATTACAGAGTTAATTAATTTGATTAAATAGTAAGGAGTGGCAAAATGTCAGAAGATATAGGCGCTAAACGTTGGTACGCAGTGCACACTTATTCAGGTTACGAAAATAAAGTGAAAACAAACCTTGAGAAACGTGTCGAAACAATGAACATGGAAGAACAGATCTTTAGAGTTGTAATCCCTGAAGAAGAAGAAACATCAATTAAAGATGGTAAAGCTAAGACACAACTTAAGAAAACATTCCCTGGTTATGTATTAGTAGAATTAATTATGACCGACGAATCTTGGTATATTGTCAGAAATACGCCAGGTGTAACTGGCTTTGTTGGGTCAGCTGGCGCAGGTTCTAAGCCAAATCCTTTATTACCAGATGAAGCTAAATTCATTTTGAAACAGATGGGTATGTCTGAAAAAACCGTCGATGTAGAAGTAGAATTAGGAGAACAAGTTCGCGTTACAAGTGGACCATTTACGAACCAAATTGGTGAAATAAAAGAGATAGATGTTGAAAAGTATAAATTAACAGTACTTGTTGACATGTTCGGCAGAGAAACCCCTGTTGAAGTAGAATTTGACCAAATTGAAAAGTTGTAAAAAAACACTTGAAAATTAATTATTTCAATGTTATTATTTAAAGGTCGCGCTCGGACTATGCGCAACCATTTCATTAGGAAATGAAGAGTGGGAGGGTAAAATATCATTACCCCATGACCACATCACGATATCAAGGAGGTGCACATCGTGGCTAAAAAAGTAATCAAAGTAGTTAAATTGCAAATACCTGCAGGTAAAGCAAACCCAGCACCACCAGTTGGTCCTGCATTAGGTCAAGCCGGTGTGAATATTATGGGATTCTGTAAAGAATTCAACGCTCGTACACAAGAGCAAGCAGGTTTAATCATTCCAGTTGAAATTACAGTATTTGAAGATCGTTCATTTACTTTCATCACTAAGACACCACCTGCAGCAGTATTACTTAAAAAAGCAGCTAAAGTAGAAAAAGGTTCTGGTGAACCTAACAAATCTAAAGTTGCTACAGTAACTCAAGACCAAGTACGTGAAATTGCTAACACTAAAATGCCTGACTTAAACGCAGCATCTGAAGAAGCAGCAATCCGTATCGTTGAAGGTACTGCACGCAGCATGGGAATTGTCGTAGAATAATTGAGATTTTAAAGTTTAAGCAGGCGGCTAATTCGCTGTCTGCTATTGCATTGTCTAATAGACGATGCACGTGGGAGGTAACATTCCGCTAAAACCACTAAAGGAGGAAAACAAAATGGCTAAAAAAGGTAAAAAGTATCAAGAAGCAATTGCTAAAGTTGATCGTTCTTCATTATACTCAGTAGAAGAAGCTATGAAATTAGCAAAAGAAACAAGCACTGTAAACTTTGATGCTTCTGTAGAAGTTGCATTTCGTTTAGGCATTGATACTCGTAAAAACGACCAACAAATCCGTGGAGCAGTAGTATTACCACACGGAACTGGTAAAACACAACGAGTATTAGTATTCGCTAAAGGCGATAAAATCAAAGAAGCAGAAGAAGCTGGAGCAGACTATGTAGGTGAAGAATACATCAGCAAAATCAACGATGGTTGGTTTGAATTTGATGTTATTGTTGCAACACCTGACATGATGGGTGAAGTTGGTAAACTTGGTCGCGTATTAGGACCTAAAGGTTTAATGCCAAACCCTAAAACTGGTACAGTTACAATGGATATCAAAAAAGCAGTCGAAGAAATTAAAGCAGGTAAAGTAGAATACCGTGCTGAAAAATCTGGTATTGTTCATGCTTCTATTGGTAAAGTATCATTCGATGAGCAGAAGTTAGTTGATAACTTCAAAACTATCCAAGATACATTAACAAAAGCTAAACCATCATCTTCTAAAGGTACTTATTTCAAGTCTGTTGCTGTAACAACAACAATGGGCCCTGGTATCAAAGTAGATACTTCAAACTTTAAATTATAATAATAAAAATATATTGACTTCACATCTGAAACGCGTTATAGTTTTGAATGTGTAATATTTAACCTAAGACAGTAGGAGTTCGTTTTTGGAACTTAAAAGGCTATCCTACCGAGGCTTAAATTGACTTGAACGTATAAATTTCAAGCACTTTTTGCCGTGGGTAAAAAGTGCTTTTTTGTTGAGATACCTCATCATAAAAGCACGATATAAATACTATGGAGGTGTAGAGATGTCTAATTCAAAAATCGTTGAAATCAAACAACAAAAAGTTGATGCTATTGCTGAACAATTAAAAAACTCAGTTTCAACAATTATTGTAGATTACCGTGGTTTATCAGTTGCGCAAGTTACAGAGTTACGTCAACAATTACGTGAAGCTGGTCTTGAATATAAAGTATACAAAAATACTTTAGTTCGTCGTGCTGCTGAAGCTGCTGGAATCGAAGGTTTAGAAGAATTCTTAACTGGTCCTAACGCAATTGCTTTCTCAAATGAAGAAGTTGTTGCACCAGCAAAAATTCTTGCTGACTTCGCTAAACAAAACGAAGCATTAGAAATCAAAGCAGGTGTTATTGAAGGAAGCGTAGTAAGTGCAGAACAAGTTAACACTATCGGTTCATTACCATCAAAAGACGGTCTTGTATCTATGTTACTATCTGTATTACAAGCTCCAGTTCGTAACTTTGCTTACGCAGTTAAAGCTGTTGGAGAACAAAAAGAAGAAAGTGCTGAATAATATCAGTACAAAATAAAAATTAATTATTGGAGGAAATATATCATGTCTAATGAAAAAATTATCGAATCAATTAAAGAAATGTCAGTATTAGAATTAAACGACTTAGTTAAAGCTATTGAAGAAGAATTTGGTGTAACAGCAGCAGCTCCTGTAGCAGCAGCTGGCGCAGCTGGTGGAGAAGCAGAAGCTGAACAAACTGAATTCAACGTTGAATTAACTGCAGCTGGAGATTCAAAAATTAAAGTTGTTAAAGCAGTTAAAGAAGTAACTGGTTTAGGCTTAAAAGAAGCTAAAGAAATCGTAGATAACGCTCCTAAAGTTGTTAAAGAAGGATTATCTAAAGAAGACGCTGAAGCTCTAAAAGAAAAATTAGAAGAACTTGGCGCATCTGTAGAATTAAAATAATTTCTGTATTAAATCAAAAACCCGTTATTATCATGATAACGGGTTTTTCTTTACTCATTAAATGTATTAAAGAGGTGGCATAATGAGTCATTATTATGATAATGATCCAAATGTGAAATCGGAAAGAAAACCTTTCGATTATCGCTATCGTGACATCAAACTCTCTCTTCAGACAGATCATGGCGTTTTTTCAAAAGGAAAAATTGATTTTGGATCTGATTTATTGATTACTACATTTTTAAATTTAAATCCCCCAGGACCTAAAAAGAAAATATTAGACGTAGGCTGTGGATACGGACCTATTGGATTAACTTGTGCTAAAGTGCTACCACATAGTGAAGTAACGATGGTGGATGTAAATGAAAGAGCATTAGAATTGGCGAAAGATAATCGAAACTCAAATCAAATTAATAATGCCGAAATACAACAAAGCGATTGTATAGATGGTGTTTTAGATTTACAATTTGATTTCGTACTAACTAATCCGCCGATTAGAGCTGGTAAAAATGTTGTACATCGAATATTTGAACAAAGTGATCAAGTTTTAACGCACGGAGGAGAACTTTGGGTAGTCATTCAAAAGAAACAAGGTATGCCTTCTGCAAAAGAAAAAATGCAAAATATTTTTGGCAATGCAGAAATTATAGAAAAAAGCAAGGGTTATTACATTTTAAAAAGTGTAAAAGCTTGATTTTGCTATTTTGTTCTGATATAGTAATAGAATGTTAAAAATTATATTCAATAAGTGTGTACTTTTGCGTCGCCCTTAATTGAATGTTAGAAATAAGTCGTACGAAATAGAAAATGGAATCATTGACTTTCCGTTTTCTTTTTGTCTTATTATCTTTGTTTTGTAAGACGCAAAGTTATATTCACAATATTTGAGGGGTGAATCTGTTGACAGGTCAACTTATCCAGTATGGAAGACATCGTGTTCGTAGAAGTTATGCGAGAATTTCCGAATCTTTAGAATTACCTAATTTAATCGAGATTCAAACGAAATCATATGAATGGTTTCTTAAAGAAGGTTTACTTGAAATGTTTCGCGACATTTCGCCAATCGACGATTTTACAGGTAACTTATCTTTAGAATTCGTAGATTATCGTTTAGGTGAATCAAAGTATGATTTAGAAGAATCTAAAAACCGTGATGCGACTTATTCCGCGCCATTACGCGTTAAAGTTCGTTTAATTAATAAAGAAACAGGCGAAGTGAAAGATCAAGAAGTATTTATGGGTGATTTCCCATTAATGACTGACACTGGTACTTTCGTTATTAATGGTGCAGAACGTGTAATTGTATCACAACTTGTACGTTCACCATCCGTATACTTCAACGAAAAAGTTGATAAAAACGGTAAAATTAGTTATGGAACAACTGTGATTCCTAACCGTGGTGCATGGTTAGAATATGAAACAGACGCTAAAGACGTTCCTTACGTAAGAATTGATAGAACGCGTAAGTTGCCAATTACAGTATTAGTCCGCGCTTTAGGATTCTCAACGGACCAAGAAATTTTAGATTTACTTGGAGACAATGAATATCTTAGAAACGCTTTAGATAAGGATAATACTGAAACTACTGATCAAGCATTGCTTGAGATTTATGAGCGTTTGCGTCCGGGAGAACCACCAACAGTAGAAAACGCGAAGAGTTTAATTTACTCACGCTTCTTCGACCCAAAACGTTATGATTTAGCGAGTGTCGGTCGTTATAAAATGAACAAAAAGTTACATCTTAAACATCGTTTGTTCAATCAAACATTAGCTGAACCTATTGTTGATGTTGAAACAGGTGAAATTGCAGCAGAAGAAGGAACGGTTTTAGACCGTCGTAATTTAGATAAAATTATCGATGTATTAGAATCTAATGCTAACATTCAAGTTTATGAATTAAATAGTAGCGTATTAGATGAACCAGTTGAAATTCAATCTGTTAAGATTTATATCCCTGGTGATGAAGAAAACCGTACGACAACAGTGATTGGTAATGCATTTCCTGATGAAGCAGTTAAATGTATTACGCCAGCAGATATCGTTTCATCATTATCATATTTCTTCAACTTATTACATGGTGTAGGTTATACAGATGACATTGACCATTTAGGTAACCGTCGTCTACGTTCAGTAGGTGAATTGCTACAAAACCAATTTAGAATTGGTTTATCACGTATGGAGCGTGTTGTACGTGAACGTATGTCAATTCAAGATACTGATTCAATCACACCACAACAACTTATAAATATACGTCCAGTTATTGCTTCAATTAAAGAATTCTTTGGTAGTTCACAATTGTCTCAATTCATGGACCAAGCTAACCCATTAGCTGAGTTAACGCATAAACGTCGTCTATCAGCGCTTGGACCCGGCGGTTTAACTCGTGAACGTGCTGGTATGGAAGTACGTGACGTTCACTACTCTCACTATGGTCGTATGTGTCCGATTGAGACACCAGAGGGACCAAACATTGGTTTAATCAACTCACTTTCAAGTTATGCTAGAGTTAACGAGTTTGGCTTTATTGAAACACCATATCGTAAAGTTAATATCGAAACTAACCAAGTAACAGACAGAATTGATTATCTAACTGCTGATGAAGAAGATAGTTATGTTGTTGCACAAGCAAACTCAGTATTAGATGAAACTGGTAGATTCGTCGACGATGAAGTTCTTTGTCGTTTCCGTGGTGACAACACTACTAAACCTAAAGAACGTATGGATTACATGGATGTATCTCCTAAACAAGTTGTTTCTGCAGCAACAGCATGTATTCCTTTCCTTGAAAACGATGACTCTAACCGTGCACTTATGGGTGCGAACATGCAACGTCAAGCAGTACCTTTAATGAACCCTGAAGCACCATTTGTTGGAACGGGTATGGAACATGTTACAGCACGTGACTCAGGAGCAGCTATTGTTGCTAAATATAAAGGTAGAGTTGAACATGTTGAATCGAAAGAAATTCTTGTTAGAAGAATTGTAGAAGAAAATGGTAAAGAAATCGAAACGGAATTAGACCGTTATCCTTTATCTAAATTTAAACGTAGTAACTCTGGAACATGTTATAACCAACGTCCAATCGTTGCATATGGTGACATTGTTTCTAAAGGTGAAATTTTAGCTGATGGACCTTCAATGGAACTTGGTGAAATGGCACTAGGTAGAAACTTAGTAGTTGGATTTATGACTTGGGATGGTTATAACTACGAGGATGCTGTTATCATGAGTGAACGTCTTGTTAAAGATGACGTATATACTTCTATTCATGTTGAAGAATATGAATCAGAGGCTCGTGACACTAAATTAGGACCTGAAGAAATCACACGTGATATTCCAAACGTTTCTGATAATGCACTTAAAAACTTAGACGATCGCGGTATTGTTTATGTTGGTGCTGAAGTTAAAGATGGTGACATTTTAGTAGGTAAAGTAACGCCTAAAGGTGTGACTGAACTAACAGCTGAAGAAAGATTATTACATGCGATATTTGGTGAGAAAGCACGCGAAGTACGTGATACATCATTACGCGTACCTCATGGTGCTGGCGGTATCGTATTAGACGTTAAAGTCTTTAATAGAGAAGAAGGCGATGATTCATTATCTCCAGGTGTTAACCAATTAGTTCGTGTTTATATCGTTCAAAAACGTAAAATACACGAAGGGGATAAAATGTGTGGTCGTCATGGTAACAAAGGTGTAATTTCACGTATTTTACCTGAAGAAGATATGCCTTACTTACCAGATGGAACACCAATTGACCTTATGTTAAACCCATTAGGTGTACCTTCTCGTATGAATATCGGACAAGTTTTAGAACTTCATCTAGGTATGGCAGCTAAGAATCTAGGTATTCATGTTGCTTCACCAGTATTTGATGGTGCTAACGATGATGATGTTTGGTCAACTATTGAAGAAGCAGGTATGGCTCGTGACGGTAAAACTGTCTTATACGATGGTCGTACTGGTGAACCATTTGATAACCGTGTATCTGTAGGTGTTATGTACATGCTTAAACTTGCACACATGGTCGATGATAAATTACACGCACGTTCTACTGGTCCATACTCACTTGTAACGCAACAACCATTGGGTGGTAAAGCTCAATTCGGTGGACAACGTTTCGGTGAAATGGAGGTATGGGCACTTGAAGCATATGGTGCTGCGTACACATTACAAGAGATTTTAACTTATAAATCTGATGATACTGTAGGTCGTGTAAAAACTTATGAAGCTATCGTAAAAGGCGACAATATCCCTAAACCGGGTGTCCCTGAATCATTCCGCGTATTAATGAAAGAATTACAGAGTTTAGGACTTGATGTTAAAGTCATGGACGAACATGATAATGAAATCGAAATGCGCGATTTAGAGGATGAAGATATGATGGATAAAAAAGTTGATTTAGGTGTTTCACAAGATGCAGCAGTAGAAGGACAACAAGTAACTGAGTAAAAGTTAATCAAGCGCATTTGGTAATACATTTGCGCTTTCATTTGTTACACATTATCAATCAACCGGCACAACTAATTTAATTTGAAGGAGGTAGGCTCCTTGATTGATGTAAATAATTTCCATTACATGAAAATAGGACTTGCTTCACCTGAAAAGATTCGTTCTTGGTCATTTGGTGAAGTTAAAAAACCAGAAACAATTAACTACCGTACGCTAAAACCTGAAAGAGATGGTTTATTCTGTGAGAAAATTTTCGGTCCAACTAAGGACTGGGAATGTAGTTGTGGTAAATACAAACGAGTACGCTATAAAGGTATGGTCTGTGATAGATGTGGCGTTGAAGTCACTAAATCTAAAGTGCGTCGTGAAAGAATGGGGCACATTGAATTAGCAGCACCTGTATCACATATTTGGTACTTTAAAGGTATACCTAGTCGCATGGGACTATTATTAGATATGTCTCCACGTGCGCTAGAAGAAGTAATTTATTTTGCTTCTTACACAGTAATTGATCCAGGTCCAACTGGATTAGAAAAGAAACAATTATTAACTGAAGGTGAATACCGAGAATATTATGATAAATTCCCAGGTAAATTCAGTGCGAAAATGGGTGCGGAAGCAATCCGTGATCTATTAAGTGATATAGATTTAGAAAAAGAATTAAAACAACTTCGTGAAGAATTAGAATCAGCTACTGGCCAAAGATTGACAAGAGCAATTAAACGTCTAGAAGTAGTTGAATCATTCCGTCACTCTGGTAATGAACCTTCATGGATGATTTTAGATGTATTACCAATTATTCCACCTGAAATCCGTCCAATGGTTCAATTAGATGGTGGTCGCTTCGCAACAAGTGACTTAAATGATTTATACCGTCGTGTTATCAACCGTAATAATCGTTTGAAACGTTTATTAGACTTGGGTGCTCCTGGCATTATCGTTCAAAACGAAAAACGTATGCTACAAGAAGCTGTAGATGCGTTAATCGATAACGGTCGTCGTGGTCGTCCAGTAACTGGTCCAGGTAACCGTCCGTTAAAATCACTTTCACACATGTTAAAAGGTAAACAAGGTCGTTTCCGTCAAAACTTACTTGGTAAGCGTGTTGACTACTCAGGACGTTCAGTTATCGTTGTTGGTCCTAGTCTGAAAATGTACCAATGTGGTTTACCGAAAGAAATGGCTTTAGAATTATTTAAACCATTCATTATGAAAGAATTAGTAGAACGTGAAATTGCTACAAACATCAAAAATGCAAAAGGCAAAATTGAAAGAATGGAAGAAGAAGTATGGGATGTACTTGAAGATGTTATTAAAGAACACCCAGTACTATTAAACCGTGCACCTACATTACACAGACTAGGTATTCAAGCGTTTGAACCTACTCTAGTTGAAGGTCGTGCGATTAGACTTCACCCACTTGTTACAACAGCTTATAACGCTGACTTTGATGGTGACCAAATGGCGGTTCACGTACCATTATCTAAAGAAGCACAAGCAGAAGCACGTATGTTAATGCTTGCAGCTCAAAACATCTTGAACCCTAAAGATGGTAAACCAGTTGTTACGCCTTCACAAGATATGGTATTAGGTAACTATTACCTTACATTAGAAAGAAAAGGTGCAATCGGTGCTGGTGACATCTTCAATGAAACTGACGAAGTTATTAAAGCTTATGCAAATGGTCATGTACACTTACATTCACGTATAGCTTTACATGCAAGATCACTTAAGAACCCAACGTTTACAGCAGAACAAAATAAAAAATTATTAATTACTTCTGTTGGTAAAGTTATCTTTAATGAAATTATGCCTAATTCATTCCCATATATTAATGAACCGACTAATTTCAATTTAGAAAAATCAACTCCTGATAAATACTTTGTTTCACCTACAGATTTACCAGAAGGTGGACTAGTAGAATATCTTGAAGACGTTGAGCTTGTTAAACCATTTAACAAAGTATTCTTAGGTAAAATCATTGCTGAAATATTCAACAAATTCCATATAACTGATACTTCAATGATGCTAGATAAGATGAAAGATTTAGGATTTAAATATTCATCTCGTGCTGGTATTACTGTTGGTGTATCTGATATCGTGGTTCTTTCAGAGAAACAAGAAATCATCGATGAAGCAGAAGTTAAAGTTGAAAAAGTTCAAAAACAATTTAGCCGTGGTTTAATCACTGAAGGCGAACGTTATGCAGCAGTTATCGAAATTTGGACAAAAGCTAAAGATGATATTCAAGCTAAATTAATGATGTCATTAGATAATCTTAACCCAATATTCATGATGAGTGATTCAGGTGCTCGTGGTAACGCATCTAACTTTACTCAATTAGCTGGTATGCGTGGTCTGATGGCTAACCCATCTGGTAAAATTATTGAGTTACCGATTAAATCTTCATTCCGTGAAGGTTTAACAGTACTTGAATACTTCATATCAACTCACGGTGCTCGTAAAGGTCTAGCCGATACAGCGCTGAAAACTGCCGATTCAGGTTACTTAACTCGTCGTCTTGTTGACGTAGCACAAGATGTTATTGTCAGAGAAGAAGACTGTGGAACTGATAGAGGTTTATTAGTATCTGATATTAGAGAAGGATCAGAATTAATTGAGCCATTTATTGAGCGTATAGAAGGTCGTTATTCTAAAGAAACATTACGTCATCCAAAAACTGATGAAGTAATTATCAAAGTTAACGAACTAATAACGCCAGAAATTGCTAAACAAATACTAGATGCTGGTATTACTGAAATGCACATCCGTTCTGCATTTACATGTAACACTCGTCATGGTGTATGTGAAAAATGTTACGGTAAGAACTTAGCAACTGGTGAACAAGTTGAAGTTGGTGAAGCAGTTGGTACAATAGCTGCCCAATCAATCGGTGAACCAGGTACACAGCTTACAATGCGTACCTTCCATACTGGTGGTGTAGCCGGAGCAGATATCACACAAGGTTTACCACGTATTCAAGAGTTATTTGAAGCGCGTAACCCTAAAGGTCAAGCAGTTATTTCAGAAATTAACGGTGAAGTAACAGAGATTACTATCGTTAAAGATCGTCAACAAGAAATTAAAGTTAAAGGCGAAAATGAAATTAGAACTTACCTTGCTTCAGGTACTGCAAGACTTAAAGTTGAAGAAGGACAATACGTTGAACGTGGCGAAGTAATGACTGAAGGTTCAATTGAGCCTAAAGGATTACTAGCTGTAGCTGGATTAAATGCTACTCAAAAATACTTGCTTAAAGAAGTTCAAAAAGTTTACCGTATGCAAGGTGTTGAAATTTCAGATAAACACGTTGAAGTTATGGTTAGACAAATGCTTCGTAAAGTAAGAATTATTGAAGCAGGAGATACGAAACTATTACCAGGTGCTTTAGTAGATATTCATACATTTACTGATGCAAACAGAGAAGTATTTGCTACGCGTAAGCGCCCAGCAACTGCTAAACCTGTATTACTTGGTATTACAAAAGCTTCTCTTGAAACTGAAAGCTTCTTATCAGCGGCGTCATTCCAAGAAACAACTAGAGTTCTTACAGATGCTGCAATCAAAGGTAAACGTGATAACTTACTTGGACTTAAAGAAAATGTTATCATCGGTAAATTAATCCCTGCTGGTACAGGTATGAGAAGATATACTGGTGTAGATTTCGAAAAAGTTGAAAAAGAAGTATCACCTGAAGAAACAGTAGTAACTGATTAACAGATATGAGCTGTTCTAGGGGGTCTAGAACAGCTTATATTTTATTATAAAAACACTCCAAAAATTATTGACTTTATCAAAGTAGGATGTTATTATTGTTAAGGTTGATGCAAGCAGACGCTTTGGAGGATATCAAATGTCTAATGAAAAAGCCTTAAGCTTAAATCAAGACAATTATGTCATTGGTTTAAAACAAACCACTAAAGCATTGAAGAAGCATGATGTACGTAAAGTAATCATTGCTCAAGATGTAAATATTCATATTTTGTCTAAAGTGTTGAATTTAGCATTTGAGACAGGCGTTCCGATAGATTATAGTCCAACAAGACAAAAGTTAGGATCGCACTATGGAATAGAAGTAAATGCGACAGTAGTTGCATTGCTTAAATAAATGTGTAAGCTGTGCTTACTATTTTTATTTGCCTTAAAATGAACCACCTGGATGTGTGGAATTAAGAAAACTAGAGAGGAGGACATTAAAGATGCCTACTATTAACCAATTAGTACGTAAACCACGTACAAGTAAATCATCACACTCTACAGCACCTGCATTAAATAAAGGATACAATAGCATGAAGAAAAAAGTGACTACTGTATATTCTCCACAAAAACGCGGTGTTTGTACACGTGTAGGAACAATGACACCTAAAAAACCTAACTCAGCGTTACGTAAATATGCTCGTGTTCGTTTATCAAACAACATCGAAGTAAACGCGTATATCCCTGGTATAGGCCACAACTTACAAGAACACAGTGTTGTACTTATTCGTGGTGGACGTGTTAAAGACTTACCTGGTGTACGTTATCACGTAGTACGTGGTGCTTTAGACACTTCTGGTGTTGAAGGACGTATGCAAAGTCGTTCACTTTATGGTGCTAAAAAACCTAAAGCTGCTAAGAAATAATCTAATATTAAATTTCTGTGTTTAACAGATTTTTATGTGACGATAAACTAAATAAATTTTATAATTAAGGAAGGAGGATTTCGATTATGCCTCGTAAAGGTCCAGTTCCAAAAAGAGATGTATTACCAGATCCAATTCACAACTCAAAATTAGTAACAAAATTAATCAATAAAATCATGCTTGATGGTAAGCGTGGTACTGCTCAAAGAATTCTTTACTCAGCATTCGAACTTGTTCAAGAACGTTCAGGTAAAGATGCAATTGAAGTATTCGATGAAGCTATCAACAACATCATGCCTGTACTTGAAGTTAAAGCTCGCCGTGTAGGTGGTTCAAACTATCAAGTACCTGTAGAAGTACGTCCAGATCGTCGTACAACTTTAGGTTTACGTTGGTTAGTTAACTATGCTCGTCTTCGTGGTGAAAAAACTATGGAAGAGCGTTTAGCTAACGAAATCTTAGATGCTGCTAACAATACTGGTGGCGCAGTTAAGAAACGTGAAGACGTTCATAAAATGGCAGAAGCTAATAAAGCGTTTGCTCATTATCGTTGGTAAAATAGAACCTAGGACCCTAAGCGTTAAAATGATAAAGATTCCTTTTAATGGGTTATCTCTAGTTTTTTAAACACTTAGGGTATCTGCGTATCTATTGTAATAAAAAAACCAAATATCCAATATTTTGGAAGGAGTAAGAATACTATGGCAAGAGATTTCTCTTTGAAAAACACTCGTAATATCGGTATCATGGCTCACATCGATGCTGGTAAAACAACGACTACTGAACGTATTCTTTATTACACAGGCCGTATTCATAAAATTGGTGAAACACATGAAGGTGCTTCACAAATGGACTGGATGTCACAAGAGCAAGAACGTGGTATCACAATCACTTCTGCTGCTACAACTGCAGAATGGGAAGGCCACCGTGTAAATATCATCGATACACCTGGACACGTAGACTTCACAGTTGAAGTTGAACGTTCTTTACGTGTACTTGATGGTGCCGTTACAGTACTTGATGCTCAATCAGGGGTTGAACCTCAAACTGAAACAGTTTGGCGTCAAGCAACAACATACGGTGTTCCACGTATTGTATTCATTAATAAAATGGATAAAATGGGTGCGAACTTTGAATATTCAGTTGGTACATTACATGAGCGCTTACAAGCTAATGCTCACCCAATTCAATTACCAATCGGTGCGGAAGATGATTTCAGCGCTATTATTGATTTAGTAGAAATGAAATGTTTCCAATACAATAACGATTTAGGTACTGAAATTGAAGAAATTGAAATTCCTGAGTCTCACAAGCAAAAAGCTGAAGAAACTCGTGAATCTTTAATTGAAGCTGTTGCAGAATCAAATGACGAATTAATGGAAAAATACTTAGGTGGAGAAGAAATCACAATTGATGAGCTTAAAAAAGCTATTCGTCAAGCTACTTGTGATGTTGAATTCTACCCAGTATTATGTGGTACAGCATTCAAAAACAAAGGTGTTCAATTAATGTTGAACGCAGTTATTGACTACTTACCATCACCATTAGATGTTAAACCTATTGTCGGACATAGATTCGAAAGTGAAGAAGAAGTAATTGCTAAACCTGATGATTCAGCACCTTTCGCTGCATTAGCGTTTAAAGTAATGACTGACCCTTATGTAGGTAAATTAACATTCTTCCGTGTTTATTCTGGTACTATGGAATCAGGATCATACATTAAAAACTCAACTAAAGGGAAACGTGAACGTGTAGGTCGTATCCTACAAATGCACGCTAACTCTCGTCAAGAGATTTCTACTGTATATTCTGGTGACATTGCTGGTGCGGTAGGTCTTAAAGATACTGGTACAGGTGATACTCTATGTGACGAAAAAGATGACATCATCTTAGAAGCAATGGAATTCCCAGAGCCAGTTATTCACTTATCAGTTGAGCCTAAATCAAAAGCTGACCAAGATAAAATGACTAACGCATTAGTTAAATTACAAGAAGAAGACCCAACATTCCATGCACATACTGACCATGAAACTGGACAAGTTATCATCGGTGGTATGGGTGAATTACACCTTGATATTTTAGTAGACCGTATGAAACGTGAATTCAAAGTTGAGTGTGCTGTTGGTGCGCCAATGGTATCTTACCGTGAAACGTTCAAAACGCCTGCACAAGTACAAGGTAAATTTGCTCGTCAATCAGGTGGACGTGGACAATTTGGTGATGTTCACATTGAATTTACACCTAACGAACAAGGCGCAGGTTTCGAATTCGAAAACGCTATTGTTGGTGGGGTAGTTCCTCGTGAATATATTCCTTCAGTTGAAGCTGGTCTTAAAGACGCTATGGAAAACGGTGTATTAGCTGGTTATCCATTAGTTGATGTTAAAGCTAAATTATATGATGGTTCATACCATGATGTCGATTCATCTGAAATGGCCTTCAAAATTGCAGCTTCATTAGCACTTAAAGAAGCAGCTAAAAAATGTGATCCAGTAATCTTAGAGCCAATGATGAAAGTTGAAATCGTTATGCCTGAAGAGTACATGGGTGACATTATGGGTGACGTAACAAGTCGTCGTGGACGTGTTGAAGGTATGGAAGCACGCGGTAACGCTCAAGTTGTTCGTGCATTCGTTCCACTTTCAGAAATGTTCGGTTACGCTACAAACTTACGTTCTAACACTCAAGGTCGTGGTACTTATACTATGGTATTTGATCACTACGAAGAAGTACCAAAATCAATTTCTGAAGAAATTATCAAGAAAAATACAGGCGCTTAATCAAAACGCTTTAATAAATTGATTTTTTTCTCAAAATGATTTATAAATTAACTATAGGTTATCCTCATGATGGTGAGTAACCATCATGAGGCTTAATAAAAAAATATAATTTTTAATATGAATAGGAGAGATTTCATAATGGCTAAAGAAAAATTTGATCGCTCAAAAACACATGCCAATATTGGTACTATCGGTCACGTTGACCATGGTAAAACTACTTTAACAGCTGCTATTGCAACTGTATTAGCAAAACGTTCTGGTGACGGAGAAGCTCGTTCATACGCTCAAATCGACAACGCTCCAGAAGAAAAAGAACGTGGTATTACAATTAATACTTCACACATCGAATATGAAACAGCTACTCGTCACTATGCGCACGTTGACTGCCCAGGACACGCTGACTATGTTAAAAACATGATCACTGGTGCTGCTCAAATGGACGGCGGTATCTTAGTAGTATCTGCTGCTGACGGCCCAATGCCTCAAACTCGTGAGCACATTCTTTTATCACGTAACGTAGGTGTTCCTGCATTAGTAGTATTCTTAAACAAAGTTGACATGGTTGACGACGAAGAATTATTAGAATTAGTTGAAATGGAAGTTCGTGACTTATTAACAGAATATGACTTCCCTGGCGATGACACTCCAGTAATTGCTGGTTCAGCATTAAAAGCTTTAGAAGGCGACGAAGCTTACGAAGAAAAAATTGTTGAATTAATGGAAGCTGTAGATACTTTCATTCCAACTCCAGAACGTGATTCTGACAAACCATTCATGATGCCAGTTGAGGACGTATTCTCAATCACTGGTCGTGGTACTGTTGCTACAGGCCGTGTTGAACGTGGTCAAATCAAAGTTGGTGAAGAAATCGAAATTATCGGTTTAACTGAAGAATCATCTAAAACAACTGTAACTGGTGTTGAGATGTTCCGTAAATTATTAGACTTCGCTGAAGCTGGAGATAACATCGGTGCATTATTACGTGGTGTTGCTCGTGAAGACGTTAACCGTGGTCAAGTATTAGCTAAACCAGGTTCAATCACACCTCACACTAAATTCAAAGCTGAAGTTTATGTATTATCAAAAGATGAAGGTGGACGTCATACTCCATTCTTCACTAACTACCGCCCACAATTCTATTTCCGTACTACTGACGTAACTGGTGTTGTAAACTTACCAGAAGGTACTGAAATGGTTATGCCTGGCGACAACGTTGAAATGGACGTTGAATTAATTTCACCTATCGCTATTGAAGACGGTACTCGTTTCTCAATCCGTGAAGGTGGACGTACAGTTGGATCAGGTGTTGTTACTGTAATCGAAGCTTAATTCGATTTCGTACACACTTAACCAAACGTATAATATCTAGCATATTTTACTAGATTTAAATAGAGCAGGGGAAATTCTTATTAACTTAAGAATTTCCCCTGTTTTTTTATGTTCATTAATATATAGAATTTATTTTTCTAATTCTTCACTATGTTCAATAATGGATAGGAAGAGTTTAACGCTATTTTGTAATGATTGTTCATCTAAATCGAATTTAGGGTGATGATGAGGGTAAGTTGCTTTTAATGCTTCATTGCCTACACCTGTAAAGAAATAAGTTCCTGGTACATGCTGTAAGAAGTAACCAACATCTTCTCCACCGAGTGAAGGCGGAAAATCAAAAGCTTCTTCGATAGTATCAATATTACTTGCTAGATTTTTAGCCCATTTTGTTTCCTTTTCATGGTTTACTACTGGTGGATATCCGTCTGTATAGTCTAAGTGACATTTCACACCATAACTTGACTCTATACCGTTTAAAATCCCATTTAAACGATCTTTGATTTGTTCTTTAACGCTAGGTAAATAACTTCTTATTGTTCCTGTTAATTTTACTTTGTCCGCTATAACATTAAAGGCGTTACCACCTTTAAATGTTCCAAATGTGACAACTGCTGACTCAAGTGGGTCAATAGTTCTTGATACAATACTTTGCGCCTGAACAATTAATGATGAAGCTGCGACAATTGGGTCTTTTGCGAATTGAGGCATTGCGCCATGCCCACCAAGCCCTTGGATTTCAATTTCAAATGAATCTGCAGCTGCATAAGCAGGTCCAGCACAAAATCCGACTTTATTTGCGTCTATATGGCTCGCTGTATGGGTACCGAATACATAATCAACACCATCTAATGCACCAGCTTCTATCATAGCTCTAGCGCCACCTGGAAGGACTTCTTCAGCATGTTGATGAATAAGTACGACATTACCATGGATAGCATCTGAATGTTCTTTTAATATTTTAGCTGTTATTAATAAGCTTGCTGTATGAGCGTCATGTCCACAAGCATGCATAACGCCCTCTACTGTAGACTTATAAGGCACTTCCTTTTCATCGTTGATAGGCAAAGCATCAAAGTCTGCTCTTAAAGCAATAGTAGGACCTTCTTTCCCGCCTTTAATATAGCCTAAAAGTCCGTTACCTCCGACATCTTTTTTTACTTCAATACCTAAATTTTCAAGATAATCTGCGATATACTTTTTAGTATTTTCTTCTTGAAAAGATAATTCAGGATGTTGATGTAAATGCCTTCTAATTTCGATTAATTCATCCATATGCTTTTCAACTTCATGCGTTAAGGTCATTTTTATAATCTCCTTCCATAAACTTAAATGTTGTTAATAAAAAGATGCGTACAGCATTGATTAACCCTTTTTCATCGATATCGAATTTTGGATGATGATGGGGAAAATCTGCTTTAAAATGCTCATTTCTAGTTCCAGTATAGAAGAAAGCACCGGGCACTCTTTGTTGGTAATAAGAGAAGTCTTCACCACTTAAACTTGCTTCTAATTCTACCAGTTCATAAACGCTATCAACTTCTTGAGTGGCTTCAAGAATGAGGTCAGTCTCACGTTCTGTATTAATGACAGGAGGATAGCCTTTACTATATTTTAAATCGTAAGTAACATCTGTTGAAGTTGTTAAGCCTTCAAGTACTTTTTTGAAACCTTCTACAACGCTTGCTTGAGTCTCTGAATCAAATGTTCTTATCGTCCCGCCAATTTTACATGTATCTGGTATAACGTTATTTGTTTCACCAGCATTAAACATTGTGATAGAAAGAACGGCAGGTGATAAAGCACTTGTTTTACGTGAAACAATATATTGTAAGTCATTACATAGTTGAATTCCGGCTGCTAATGGATCTATTAATTGGTCGGGATGAGCTGCGTGACCACCTCTACCTTTTAACGTAATCCAGAAGTCATCTGGAATGCCTGTTGTTGTCCCGTATTTATAACCGACTTTACCAACATCTATAGTACTTGATACATGTTGGCCAATGATAGCGTCCACACCTGTTAGGCATCCGTCTGCAATCATTTGTATCGCGCCGCCAGGGTCTACTTCTTCAGCATGTTGGTGAATAAAAACAACACGACCATTAATATCATCACGATGTTCAGATAAAATTTTTGCAGTCATGAGTAAGACAGCAGTATGCGCATCATGTCCACAAGCATGCATGACTCCATCTACAGTAGATTTATAAGGTACTTCTTTTTCGTCTTGTATAGGTAATGCATCAAAATCAGCTCTAATTGCTAGGGTAGGGCCTGGTTTATCTTTGTTTAATGTTCCAACTACACCTCTGCCACCAACACCTTCTCTAACATCTATGTCTAGATTACGAAGGTAATTTGCAATATAGGCTGGAGTTTGTACTTCTTCAAATGAAAGTTCAGGATTCATATGTAAATGCCTTCTGATTTCTATCATCTCATCATAATAATCTTCAACTTTTTGAAATAAAATATCTTTCATTTATTATATTACTCCTTCAACTTCAAGAATTTTTAAAAACATTTCTGTTGTCGTTTTCATTGCATCTTCATCTAAATCAAACATTGGGTGATGGTGAGGGGCTGTTGAAGATTTTTCTTCATTACCACTACCAGTTAGGAAGAAGCATCCTGGACGTTCTAAAAGATAGTAAGAAAAGTCTTCACCAATCATCATTGGTTCGATATCTTCATAAGTAAGGTCTAAATCTGTAGCTGCTTCTTTAACAACATTGTATTGTTCATCATGATTAATGACGGTAGGATAGCCTCTTCTATAATCGAAATCGTAACTTGCGTTATTTGCGATACAGATACCCTTTAAAAGGCGTTCTAGTTCTTCTTCGATTAAATCCTTCACTTTGGGATTAAACGTTCTGACAGTGCCTTCAATAGTCGCTGTGTCGCTAATAACATTAAAGGTGTTACCTGCGTCAATTTTTCCTACAGTAATAACACCTTGGTCGATAGGATCTAAATTTCTTGAAATGATTTTTTGTAAACTAGAAATATACTCTGAAACAATGACGATAGGATCAATGGAAGTGTGTGGTTTAGCACCATGACCACCTTTACCTTGAATTGTGATTTTAAAATAATCAGGAGAAGCCATCATTGCACTACTCTTAGTTTTAATTTCTGATGTTGAATGTCCACTCCAAAAGTGATTGCCGTATATTTTATCTACGCCATCTAAAGCACCATCATCAACCATTGGTTTAGCGCCACCTGGACTTAATTCTTCCGCGTATTGGAATATAAAAACGACATTACCTTTCAATTGTGATTGATGTTCATGTAGTAATTCACATAAAGTGAGTAGTGTAGCTGTATGCCCGTCGTGTCCACAAGCATGCATCACACCATCTACAGTAGATTTGTATGGAACGTCTTTTTCATCTTGAATAGGCAATGCATCAAAATCAGCACGAAATGCAATAGTCTGACCTGGCTCATTTCCTTTAAGTTTTGCTACTATACCATTTTGACCAACACGTTCTCTTATTTGTAACTTATCTAACTTTTTGAGTTCAGATAAAATAAAATCATGAGTTTTATCCTCATGATATGATAATTCTGGATTCATATGCATATATCGTCTTATTTCTACGAGACGATCAAATTTTTCTTCGATTTCTTTTTTCCAATTGACCATTGCTAAACCTTCTTTCAATTCTTTCGAAATATAATACGACTATTGTAGCAAAATTTATAGAAAATTTAAACAATTCAATTTACTGTGATAACGCTTAATTCTTTGATTTTAGTATGTTATGATAAATAAAAAGTGCTAAAGGAGAAAGTGCAAATGGTACAAACATTAGAAACATTTTTAACAACAAATTTAAATGAATTGAAGGATAATGGTTTGTATAATGAAATTGATATTGTTGAAGGCGCAAATGGTGCTGAAATTAATATTGGTGGAAAATCATATATCAATTTATCTTCAAACAATTACCTTGGATTAGCAACAGACGAAGATTTGAAAAAAGCTGCTAAAGACGCAATCGATACTCATGGTGTTGGCGCTGGTGCAGTACGTACTATTAATGGGACACTAGATTTGCATAGAGAATTAGAAGAGACTTTAGCTCAATTTAAAGGGACTGAAAGTGCAATTGCTTATCAATCTGGATTCAACTGTAACATGGCAGCAATTTCAGCAGTTATGAATAAGAATGATGCAATTCTTTCTGATGAATTAAACCATGCTTCTATTATAGATGGTTGTCGTTTATCTAAAGCGAAAATCATTCGAGTGAATCATTCTGATATGGAAGATTTAAGAGCAAAAGCAAAAGAAGCAGTAGAGTCAGGTCAATATAATAAAGTTATGTATATTACTGACGGCGTATTCTCTATGGATGGTGATGTAGCTAAATTACCAGAAATCGTAGAAATCGCTGAAGAATTTGGCTTAATCACTTATGTTGATGACGCTCACGGCTCAGGTGTTATGGGTAAAGGAGCAGGCACAGTAAAACATTTCGGTTTACAAGATAAAATTGATTTCCAAATTGGAACGTTATCTAAAGCAATAGGTGTAGTAGGCGGATACGTAGCAGGTACGAAAGATTTAATAGATTGGTTAAAAGTTGCTTCAAGACCTTTCTTATTCTCAACTTCTTTAGCACCTGGAGATACTAAAGCAATTACTGAATCAGTTAAAAAATTAATGGCTTCAACTGAATTACACGATAAATTATGGGATAATGCGAACTACTTAAAAGAAGGCTTAAAAGCTAAAGGGTTCGATATTGGACATTCAGAAACACCAATTACACCAGTAATTATTGGTGAAGAGAAAAAGGCTCAAACATTTAGTAAACGACTAATGGACGAAGGTGTATATGCAAAAGCTATAGTATTCCCGACTGTGCCTAGAGGTACAGGTCGTGTAAGAAATATGCCAACTGCAGCACATACGAAAGAACAATTAGATCAAGCAATTGAAACTTACGAAAAAATTGGTAAAGAACTTGGATTGCTGTAAATAATGTGAAGTGACAGGCTGAGACATAAATAAATGTCTCAGCCTTATTTATGATATACTCCCTGTTTTTATGTAATAAGTGCCCTTTTTATTATAGAAATGTGTTTCTCAAGTATACAAATCGGCTTAAATAAGTTAAAATAACTATAAAGAAAGCGTTTTTGTACGTTCTAAAAAGACAATTGAACATTTCAATAGTACAGGAGGATTTTTATTATGAAAAAAGTCATCATAACTGGTGCACTAGGTCAAATCGGGACAGAATTAGTAATAAAATTAAGAGAAAAATTTGGTAACGATCAAGTTCTAGCTACAGATATAAAAAGACCAGAAAGTGACAGCGTTATATTAAATGGACCATTCGAAATACTAGATGTAACGGATAAAGACAGATTGTTTGAGCTAGTTGAAACATTTAAAGCAGATACAATTATGCATATGGCTGCTTTATTATCTGCAACTGCTGAAAAAAATCCTTTATTTGCATGGAATTTAAATATGGGTGGGCTTGTAAATGCTTTAGAAGCGGCAAGAGAATACAACATGCAATTCTTTACACCAAGTTCTATAGGCGCTTTCGGGCCTAATACACCAAAAGATATGACGCCACAAGAAACGATACAAAGACCGACTTCAATGTATGGCGTGAATAAAGTAGCAGGAGAATTATTATGTGACTACTATTATACGAAATTTGGCGTAGATACAAGAAGTGTACGTTTCCCTGGGTTAATTTCTTATGTAAAAGAACCGGGCGGAGGCACAACAGATTACGCTGTGGAAATATACTTTAAAGCGATACGAGAAGGTAAATACAATAGTTATATCGCTAAAGGGACATATATGGATATGATGTTTATGGATGATGCTATTAATGCGATTATTCAATTGATGGAAGCAGACGGGGAAAGATTGGTTCATCGTAACGCATATAACGTAAGTGCTATGAGCGTAGAACCAGAAACAGTTAAAGCTTCAATACAAAAAATATTGCCTGAATTTGAGCTTGGTTATGATGTTGATCCTGACCGTCAAGCAATTGCAGATACTTGGCCAAATTCAATCGATACAAGTTGTGCTAAGGAAGAATGGGGATTCAATCCACAATATGATTTAGATAGCATGACAAAACTAATGTTGAAAGCAATTAAAGAAAAAGACCAATTAGCAAAAAGTTAAATATATTATGAGTATTTTTTAAATTTTCTAAAAACTTATTGAATAACCCCTCTATGACTGATATACTTGATAACATTAATTATTAATTAGCCTAGGAGGAATCATTATGTCAGAAACATTTTACGTAGAACAGCGTGAGCAGCTGAAAGAAAAACCGGATTTCCAAAAGTTAGCGTTCGGCGAAATCTTTACAGATTATATGCTATCTATGTCTTATAAACAAGGTGAAGGCTGGTCAGAGCCTAAAATTATTCCATATGGGCCAATTACTTTATCGCCAAGTGCACAAGGGCTTCATTATGGTCAAACAGTATTTGAAGGCATGAAAGCATATAAAGACGGAGATGAAGTAACGTTATTCAGACCTGACCAAAATTTCAAAAGAATCAATTTATCGTTAAAACGTTTGGAAATGCCACAAATCGACGAAGACAAAGTATTAGAAGGTTTATTACAGCTAATTGATATAGAACGTGATTGGGTGCCTAATGGTGAAGGCCAATCTTTATATGTGAGACCATTTGTATATGCAACTGAACCATACTTAGGTGTACGTTCGTCAACAGATTATGAATTTCTAGTGATTCTTTCTCCTGTAGGTGCATATTATGGTGATGAACAATTAAAACCAACAAGTATATATGTCGAAGATGAGTTTGTTCGTGCTGTTAGAGGTGGAGTAGGTTTTGCTAAATGTGGTGGAAACTATGCTGCTAGTTTAATTGCACAAACACGTGCTAATGAATTAGGCTTTGATCAAGTTCTTTGGTTAGACGGTGTAGAACAAAAATATATCGAAGAAGTAGGTAGTATGAATATCTTCTTTGTAATCGATGGTAAAGTAGTAACACCTGAATTAAATGGTAGTATTTTACCAGGTATTACAAGAAAAACTGTGCTCGAGTTAGCCCAAGAATTGGGTTATGAAACTGAAGAAAAACGAATTTCAATCGATGAAGTAGTCAATGCACATCATGATGGTCGTTTAACAGAAATATTCGGCACAGGAACTGCAGCTGTTATTTCACCAGTTGGCTTCTTAAAATATGATGAAGTTGAAATTACAATTAATGATAATAAGACGGGTCCTATCACAAATCATTTATTTGATGAGTACACAGCAATCCAAACAGGTAAGAAAGAAGATAAACATGGTTGGAGAGTAGTAGTAGGACAAGAAAGCCGTATTGAGACAGTATAAAGATATTTAAAATAAATCAGGCTGAGACATCTATTTGTCCCAGCCTGATTTTTTAAAGGAGAATACATATATGATTAATTGGCTATTATTTGATAAAGACGGAACATTACTAAAGTTTGATGAAACATGGTCTGAAATCTCTCTTGTGATGATCAATAAATTTATAGAACAATATCAAGTTGAAGAAGAACAATCATTACAAGAAGAATTAGGATATGTAGACGGGAAATTTTTAGCAAGTGGTATTTTAGCTTCAGGAACATTATCTGATATCGTAAAAAAATTTCAAAAATACGCTAATCATGAAAATAATAAAGAAGTAGAAGACTGGACAGTACAACTAAGCAAAGATTTAATTGAAGAATATAACCCAGAAACAGTCGTAATAGACGACATGCAAAATACATTAAAACATTTCAAAGATAAAGGATATCAAATAGCGATTATAACGAGCGACGATCAAGACGGAACAAAACGCTTTATCAAAGATGCAGGCGTCAGTCATTTAATAGACGATACAATTACCGCTACTATTAACGGTTATCAAAAGCCAGACCCTAAAATGGTAGAAGACTTTTATGCAAAATGGAACGTTGTACCAGAAGAAATAGCAATAATAGGGGACACCCCAACAGATATACAAATGGGACGAAATTCACATTTCGGTGTAGTAGTCGGTGTACTAAGCGGTACAGGCGAAAAATCAGACTTGGAAGAAGCGGATTATATATACAAAGACATAAATGAATTTTATGAAAAAGAAACAGAATGGAATGGTAGATGATTGGAGCCTTGCCTCAGTCAAGTATACATTTTCAAAATCGAAGACAACAAAAATCCCAACCTGAAAGATAATTCTAGCGGGTTGGGATGTTTATTTTAGGAAAAGATTTATCCTACCTATATATTTCCTACTTCACTCTTGTATCGATAGCGCGATGTGTTTCAATGACGTGTGCTACTTTGTCGATGACTTTGTTGATTGATTCTGGGTCTTCGTATAAGTCATAATCATTTATATTTACACGAACAACTGGACACTCTGTAAAGTTGTTAATCCAATTATCATAGCGTGCGAAAAGTTTTTTCCAATATTGTTCGTCTGTTTCGATTTCCATTTGTCGTCCTCTATTTTTGATGCGTTGTATAACATCTTCATAGTCGCATTCTAAATAAATTAATGCATCTGGTTTAGGGAAGTATGGGGTCATAACCATTGCTTCAAATAGTTCTCTATAAGTTGCGTAGTCTTCTTGTGTCATTGTTCCTTGTTCTTCATGCATTTTTGCGAAAATATCAACGTCTTCGTAAATGGAACGGTCTTGTATAAATCCACCGCCGTACTCGAACATTCTTTTTTGTTCTTTAAAGCGTTCTGCTAAAAAGTATATTTGAAGGTGGAAGCTCCAACGTTCAAAGTCGTGATAGAATTTTTCTAAATATGGGTTGTTATCTACTTTTTCAAAAGATGTTTTAAAGTTTAAGCGCTCACTTAGAGCTGTTGTTAATGATGACTTTCCTACCCCAACAGTACCAGCAATCGTTATAATCGCATTACTGGGAATGACTTTATTGGTCATGTTTAATCTCTCCAATCAATGGTTGTAATAAATGTAAAACGTGTTGATAATCTGAGGTGTTATGAACGAAATCTAAATTTGAAGTATCTATTTGTATTGCATCGATTTCATTTTTTACTTCTTTATAAAACTGATTATAGTCGTGTTTTAATTGTGCTAAGTAGTCGTCTTCTATTTGAGCCTCATAGGATCTATTCCTATTGGCAATGCGTTCTTGAAGAACATCTAAGGAAGCATCGAGGAAGATTATTTGATCTGGCATGCGAATATCTTCAGTTAAGATATCGTAGATTCTACTGAATTTATCATATTCAAAATCGTTTAAAGTGTTTTTAGCGAAAATTTTATTTTTAAATATGTGATAATCACTTACGATGCCTTGCACATTTTGTAAATCTGTTAATTGTTTATAGCGATGACATAAGAAGAACATTTCAGTTTGAAAACTCCATTTTGAAATGTCATCATAAAAATCACTTAGAAATGGATTTTCATCTACAATTTCAAATTCTTCTTTATAATTCAAAGCTTTAGCAAGCTTTTTAGTTAAAGAACTTTTCCCGACTCCTATAGGTCCTTCAATTGCAATAAAGGTTTTTTTCATATTTATCTCTCCAGGTGTTAAAATAGACATACCTATTCTATCACAAATTAAACGGAGTGAAATAAAACGTGCATGAAAATTATATGAAACTTGCTATTGAAGAAGCGAAAAAAGCATGGAAAATGGACGAAGTACCAATTGGTGCAATTGTTGTGTATAAAGGAGAAGTAATTGGACGAGGGCATAATTTAAGAGAAAATGAACAAAGTCCTTCTGCACATGCTGAGATGCTGGCAATACAAGAAGCATCTGAATATTTAAATTCATGGCGTTTAGAAGATACTACTTTATATGTAACGTTAGAACCTTGTGTTATGTGCTCGGGCGCTATAGTAATGAGTAGAATACCTCATGTTGTATACGGCGCAAGTGATCCTAAAGGTGGATGTAGTGGTAGTTTAATGAATTTAATAGAAGATACAAGGTTTAATCATCGTTCTACAGTAGAAAGAGGAATATTAGCAGAAGAGTGCGGAGAGATGCTTCGTACGTTTTTTAAAGAAAAAAGAGCGAAAAAGAAGCAAAACAAAGAGAAGAGTTCAGATTCATAGAGTTTATACAGATAATTTGTTAGAATTTATGTTGAATATAAAGAAAAGAGGTCTCTCTAATGATAAAGTTAATCGCAACAGATATGGATGGTACTTTACTAAATGCAGCACACGAAATTTCTAATGAGAACTATGAAGCAATAAAATATGCCCAATCTAAGGGTATTACGGTAGTTATTGCTACGGGAAGAGCTTTTTATGAAGCGAATGGTCCAATTGCACCAACAGATTTGACTTTACCTTATATTTGTTTAAACGGGGCTGAATTAAGGGATGAAGAATTTAACATTATTCATACATCTAAATTAACACGTCCATTAATTGATAAAATTACAGGTGTCTTAAATAGTGAAGATATTTATTACCAAGTGTATACGAACTTTGGTATTTATACAGAAGACCCAGAGAAAGACTTAGAAATCTATGTGGATATAGCAGAAAAAGCTGGCCAAAAAGCGGATGTTAAGAAAATTAGAGCTAATATACAAAATCGTATAGATAATGGGACTTTGAAACAAGTTGATAGCTATGACGAAATTAGTAAACGTCCAGGCGAAATTATTTTGAAAATCTTAGCATTTGCGAGTGATTTAGAAAAAATCGATAGAGCTAAAGCAGAAATTTCTGAGTCTCAAAGTTTAGCTGTATCTTCTTCTTCAAGAGGGAATATAGAAATTACACATTCTGATGCACAAAAGGGAATCGCATTAGAAGCAATCGCTGAACAACTCAAAATACCAATGTCAGATGTTATGGCGATAGGTGATAATTTAAATGACATTTCTATGTTAGAAAAAGCAGGATACGCAGTTGCAATGGAAAATGGTGCACCTGAAGTTAAAGAAATGGCGGATTATATAACAGATACAAACGAAAATAGTGGTGTTGGTAAAGCCATCATACAAGCTTTGAAAAGCGAAGAGTAATTGTTAATAGTCCATTAGACTGATTTTTAACTGAGTATAAACTCTTAGTTATTCAGTATGTTATACTGTGAGGTATAATAAATATCATAGATTTTGAGGTGACAACAGTGAAAGTATTACTTATTGTAGGTAGCGCTAAACAATACTCTCATACACATGCACTGGCGCAATTTGTTCGCGGTAACTTAGAAGAACAAGAAGCAGAGGTAACATTGTTTGATTTATATGATAAGCCAGTTCCGTTCTTAGATGTATCTGGCCGACACTTAAATGATGAACGTATTAAAGCAAATGTTAATGAATTACGAGAACTAGCTGAAGAAGCAGATGCTATTATAATTGGTACACCAAATTATCACGGTTCATATTCAGGCGTAGTAAAAAATGCATTAGACCATTTAACGATGGACGAATTCAAAATGAAACCAGTTGGATTAATTTGCAATAGTGGTGGCATGCGTAGTACGGAACCATTATCACACTTAAGAATTATCATGAGAAACTTGTTAGGAATTGCTGTACCTGTCCAAATCTCTACACAAGATGCAGATTACGGAAAAACAGAAGACGGCACTTACTATGTGGATGTAGATGATATTAAATTACGCGTTAAACTATTTACAGAGCAAATCATTAAATTAATTCAGAATAATCCATGGGTTGAAACTGAAGAAGAAGAAGTGAATTTGTAATTAAGGAAAGTAACGAGTGGTTACTAGGGTTAAATAAAAATGAAAAACAGCCAAAATTCTTTTTTAAATAAGAATTTTGGCTGTTTTTTTTAGTTATATATGATTATTTTGAGTATTTTAATCTTGCGAATGCATCATGTTGATGTATTGATTCTTCATTACGGCATTCTATTTCGAAACCATTAATCCATTCTAATTCGACTAAATCTGCCGCTACTAATCTAATTAAGTCCTCTACGAAGCGAGGATTTTCATATGCACGCTCTGTAACTGCTTTTTCATCTGTACGTTTTAGTATTGGATAAAGCATAGAGCTCGCATTTGCTTCCATACCGTCTAAAATCAATTCTTTATAATTATCCGGTAAATCAGTCTCAGTGTCTAAATCAATTAGGACTGTAATAATACCGCGCTGGTTATGAGCAGAGTATTCACTAATTTCTTTAGAACAAGGACATAGTGTTGTAACCGGTACTTCGATACCTAATGATTTTTTAGTAAGTTTGTCGTCTGATACTGATAAAATGTAACGTATATCAGCGTTTCCAACAGCTTTTTGTTGAGTAATTGGACTGTATCGGTTAAAGAACCATTTAGCTGATACGTCTACAGAAGCTGTATTTTGGAACATTGCACTTTCAAGTGTATTGAGTAATGATTTTAAAGAATCAAAACCTAAAGGCACACCGTTATCGTAATGTTTTTCAACACTTTCGATGATACGGCTCATATTAATACCTTTTTCATCTTGATTTAAACTTGTTGAAAACTCAAAATTACCAATTGATTGAAAACCATCTATTTTAACAGGATAAACTAAATTTTTAATACCAACATGCTCAATTTCGAATAGGAAATCTTTTTTAGAACTTTGTAAATCAGGCATTTTTTCTTTTTCAGTAGGTTTCGTTCCTTTGATTGGATCTACTGAACCAAAATATTTCCATCGCGCTTCACGTGTTGATAAATCGATTTGTTTCATTAACATTGCCTCCAACTATCTATTCAATATGATATGTCCAGAAATGTTCTGACTTCAACCACATATCTTTAGCCGCTTCACTCTCTTGTGTATTTGAAGCGAGGTTTTGTAACATTGGTCCGGTTTGAGATGCATGAGCTTGAAGTACTTTCATTTTACGTTCCTCATAACCAGTTATATCTATATTTACATCGGGCTCTCCGAGATCGCTATACGTGTCATTGCTAAATGCTACTAAATGTAATTTAGGACGTTCTGATTTTTCCATACGGCTTACTGTTCTTATCACTGCTTCTGCAGTTGCTTCATGGTCTGGATGTACAGAATAGCCTGGATAGAATGATATTATTAGTGATGGATTTAATTCATCTATTAATGATTTTACCATATTATCTATTTCATCTTTCGGTTCAAATTCAACAGTTTTATCTCTATAACCCATTTTACGTAAATCAGTAATACCAATTGCTTCAGCAGCTGCTTCTAATTCACGTTCTCTAATAAACGGTAAAGACTCTCTTGTTGCAAAAGGAGGGTTGCCGAGATTACGACCCATTTGACCTAAAGTTAAGCATGCATAAGTAACTGGGACACCGCTATCTATAAATTTGCTTAATGTACCCGAAGTTCCAAACGCTTCATCATCTGGATGTGGGAATATAACCAATACTTGTCTTTCTTTATCCATTGTCGTCACCTCTTATTCCTTAAACGGTTTACTACTAATTTCTAAACTAGCAGCAAGTTGCCCTTCATGATTTAATCCCGCTAATAATAATTCTTTATTTTCCGTTACTTCATAATGTGTCAAACCTTGTACATAAACCCAGCCATTGTTGTCTAATTTAAGGCCCACACGGAAAGGCTCTTTAACGCCACCTGTTAAATGAGCATGGGTAAATGTAACTTGAATATTTCTTAAAAATGTACCAGCGTTGAACACTTTTTGATCAAAGTGATTCGCATACGCACCATTTGTTGTCTCTACATGAAGATAAACTGGCTTATTTTCATATTCTGATATTAAGGTTTGAACTTGATCTATTTGAATTAATTCCATGCCTTTCACTCCTCATAGTATATACTTTACTATTCTACTAAATTCTCGAGTAAATTTATATACATTCTGCTCACAACTCAGGAATTATTATCCTTTAAAATAACTTCTTTAGTATGGTCGTATTGTGTTAAATGACTTTCGTGTGATAAAAGCATGTAACTGACAACATCTATTAGAAAATGAGCTGAAATTTGAGTGTTAATAAATTGATGATCATTTATTCTAGTTTGATCTATCGTCATAATCGTTATGTCTGAGAGAGCGGAAAGAGGGCTACCAGCATAGTTAGTAATCGCAATAATTGTGGCACCATGATCTTTAGCGATTTTAACAGCGTTAACCAATTCTTTTGTTTCTCCACTATTAGACAAGGCAATAAATGTATCTCGCTCAGTGAGCAAAGAAGCACCAATTTTTATTTGATGCACATCTGTCGCTGAATTTCCTTTAATACCCATGCGCATTGTTCTGTAATAGAACTCAGTGGCTGTTAAACCTGAGCTACCTAATCCTGCAAATAACGCATGTTCACTTTCTATTAATACTTCGATCAATTGATTTATTTTTTTATTAGAAATAAATTCACCTGATTGTTGAATGATAGATTGATGATATTCATATATCCGTTGTATGAGAGGTACGTTTTGAATATCTGTTCCATTATAAGATTGTTGAATATTAAATTTCATATCTTGGAAATGCTGATAATTAAGTTTATGACTGAAACGAGAAATACTAGAAGGTGAAACACTAATAGCATAAGCTAATGCAGTAATTGTTGAAAAATGGTCGCCTTTCGGATGAGTAGTAATATACTGTGCAATTTTTTCGTCCGTTTTTGTGAAAAGATATGAAAATTGTTGAATACGATTTTCAAAATTCATGGTTAACACTCCTGTTTTCTATAATATGTGTATTATATTTGAAAAAGTTTTTCAAAACAACGAATGTTATTGACTAATCTTTTCATGGTGTTATATTTAGTTTCAATAGGAGGTGTGTCCATGAGTAAAATTTTTGATAAGGCACAACAATTCGGGAAATCATTTATGTTACCCATCGCTATATTACCAGCAGCAGGTTTGCTTCTGGGTATTGGAGGTGCGTTGAGTAATCCAAATACAATAAAAGCTTATCCAATCTTAGATGTGGATTTATTACAATATATCTTTATATTAATGTCTTCAGCAGGAGATATTGTTTTTGCTAATTTACCAGTAATATTTGCTATAGGTGTAGCGATTGGATTAGCGAGAAGTGATAAAGGTACAGCTGGTCTAGCAGCGATGTTAGGCTTTCTAATTATGAATGCAACTATGAACGCGTTATTGACGATTACTGACAATATTGCATCTCAAGATTCACTTGCTAAAGCAGGGCAAGGGATGATGCTAGGAATCCAAACAGTTGAAACAGGTGTATTTGGTGGTATTATCGTTGGTATTTTGACGTCATTTTTACATAATAAATATAACAAGATTACATTGCCACCATTTTTAGGGTTCTTTGGTGGTTCTAGATTCGTACCTATTATAACCTCTGTAGCTTCTATAGTATTAGGTGTTGTATTGTACTTTGTATGGCCGACCATCCAAGGTTGGATATTTGGTGCAGGTGGACTTGTGAATAAGACAGGTGTTATAGGAACTTTCATTTATGGATTTGTATTACGTATGCTTGGACCATTTGGACTGCATCATATATTCTATTTACCATTCTGGCAAACAGCTTTAGGTGGTACAATGGAAATCAACGGTAAAATTGTTCAAGGAACACAAAATATATTTTTCGCTCAGTTAGGCGATGCTAATTTAACACATTATTATTCGGGCATCTCGCGTTATATGTCTGGTCGATTTATAACAATGATGTTTGGCTTGTTAGGTGCTGCATTAGCTATCTACCACACTGCAAAGCCTGAAAAGAAAAAGGTCGTAGGTGGTTTAATGCTTTCAGCGGGACTTACGTCATTCTTAACAGGTATAACAGAGCCTTTAGAATTCAGTTTCTTATTTATTGCGCCAGTTTTATATGTTATCCATGCTATATTTGATGGATTAGCCTTTATGATGGCTGATATATTTAATATTACAGTTGGACAAACTTTTAGTGGTGGTTTTATTGATTATATACTGTTCGGTGTGTTACAAGGTAATAGTAAGACAAATTATTTACTAGTGATTCCAATTGGTATAGTCTGGTTCTTACTGTATTACGTTACATTTAGATTTTTAATTACTAAATTTAACTTTAAGACGCCTGGCCGTGAAGATGAAGCGGCGGTTGAAACTGTTAAAGCAAGTGAACGCGCGCAAACAATTATTAAAGGTTTGGGTGGCAAGGAAAACATTGATGCTGTAGATTGTTGTGCAACAAGATTGAGAGTGACCGTTAAAGATGGTGAACAGATTGATGAAGATTTGATTAAATCAACTGAATCACGAGGTATTGTTCAAAAAGGTACAGGTGTACAAATTATATATGGTCCTCATGTAACAACAATTAAAAATGAAGTTGAAGAAGCATTAGAAGAAAAATAAGGAGTGCATTTTAAATGTTACCGCAAGGATTAATTGTTTCATGTCAAGCATTACCAGAAGAGCCATTACATTCTTCATTTATTATGAGTAAAATGGCATTAGCCGCTTATCAAGGTGGTGCTAAAGGAATTAGAGCAAATACGAAAGAAGACATTATTGCAATAAAAAAAGAAGTCGACTTACCAGTCATCGGTATTGTAAAAAGAGATTACGAAGGTTCCAACGTATTTATCACAGCTACTACGAAAGAAGTCGATGAGTTGATTGAAAGTGGATGTGAGGTAATTGCTCTAGATGCGACTAAACAAGAAAGACCAAAAGAATCACTTGAAGAAATTGTTCAGTATATTAGAGATAACGCACCAAATGTAGAAATTATGGCTGATATATCAGATTTAGACGAAGCAATCAATGCTGATAAGCTTGGGTTTGACTATGTTGGTACAACATTAAGAGGTTATACATCATATACTAAAGGTCATGTATTATACGAAAATGACTTTCAATTTTTAAAAGATGTATTAAATAAAGTCGAAGCTAAAGTGATAGCAGAAGGAAACGTTGTAACACCTGAAATGTTGAAGCGTGTAACGGATTTAGGTGTTCATTGCACAGTTGTTGGAGGCGCAATTACAAGACCTTTAGAAATTACAAAACGATTTATTAAAGAAATAGAGGGATAATCATGAAATTTATAAATTTAGGTACTGAAAAAGAAGCTTGTCATTATGTTGCAAATGAGTTATTAAAGCAAATCATAACTGACAATAAGAGTGTGTTAGGTTTAGCTACTGGTGGTACAATGGTCGGCGTATATGAACAATTAGTTAATTTAATTAAAATAAATAAATTGGATTTAAGTAATATTACAACCTTTAATTTAGATGAGTATATAGGAATCGACTCTGATCATCCAGAAAGTTATTACACATATATGCACGATATATTATTTAACCATTTATCTAGTTGGAATGAAGAAAAAATACATTTACCACATGGATCAGCAAATGATTTAAATAGCGAAGTAGAACGCTATGAGAATCTAATAGATAAAGAAGGTCCAATGGACATACAAATATTAGGAATTGGTGAAAATGGTCATATCGGTTTTAATGAGCCAGGAACATCATTTGATAGTTTAACAAGTGTAGTTGATTTAACAGAATCAACAATAGAAGCTAACAGTAGATATTTTGAAACGAAAGAAGAAGTACCTAAACAAGCAATTTCAATGGGTATTCAATCTATTTTAAAAGCTAAACGCATCATATTATTAGCTTTTGGACCAAAAAAAGCAGAAGCGATTCAAAAGTTGTTGTCAGGTGAAATTACGACTGATCTTCCAGCTTCAGCATTGTACAATCACCCGAATGTAGAAATTATTGTAGATAATAGTGCTTATAGTAATAAAGAATCTTAAAGTACATATGTAAATATTAACTTGATAGATGATATCGTTTAAAGTACAATTACTACTACAAAGAATGAGCCTTAAGAAACGGCGGGTGAAAGTAGTGGAAAGAAAGCGTATTTCATTTAATGATGAAGCGGTTTTAGATTATTGTAATATCATGGGATATCAGTATTATGAAGAAGTGCCAGTTCAATATTTATTAAGTGTTCTTCGTGAATTTGATAGTTTTAAGCCTTATATGGGCAGTAACGTAAAACTAAAACAAATTAAAACCGAATTTGAACAAACTGAACGTATTATGACTTTAGAAAATTATGAAGCTGAAATCGTGTGTCTTAATGAAAGTAAATTAGATAATATGACGCTTTATGAATATGAAATGAAACTATTTAAAAAACAAAAAGTGATTGCCAAAATAAAAGCAGAATTTGGCATTGGACAATAATGAAAAGGCTACACGTAAAAAAGCCTACAAAGTGAGATACTCTGTAGACTTTTTAAACGTGTAGTTTTTATTTATACTTCTTCAGTATAAACTTCGATTTTTTCAATACGGTTTGCTGCACCATGATCAACTGGACCGACGAATTCATTCATTCTCCAGCCATTTTTTATTGCAGATGCAACAAATGCTTTAGCGTGTTTTACAGCATCTTCTGGAGACTCACCGTTAGCTAAATTAGCAGTAGTTGCAGCAGCAAATGTACAGCCGGCACCATGATTATAACTAGATTGGAATTTATCAGTAGAAAGTAATACATGTTTTTTACCATCATAGAATAAGTCAAAGGCTTTATCTGATTCTAGCGCTTTACCACCTTTAATGATGACATATTGTGAACCAAGCTCATGTATTTTTTCAGCAGCTTTTTTCATATCTTCGATAGATGTTAATTTACCTAAACCAGAAAGTTGTCCCGCTTCAAATAAATTTGGTGTTACAATTGTTGCTTTAGGTAATAATTCTTTAATCATTGCTTCAGTATTTCCCGGGTTAAGTACTTCATCTTCGCCTTTACAAACCATAACTGGGTCAACAACAAAGATTTCAGAACCTGACTCGTCATATGCTTGGCGAGCACGTTTAATAACTTCTTCAGAACCTAACATACCAGTTTTAATTGCATCTGGACCGATAGAAATAGCTGTATTTAACTGCTTATCCAGTAAATCAAGAGGTAATGGCGTCACATCATGTGCCCAAGTTTTTGGGTCCATTGTAACGACAGCTGCTAATGCAACCATTCCATAAGTATTGTGTTCTTGAAATGTTTTTAAATCAGCTTGCATTCCAGCACCAGCACTTGTATCTGATCCTGCTATAGTTAAGACTTTTTTTAATGCCATCGGTAATTCCTCCCAATATATTCATATAAGATATCATATCATGTTTTTTAATTGTAAAAAATAGTTATGACCATTTCATGAAGGCTATGTTATCATTTTTAAAGAGGTGAAAAAAATGGATTGGCAAGAAATCTTTCACAATATAAAAGAGCAACATGATTTTTCAGAAATGGAAGCTTTTTTAGAAGAAGCTTATCAAAATACAACGGTGTATCCAGCTAGAGAAAATGTTTATCAAGCATTTGATTTAACACCGTTAGACAATGTTAAAGTCGTCATTTTAGGTCAAGATCCGTATCATGGGCCAAATCAAGCACACGGTTTAGCTTTTTCAGTACAACCTGATGCTAAGTTTCCACCTTCCTTAAGAAACATCTACAAGGAATTGGAGTCGGATATTGGTTGTAAGCGTACTAGTCCACATTTACAAGATTGGGCAAAAGAAGGTGTGTTATTATTGAACACAGTATTAACTGTGGAAGCACATAAAGCACATTCTCATAAAAATATCGGCTGGGAAATTTTCACGAATGAAATCATTAAAAGTATTTCACGTGAACTTGAAGATGTCGTCTTTATTTTATGGGGCAAACCAGCACAAGAGAAAATTAAACTCATTGATACAGAAAGACATCATATTATTAAATCGGTTCATCCAAGCCCATTGTCAGCTCATAGAGGATTCTTTGGATCAAAACCATTTAGTGAAACAAATCAGTTTTTAAAATCAAAAGGTAAAGAACTAATCAATTGGTGTGGAGGTGAGGTAAATGATTAGCAGAGATCAATTAATATCAGCGATTGAAGATGAATTGGTACATGCAGATAACGCGACAAATAATGAAACATTTAATAAACATATGCATGCAATTCACACTTTAAGTGGATTAATTGATGCAGAAGAGGGAAATAACCAAGGTATAGAAGTGAAACAACCTTATATGAAAACTTCTTCAACGCCAATTAAAAAGGAAAATCCTCAAATATCTAATGAAGAAATTAGAAAAATGGGTGGAAAAGTACCTGATAAATCAACGGTAAAACAAAATGAAAATACTTTAACGACTGATGATGGTATAGGAAATGGAGATTCAATTTTTGATTTTTAATAAAAGAAAGGAAGTAAGAAAATGAAATTATTTATCATTATTGGGGCAATAAATGCAATGATTGCTGTTGCAGCAGGTGCTTTTGGAGCTCACGGTTTAGAAAACAAATTATCAGCTAAATATTTAGATATTTGGGAAAAAGCAACAACTTATCAAATGTATCACGCACTAGGCTTAATACTTATTGGTATTGTTTCCGGCACAACAACTGCAAATTTAAATATTGCAGGTTGGTTGATGACATTCGGAATTGTATTCTTTAGTGGTTCTTTATATATATTAGCTTTAACACAAATTAAAGTATTAGGTGCTATTACGCCGATAGGTGGCGTGTTATTCATAGTTAGTTGGTTGTTACTTGTAATCGCGGTTTGGAAGTTATAAGGTATAAAAGTTAGTCGCGTTTCACGAAAAATAAAAATAAGGGTGGAACATCAATGGCAAGACGAAAGAAAGATTTATCAAGAGGGAATTTAGAACAGAACTTATCTGAGAAATTTGTTTGGGCCATAGCTTATGGCTCAAGCATAGGTTGGGGAGCATTTATACTTCCAGGAGATTGGATAGGCCAAGCAGGTCCAATAGGTGCTTCAATAGGTATCTTTATAGGTGCACTATTAATGATTGTTATAGCTATAAGTTATGGCGCATTAGTAGAGAAGTTCCCTGTATCAGGTGGAGCTTTTGCATTTGGTTACTTAGGATTCGGGAAATATGTGTCCTTCTTTTCATCATGGTTTTTAACCTTTGGGTACATATGTATTGTTGCTTTAAACGCGTCAGCATTCAGTTTGTTATTTAAATTTGTAATGCCTGGGTTTTTAGAACAAGGTAAGCTATACACTATCGCAGGATGGGACGTTTATATCACTGAAATTATATTATCTTCATTAATTTTATTAATATTTGCTTGGATCAGTATTAAAGGTTCAAGTTTTTCAGGAAATTTACAGTATATATTCTGTGTTATATTAGCAGTTGTTGTCGTTCTACTATTTGCAGGTTCATTTTTCACACAAGACTTTTCATTTTCAAATTTACAACCTGCAATAAGTGAGAAAGAAGGTTGGCTAGGCTCGATACTATTGATATTAGCTGTAGCACCTTGGGCTTACGTAGGCTTTGACAACATTCCACAAACAGCCGAAGAATTTAACTTTGCACCAAGTAAGACGTTCAAACTCATCGTATTTAGTTTATTAGCATCAGCAATAACTTATGTAATGATGATACTTCTAACAAGTTGGTTATTCAAAGATCCTTCTTCAATTGGAGGGAATTTATGGGTAACAGGTTCAGTTGTAAAAGAAGGGTTCTCATTTGTAGGTTTAGCAGTGTTAATCGTTGCTATTATGATGGGGATATTCACTGGATTAAATGGCTTCTTTATGAGCTCTAGTAGATTGTTATTCTCAATGGGTAGAGCAGCAGTTATGCCAAGCGTGTTCAAAAAATTACATCCTAAATACAATACGCCATATATTAGTATTATATTTATACTCGTTTTAGCATTAGTAGCGCCTTGGTTAGGTAGAACAGCATTAACATGGATTGTAGACATGTCTTCAACGGGTGTTTCAATCGCATACTTTATCACATGTTTATCAGCATTTAAGTTGTTCTCATATGATAAGAGAAGTATGATGTATCATCCGAAATATAAAACATTTGCTTTAATAGGTGCGATTATTGCGTTAATATTCTTAGGACTATTACTGATTCCAGGATCACCAGCGAGTCTTTCATTACCTTCATATATTGCACTATTTGTTTGGTTAATCTTAGGCTTAGTATTCTTTATGGTTAGATATCCTTCACTTAAGAAAATGACAAATGATGAATTAAATTATCTAGTATTAGATAAATCAAAAGAAGAAATGATTGAGCTTGAAGCAAAAACAGAAGTGAAAAATTAAATAATTCGTGATCGAAAAAAAGCTCCTAATCCGTTAGAAACGTAACGGATTAGGAGCTTTTTATTTAATAAATCTAGTTGTCTATTTTATGAGCGATGTTGTTTATTTTTATTTAAATACATATAAACTGGTACACCAATAGCTAAAATGATTAATGAATATAATGAACCCATAAAATCAGATATTAAAGTGTTAATGATAATGAATGCGCCACCGAAAAGAGCTAGTAAAGGTACAAATGGATATAGCGGTACCGAATATTCTCTTTTAGTTCCTTTATTTTGTTTTCTAAGTATAAATAGTCCTACAAATGCCATCATATAGAATAAATATATGATGAAAATCGTAACTTCAGATAAATAATCAGCGTTAACTGTGTTCGGGAATAAAATCGTTAATATAATTAATATTACAGATATTCCAAATACAGTCATTAAAGCGCCTAATGGTGATTTTAACTTAGGACTAATATAACCGACATATTTATGTAATGGTAATAACCCATCTTCAGCCATCGCAAATGGTATGCGTGGGAATGTAATGATTTTTCCGTTTAAACAACCGAAAATTGAAATAATAACACCAATATTCACGATTTTTGAACCGATATCTCCGAATAGTGCTTTTGCTGCTTCGGCACTTGCAGTATTACCTAAGCCAACTAGTTTTTCAGCTGGGATAACGTGAAATACTGAAATGTTAATTAATACGTATGCCAAGGTTACAACAGATAAACCAATTAACATAGCTAGAGGTAGGTTTTTCTGAGGTTTTTTCATTTCCCCGGTCATATTCGTTAACATAATCCAGCCATCATATGCGAATAATGTAGCGAGTACAGCCCTACCAAAATTGATTTCGCCGTCTGTTTTGATAAGAGATGTAACATCTTTACCGAATATACCTTCGTCTCCCCATAAAAGACCAAATACAATAATAGCAATTACAGGAATTAATTTTGCAATTGTCGTGATATTTTGCATAAGTCCGCCAAATTTAGTACCTAATATATTTACAAGTGTTAAAAATATTAGTGCTATAAATCCAATCCAAACACTTAAATCGTTACTAATATTAAAAAAGTTTGTAACTAAAATACCAAAAAATAGCACGAGTGAAACAATAATTGCAGGACCATAAATGATCGTTTGAACCCATCCTGTTAAAAAGCCCCAAAATGGACCATAAATGTCACGTATGTATGCGTATAAACCGCCTGTTTTTGGAATTTGAGCACCTACTTCAGCAATTGTAAGTCCTGCTGCTAATGTAAGCACGCCTCCTACTACCCAAGCCAAAATGGCAAGATTACTTGTACCTGCATGTGTTAATACAACAGCAGGTTTTACAAATACGCCTGACCCGATAATTGTACCGATTACAATAGTAATTGCGGTCATTAGACCAATAGATTTTTGTAGTGATTGTTCTTGATTATTTTTCATAAATACTCCTTGAAAATAGATTTTGTAAGTAATATTTATCTATTACTTAATATACACGATAAACGAGGAATGTGAATGGATTTTTTAAACCATTAATGAATTTTTAGAGAAAATAGCTAAGTAATGAAACAATATAAACAGTGAACTTTTAAAAAGATTGCTGATAGCTAATTATATTGATAAAGATACTTATCCAATAACTACAGTAACAAAAATGTAAGTAATTGTTAATATCAGTATGATAAGGGCTACGAGAAGCATTAAATATAATAATAAAGAATAAACAATAATGCATATAAACGAATATGCAACTAATGACGAAATGAGTTATATTACACTATTAAATATTTGCTAGATTTATTTAAATAAAGTATGTATAATGTTCAACGTGGCTTTGTAAGCACTTACTTAAAAATAAAAATAAATGACATTTAGCATGAAAACAATCAGGATTGTCGTTTGAGGAGGAATGTAAAATGTTAGAGCTCGATGCTATTACAACGTTGGCGCTAGCATGTGTCTTGCTTTTATTAGGGCAGGCAATTGTAAATAATGTTTCTATATTAATGAAATTATGTATACCTGCTCCAGTAATAGGTGGGTTAATTTTTGCAATTTTAGTAGCAATTTTACAATCAACAAACGTGGTTACAATAAAATTAGAATCTGAATTTATTCAAGATTTCTTTATGTTAGCATTCTTTACTACAATAGGTTTAGGAGCATCTTTAAAATTATTACGACTCGGCGGTAAAGTATTAATAGTATACTTTATTTTCTGTGGTATTTTGGCTACATGTCAAAACATTATTGGTGTTTCACTTTCAAAGGTGTTAAATATACCTCCGTTACTAGGTTTAACAGCAGGTTCTATGTCAATGGAAGGTGGACATGGGAACGCTGCAGCATATGGTAAAACTTTAGAAACTTTAGGCGTAGATTCAGCTGTTACTGCTGCGCTTGCTGCCGCTACGTTAGGATTAGTTGCAGGCGGATTAATAGGTGGTCCAGTTGTTAGATTCTTAATTAAAAAATTCGATTTAAAACCAGAGCAAGCAGAAGCTTCAGCTCTAGATTATAGTGATGTTGATTATAATAAAGAATTACATAGTAGAATGAATCCAACTACAGTATTTATCGTTCAATTTACAATTATCACTGTTAGTATGGCGATTGGTACATATTTAGCTGATACATTTACAGACTACACGGGTATTAATGTTCCTATTTATGTGGGCGCTATGTTTATAGCTGTTATTATCAGAAATATTTCGGACTATGGAAAATTAAACATTGTAGATATGAAAATTACAAACCGAGTTAGTGATGTATCATTGAGCTTGTTCTTATCAATTGCTTTAATGAGTATTAACTTAACAGAAATATATAATTTAGCGTTACCATTAACAATTATAGTATTAGTACAAATAGTATTTATTGTACTGTTCTCAGTATTTGTAGTGTTCCGCGCATTAGGGAAAAACTACGATGCAGCTGTTATGATCGGTGGATTTATTGGTCACGGGTTAGGCGCAACACCAAACGCAATGGCAAACTTAGACGTTATTACAAAGAAATTCGGTGCCTCTCCAAAAGCTTATCTAGTTGTACCAGTCGTAGGTGCATTCTTAATAGACTTACTTGGCGTACCAATCGTAACGTTCTTTATTAATGTATTCAGTTAATAATAGTACATCGAAATAATTCTCCTAATCCATTCGATTAGGAGAATTTATTTATATATGGGCTTTATAAAATAATATTTAAAATGCGGTTCGATAAATAAAAAATATCGAACCGCAAACATGAAATACGGTCCGATAAAATAAAAATATCGAACCGCAAATGCGAAATACAGGTCGATAAATAAAAAA
>X87_Garden_Dormouse__coassemble_13_pt1 | contig 63919 bp, 62 predicted proteins | sample X87_Garden_Dormouse__metabat2_low_PE_004 | metagenome-assembled genome bin X87_Garden_Dormouse | reverse complement strand
CTTCTTTTAATGTATACCTTGCATAAGTTTTTTGATTTTTGGTGTCATAGCAAGCACAATTAATGCTACAACAATTGCGATTGCACCAATAAGACCGAAGTAATTTTGGTGTCCTAATGGTTTTATTAATTTTACAAGTTGTCCGTTGATTCCTTGTGCAGTTGCGTTAGTTAAGAACCATAAGCTCAGCATTTGTGCAGAGAATGCTCTTGGTGCAAGTTTCACAGAAACACTTGATCCTGTAGGAGATAAACATAGCTCTCCAATTACACATAAGAAGAAACTTAAAATTAGCCATATAGGATTCATTAACTCAGTTTGTTGCATAGACATCGCAATCATCATCGCAATGAATGACACACCTGCAAAAGTAAGACCAATTACAAATTTAAGAGGTGTAGAAGGGTTATATTTACCTAATTTTTGCCATAGCATTGAAATAATTGGTGCAAATATTACGATGAAAAATGGGTTGATTGATTGGAACCAACCAGCTGGAATTTCGAAGTTAATACCATACACAGATAAATCTAATTGTGTTTTCTCTTGAGCAAATACACCTAGAACGTTTGAACCTTGTTCTTGTATACTCCAGAAAAGTACTGAAGCTAAGAATAGTGGTACATAAGCTAACAATCGAGATTTCTCGGTACTATCAATATCTGGACTTCGGTACATAATAGACCAGTAAATAAATGGTACTACTATTCCGACTATTAAGACAATTAAACTTATAGAATTAAATGTAAGTTGATCAACTAAGTATAAAATACCTAATAATATAAGAATACCTATCGTACTATATGTAAATATTTTAGAGTATTTAATTTTTTCTTTATGATTTAAAGGGTTTGAAGGGAAGTTCTCTACTTCACCAAGACTTTTTCTTTGGAATAGTACGTATGCTATTAAAGCTAAGAACATACCAAATGCTGCAATAGAGAAACCTTGGTGGAAACCAACATTCAAACGTACTTTGTCAATAATAAGAGGTGATAATAAAGCCCCCATATTAACTGACATATAGAAAATAACAAATCCCGCATCTAATCTATTATCATTTTTGTGATATAGGCCACCTACAACATTAGAAATGTTTGGCTTCATTAAGCCTGACCCGATAATAATAAGAATCATAGAGATTAAAAATGCGCCCAATCCAAATGGTAAAGATAATACAACGTGACCGAACATAATCAATATAGAACCTAAGAGTAAGGATCTTCTCGAACCAAGTAATCTATCTGCAACCCAACCACCTAGAATACCTGTCATAAATATCAGTGAGCCGTACATTGCCATAATTTGCTGAGCAGTAATTTTATCTAATCCTAGTCCGCCTTGACTTACGGAGAAGTATAAATAGTACAGCAAAATAGCACGCATACCGTAATAACTGAAACGTTCCCAAAATTCAACAAAAAACAGTATGCCTAAGCCGCGTGGATGCCCAAAAAATCCATGTTGAGGAACAGTTTCAACCATTTCCTCGCGCGTCATTTTGACCATAAAAATCGCTTCCTTTCTAAACTCTCCCCCAATTTTTAGGTAAGTTTAAAGAATAGTTTAAACCTCTAAAATAAAAAATTCAATAAAATTTGTATAAGTTCTAATATTATGAATATTCTAAAAAAATATAATATAAAAAGAAGACCGAAACATAAATTTGTCTCGGTCTCCTTTATATTATTTAACACCAGCCATAAGTGTTTTGATTTTAGGACTTGCAACCATTAATAATGCTGCAATTACGATTGCTACTATACCAGAGTATAGGAAGTAATCGTTCGTACTTATGCTTGTATATAATTTAACCATTTGCGCGTTAATACCTTGAGCCATCGCGTTTGATAAGAACCAAACACTCATCATTTGAGCAGTGAAAGCTTTAGGTGCCAATTTAGTTGTAGTTGACAGTGCAATAGGTGAAAGACAAAGCTCACCTATAGTAACTAATAAGAAACTACCGAATAACCAAATTGGGTGAATGATTGAAGAATCACTTGATAATGGGATGACCATAATAATATATGATAATCCTGCGAATAGGACACCAATTGCGAATTTATAAACAGTTGGTGGATTAAATTTACCAAGTTTTACCCATAATACTGAGAATACAGGTGCAAGTAAAATAATGAAAAATGGATTAAGTGATTGGAACCATGCTGCTGGAATATTGAAATCAATAGCACCACCAGTTAGTTTCGCCATGCTTAATTCAGTTTTTGTATCAGCAAATTGAGCTAACACTGTAGATCCTTGTTCTTGAATCATCCAGAATGCAACAGCTGCAATAAATAACGGTATATAAGCATACACTCTTGAACGCTCATAGTCTTCAGTTTTCTTACTTGTTGTAATTTTAATAAAGTAATAAATAGGTAATAATACACCTAATACTGAAATGAAGTTTGCAAAGTTAGGTAAAGTTAATTGGTCGAATAAACTTAAAATGAGACAAACAATTGCGGCAATAATCACAACTATCGCTACGATTTTAGTTATTCTAGCTTTCTCTTCTTTATTAAGTGGATCTGGTACTTCAATACCAGCTAAACCTAAATATTTTTTATTTGTAATAAAGTAAATAACTAAACCAACGAACATACCTACAGCTGCCACTGCAAAGCCTGCGTGGAATCCGACATTTACTTGTAACCATCCAATGATTAATGGTGAAATTAATGCACCTAAGTTAATAGACATATAGAAAATTGTGAACGCTGAATCCAATCTTGGGTCATTTTTCTCATACAACAGACCAACTGTTGATGAAATATTCGGTTTTAATAAACCTGTACCAATGATTAAGAATAAAAGCGCGACAAGTAATAAAGTAAAGTTATTTGGTAATGATAGTAAGATATGACCTATCATGATTAGAATACCACCATAGAATAGGGCATGACGAGTACCTGTAATTCTATCAGCAATCCAACCACCGATAACACCACTCATGTATACTAGTGCTCCGTAAATTGAGACAATTTGTAGTGCTAAACCTTGGTCTATACCAAATCCGCCTTTAGCTACTGAATAGTATATGTAGTAAGCAAGGATGGCTTTCATTCCATAATAACTGAATCTTTCCCAGAACTCAGTAAGGAACAAAGTTGATAAACCTTTAGGATGACCGAAAAAACCAGTACGTGGCGTACTTTGAATGATTTCCTCTTTTGAATAATGTTTGTTATCCATTTTTTAATTCCCCTCATTATAAACTATATTAAATTGTGTTGTACTTAAAAATAGCACATATTAAATTGTAATCGTTTGCTAATAAAAATACAAGGTAAATATTGATAATATTCATACAATAATGACTATTTAAAATAATTAAACCCTTTCATTTCAGGCTTTATAAAGAAAGTAAAAAAGTTGAAATTATTGTAAGCGTTTTCTTTATAACGTCTAAAAATATGCTGAATTGCATAGAAAGGTGAAAAAAGTGCATATTCATACTTGAGAGGCTATAGAAACACTCGTATTAAGCAAGTGCTATAAATTAAAATATAACAAACGCCCAATCCGTATTTAACTAGCGGATTGGGCGTTTGTTTTTGAGAAATTGAGGCTAATGTCTCAATTTCTACTATATATATTGGAATTATGGTCTGTTATCTATTATCGATGTTTTCAGGATATAAGTCATGATTCATCATACGATATTCAGCCATTTCTTCATACTTTGTACCTGGGCGACCATAATTAGTATATGGGTCAATTGAAATACCGCCTCTTGGTGTGAATTTACCTAAAACTTCTATATAATGTGGATCCATTAATTCAATCAAGTCATTCATGATAACATTCATACAATCTTCATGGAAATCTCCATGATTTCTAAAACTAAATAAGTAGAGTTTTAAAGATTTAGATTCTACCATTTTTACATTTGGTATATATGAGATATAAATTGCAGCAAAATCAGGTTGTCCTGTAATAGGGCACAATGATGTGAACTCAGGACAGTTAAATTTAACAAAATAATCTCTGCCTTGGTGTTTATTATCAAACACTTCTAGAACTTCTGGATTATATTGGTCATAATATTGATTGTTTTGGTTTCCTAATAATGTTATATCTTTTAAATCTTCTTTTTTTCTGCCTTCTGACATTGTTTATGATTCTCCTTTTTCTATTGATTCTTCCGGTTTTGGATTTCTTTGAGCTTTTTTGAACATATAATACCCAGCAAGGAATATAATGATATAGCCAAGGTAACTTAATAAGTCAGGTGACTCTTTGAAAATTATAAAACCTAGTAATGCACTAAATACAACTGACGCGTATACAAAGATTGAAATATCTTTAGCAGCAGCGTAACTATAAGCTATCGTTATTCCGAACTGACCAACAGTAGCAAAAACACCAGATAACAATAATATGATTACTTGTGTTATGCTCATTGGTTCATACGTGAAAATAACAAAAGGTATAAGTACTACTGTAGAGAAAAATGAAAAATAGAATACAGTTGTATAAGCTTTTTCACGTTTACCTAGAGGTCTCAGACAAGTATAGGCACCTGCAGCAAATAATCCTGATAATAGACCAATAATCGCTGGTGTCATATCTGAATTAAATGATGGCTTGATAATGAAAATTGCACCTGCTATTGCGACAATCATTGCAATAACTTGGTATTTTCTAGCGCGTTCATTTAGAAATAGTGCACATAGAATAATAGTCCAAAATGGATTTAATTTCATTAACATGTCTGCGTCACTTAGTACCATATGGTCTATGGCATAAATATTTAGCAAAACACCAATGAGTCCTAAAGAGGATCTTAAAATTAACAATGGTTGGTTTTCTAATTTGCCGAAAAATGATACTCGTGCTTTATAAGCAATATATATTGGAACAAGCATGGCTACTAGATTTCTGAATAATGATTTTTGGAAAACCGGTAAATCACCAGACAATCTGAAGAAAACAGCCATTAAGCTAAATCCAATAGAAGATATAAGTATAGCAAGAATACCTTTTATTGTAGAATTCATTTTATACACCTTCCATTTTTTATCAATGAACATATATTATCATAACTCACTTTACAAAGTATATGGAATTCTAATTTTTTAAATTTATGAAAGTAAAATAAAGAAATTTTCAAATGTTGATATAACAACACTTGTGTGACATATCGATAAAGTCAACCCTATTTTTTATAAAAATTTAAGGTATTATGAGTGTTATGGCTCGTCGTTAATGTTATAATAAATCACATAATATAGTATGTACTAACAAAAGTTAACACTATATCTTGTGTTTTACGCATTTAGAATAAAAAGTTATAAACTATGTAAAAATTTATATTTTTAATTTATAAAAATTCGTAAACACAAAGTATATACATATGGCAGGTGATAGTGTATGAAGATAATTTATTTTTCTTTAACAGGTAATGTTAGACGATTTATTCAAAGAGCAGGATTATCGAATACGATGGCTCTCACTGAAGCAAACAAGACAGAAGAAATAAATGAACCATTTATAATTGTCACAGGTACAATTGGGTTTGGCCAAGTACCTGACCCCGTCCAAGCATTTTTAGATGTAAATCATAAAAATCTTAAAGCGGTAGCTGGCAGTGGAAATAGAAACTGGGGCAATAATTTTGCAAAAGCGAGTGAGGAAATTGCGAATAATTATAATGTCCCTTTATTAATGAAGTTTGAACTTCATGGTAATCAGGAAATAGCAGATGAATTTAGAGAAAAGGTGGTTAATCTTTATGAAAATGATAAACAAACAGAATTATAATCATATTGAATTAAATAATAAAGTGACTAAGCGTAGAGAAGATGGTTTCTTTGATATTGAGAAAGACCAAGAAGCATTAGAAGTTTATTTAGAAGAAGTAAAAGAAAAAACAATTCAATTTGGTACTCCAATTGAACGTTTACATGCTTTGGTTGATCAAGATTTCTATTATGATTTATTCAAAGAGTATAGTGAAGCGGATTTAGAAGAAATAAATGAATTTGCAGATTCTATTCCTTTTCAGTTTGCAAGTTACATGTCAGCAAGTAAATTCTTTAAAGATTATGCCTTAAAGACTAACGATAAATCTCAGTATTTAGAAACATATAAAGAACACGTTATTATTGTTTCATTGTATTTAGCTAAAGGAAACGTAGCACAAGCGAAACAATTTATTGAAGGAATGATTGAACAACGTATTCAACCAGCAACACCTACTTTCTTAAACGCGGGTAGAGCAAGACGTGGTGAATTAGTGAGTTGTTTCCTATTAGAAGTAGATGATAGCTTAAACTCTATTAACTTTATTGATTCAACAGCGAAACAATTAAGTAAAATTGGCGGAGGAGTTGCAATCAACTTATCGAAACTTCGTGCACGTGGCGAAGCGATTAAAGGTATTAAAGGTGTAGCTAAAGGCGTACTACCAGTTGCTAAATCATTAGAAGGTGGATTTAGTTATGCGGATCAACTTGGTCAAAGACCTGGTGCAGGCGCAGTATATTTAAATATCTTCCACTATGATGTTCTTGAATTCTTAGATACTAAAAAAGTAAACGCGGACGAAGATATTAGACTTTCAACTATCTCAACTGGATTGATTGTTCCTTCTAAATTCTTCGATTTAGCAAAAGAAGGTAAAGACTTTTACATGTTTGCACCACACACGGTTGAACGTGAGTACGGTAAAACATTAGATGATATTAACTTAGACGAGTATTACGATGAGCTAGTAGCAAACCCTAACATCATCAAGAAAGCTAAAGATGCACGTGAAATGTTAAATACAATTGCACAAACACAATTACAATCAGGTTATCCTTATTTAATGTTTAAAGACAATGCAAACAAAGTTCATCCGAACTCTGATATTGGCCAAATTAAAATGAGTAACCTATGTACTGAAATCTTCCAACTGCAAGAAACTTCAGTTATTAATGACTATGGAACAGAAGATGAAATTAAACGTGATATTTCTTGTAACTTAGGTTCATTGAATATTGTAAATGTTATGGAATCTAAAAAATTCAGAGATTCTGTTCATACAGGTATGGATGCATTAACAGTTGTGTCAGATGACACTGAAATCAAAAATGCTCCGGGTGTTAGAAAAGCAAATAATGAATTACACTCAGTTGGTTTAGGTGTAATGAACTTACATGGATATTTAGCAAAAAATAAAATCGGCTATGAATCAGAACAAGCTAAAGACTTTGCAAATGTATTCTTTATGATGATGAACTATTATTCTATAGAGCGTTCAATGGAAATAGCGAAAGAAAGACAAGAAACTTACGTTGATTTTGATAAATCAGATTACGCTTCAGGAAAATATTTCGAGAAGTATACACAAGAAGATATTAAACCGCAATTTGATAATGTAGCAGATTTATTTGAAGGATTAGATATTCCAACTGCAGAAGATTGGAAAGCTTTAGCTGAAAAAGTTAAAGAAAACGGTCTTTACCATGCATACAGACTTGCTATAGCACCAACACAAAGTATTTCTTATGTACAAAATGCTACAAGTTCTGTTATGCCAATCGTTGACCAAATTGAAAGAAGAACATATGGTAACTCAGAAACATTTTACCCTATGCCATTCTTATCACCAGAAACAATGTGGTATTACAAATCAGCATTTAACATAGATCAAATGAAATTAATTGATTTAATTGCGACGATTCAACAACACGTAGACCAAGGTATTTCAACAATCTTATATGTAAATTCTGAAATTTCAACACGTGAACTTTCAAGACTATATGTATATGCACATCATAAAGGATTAAAATCACTTTATTATACTCGTAACAAATTATTAAGCGTTGAAGAATGTACAAGTTGTTCAATTTAATCATTTTAATAAGATAGGAGATCTAACATGAAGGCAGTAAATTGGAATACACAAGAAGATATGACAAACATGTTTTGGCGTCAAAACATTTCCCAAATGTGGGTAGAAACAGAATTTAAAGTTTCTAAAGATATTGCAAGCTGGGAAACTTTAACAGAACCTGAAAAGAATGCATTTAAGAAAGCATTGGCTGGATTAACAGGCTTAGATACACATCAAGCTGACGACGGCATGCCGCTTATTATGATGCACACTAAAGATTTACGTAAAAAAGCAGTTTACTCATTTATGGGTATGATGGAGCAAATTCATGCGAAAAGTTATTCTCATATTTTCACAACATTACTACCATCCAGTGAAACGAATGAATTACTAGATAAGTGGGTAGTAGAAGAACCACATTTAAAATATAAATCAGATATCATTCTGAGCAATTATCATAAATTATGGTCTAAAGACGCGTCAGTATATGATCAATATATGGCTCGCGTAGCGAGTGTGTTCCTTGAGACTTTCTTATTCTACTCAGGATTCTATTATCCATTATATTTAGCAGGACAAGGTCGCATGACAACTTCTGGAGAAATTATTCGTAAAATATTACTTGATGAATCTATTCATGGTGTATTTACTGGTTTAGATGCACAAAGTTTAAGAAACGAATTAACTGAAGATGAGAAATTAAAGGCTGATACAGAAATGTACCGCATGCTAGAGCTATTGTTCAAAAATGAGTATGAATATACAAAAATGCTTTATGATGAAATTGGGTTAACAGAGGACGTTATGAATTACGTTGCATATAATGCGAATAAAGCGTTAGCTAACTTAGGTTTCGAACCGTATTATGAAGAAAAATCATTCAACCCTATTATCGAAAATGCTTTAGATACAAGCACTAAGAACCATGACTTTTTCAGCGTTAAAGGTGATGGATATGTATTAGCACTAAATGTTGAACCTTTAACAGATGAAGATTTTATTTTCGATGAAAACTAAAAACAATAATTAAATAAAAGTAATTATTACTTTCTTAAAACTGTCGCAAAGTGCAAAACTTTAGTGACAGTTTTTTGTATCCTATACTTTATAAGACCTTTTTATTTAAGGTGAAAACATATAAAATGAAAGTATATAAAAGTGTTATTTTAGCTTTTGAATAGAAAAGTTAACATATTTTTCAATATTTGAGCATTTTACATTTACTTAATTAGATATAATGAGAATAGAATTAAAAAAAGGTGGGTTACATATGAAAAGAGTTTTACTGGGTCTTTTATCGTTAATCATTATTTCAGTGTTAGCAGCTTGTGGTAATGATAATAAAGAAAAAGAAGATCATTCAGAACATAAGCAGTCAGATCATGATTCATCTGATAAACCTCAAGCTTTAGAAGTTAAGCTAGATGTACCAGAAGAAGCGAAAAAAGGGGAAGAAGTAGACTTATCTGCTGAAGTTACATTAGGGAAAGAAAAAGTAAAAGACGCTGATGAAGTAATGTTTGAAATCATAAAAGATGGCGACAAAAAGAATTCTGAAATGAAAAAAGTGAAAGAAAATAAAGACGGGAAATATACTTTAAAGTATAAATTCGATGAAGAAGGTACTTATAATATCACAAGTCATGTCACAGCACGTGATCAACATACAATGCCGAACAAAGATATTAATATAAAATAATTATAAAAGAGTAATGAAATTTAATTTCATTACTCTTTTTTTAAATAGCATTGCATTTTAACTGAATATTCATTACAATAAAGATAATGATAATCGTTATCAACTAAGAGAAGTAGGGTGTATCATGGGAAAGTTTTTAATGCGTTTAGATGTATTGATTGTATTATTAGTTATCGCAACATTCTTCTCAATATTTATTGGTGTTTCAGAAGTGAGACCTTTACAAATATTAAGTCTTACAGATGAACAGAAAAATATACTAGTATCTAGTAGAATTCCTAGAACGGTTAGTATTATTATTTCAGGAAGTTGTTTAGCAATATGCGGTCTGATTATGCAACAGTTAACGAGAAATAAATTTGTTTCTCCAACAACAGCAGGCACGATGGATTGGGCAAAGTTAGGTGTTTTAATTTCACTGATACTATTTCCAGACACGAATATATTATTTAAACTTTTATTCGCAACATTACTAAGTTTATTTGGAACAATGTTATTCATGCAAATCCTACAAAGAATTCAATTCAAAGATGTTATTTTTATACCACTTGTAGGGATAATGCTTGGTAACATTGTTTCTAGTTTTTCAACCTTTGTTGCTTTAAGAACAAACGCTGTTCAAAGCATAGGAAACTTTATGCAAGGTAACTTTTCTATCATTACTAGTGGGCGATACGAAATTTTATACATAAGTATTCCTTTATTGATAATTGCGTATATTTTTGCCAACAAATTTACGATTGCAGGTATGGGAAAGGACTTCAGTGTCAACTTAGGATTAAATTACCATAGAATAGTTAATATTGGTTTAATCATTGCATCTATCATTACAGCACTAGTTGTTGTAACAGTAGGAATGATGCCTTTCTTAGGATTAATTATACCGAACTTAATTTCAATATTCAGAGGTGATCATCTTAAAAATGCTTTACCGCACACTGCAATCTTAGGCGCATTGTTTGTTATGATATGCGACATTTTAGGAAGACTGATTATATTCCCATATGAAATTACAATTGGTTTAACAATTGGTGTAATTGGTAGCTTTATTTTCATAGTTTTATTGATGAAAGGACGTTCGAAAAATGCTTAAGAAATTAACACCAGTACAGAAACTCATCCTTTTATCCATTATAACTATTTTAATAGCAGCGTTGTATTTGTTCTATAACATCAATCCAAACATTTTAGAATATCAATTAACAAGTCGTGTAAGAAAGACAATCGCGATGTTATTAGTTGGTGCAAGTATTGCAGTATCAACAGTTATTTTCCAAACAATTACAAACAATAGAATTTTGACACCTTCTATTATTGGTTTAGATGCTGTTTATATGTTTATAAAAACTTCATTAATATTTTTCTTTGGTTCTACTTCAACAATTGTTTTGAATAACCATTTAAATTTCTTAGTGACTTTAGTCGGTATGATTATATTCAGTTTATTCTTATTCCAAATATTATTTAGGTCTAAAGATCAAAATGTGTTCTTCATTTTATTATTAGGTATTGTATTTGGGACATTCTTCTCAAGTTTATCCAGTTTTATAGAGATGATGATAGATCCAGAAGAGTTCTTATCTATTCAAAGTGCAATGTTCGCAAGTTTTAATGCAATTAATGAAGGCATACTTTTAATATCCGGCGTTGTATTAATCATAATGATTATCATTGCGTTCTTTATTAAACCATATTTAGATGTACTTTCATTAGGTAGAGACCAAGCAATCAACCTAGGGGTCAATTATACACAAGTTACAAGATGGTTGATGGTAATGGTAGCATTACTTGTTACAGTTTCTACAGCATTAGTTGGACCTATTACATTTTTAGGTTTACTTGTAGTGAACTTGGCTCATGAATTTATAAAAAGGTTTGAACATAAATATATACTACCAACAGCTATTTTAATTAGTTGGATTAGTTTATTTTTAGGCCAATGGGTAGTTGAACATTTATTTGAAGGCAACACTGAAATTAGCATTATGATCAACTTTATAGGCGGCATTTACTTTATATTCTTAATATTAAAGGAGCGTAATGTAACATGATAAAAGTAGAAGGATTAACGAAAGCTTATCAAAACAATAAAGTCGTAGACGAAGTGGACATCGAAATAGAAACAGGAAAAATCACATCATTTATAGGACCTAATGGTGCAGGTAAAAGTACTGTATTAGCAATGGTTAGTAGATTAATTGAAAAAGATAACGGAAGTATAAAAATAGATAACCATGATATATCTTCAATGAAAAGTAATGATTTGGCGAAAAAACTATCTATTTTAAAACAAACGAACCATACAGAGTTGAAAATCACAGTTAGACAATTAGTAAGTTTCGGGCGTTTCCCATATTCAAAAGGAAAATTGAAAAAAGAAGATCATAAAATGATTGATAAAGCTTTAGAGTATTTAGGTTTAACAGAAATACAAGGCAAATATTTAGGTGAATTATCAGGCGGGCAAAGACAACGTGCTTATATTGCAATGACAATCGCTCAAGATACTGATTACATTTTACTTGATGAACCATTAAATAACCTAGATATGAAACATTCCGTTCAAATTATGAAGATATTAAGAAGACTTGTAAAAGAAATGAATAAAACGATTGTACTCGTGATTCACGATATCAATTTCGCTTCTTGTTATTCAGATAGAATCATTGCCATAAAAGAAGGTAAAGTAGAAATAGCAGGATCTAAAGATGATGTAATAGAAGAACCTGTTCTAAGTGGTATATATGATTTAGATATTAAAATCGAAGAGATCAATGGACAACGCATTTGTGTTTACTTTGATAATGAATATATTGAAGCAGAAGAAATTCAAACTTTAGCAATATAGTCTTTTTACATTGAAAGGAGTGATGCTTGATATTTGCAAGTAAGTAATTATTTATTTATGCACTGTTTTTACATCATTATATATAAGAAGGAGAGTTTAGTTCATGAAGAAAGTATTTAGTTTTATGTTAATAGCAGTATTATCAATCGTATTAGTAGCATGCGGTAATGATTCAAGCAGTAAAGAGGAAAAGTCATCAAAAGACGATACTAAGAGTGATTCTAAAACAGTAGAAATCGAATCTAAATATCAAGTTCGTGGTAAAGAGAAAGATGGCAGTGATGCTAAGACAGTAGAAGAGAAAGTGAAAGTTCCAGTTAATCCTAAGAAAGTTGTTGTATTAGATTATGGTACTTTAGATACAGTTGAAGCATTAGGTGCAAAAGACGCAGTTAAAGGTGTACCTAAAGGTGAAGGCGGCGCTTCATTACCTGAATTCTTAGACACATTCAAAGGTGACGAATTTGTAAACACTGGCTCAGTTAAAGAAGTAAACTACGATAAAATTGCAGAAATTGACCCAGACTTAATTCTATTCTCTGGTCGTACTGCAGGAACTGAAGTACAAGATGAATTGAAAAAAGCAGCTCCAGACGCAGCAAGATTATACGTAGGTGCAGATGATAAAAATTACTTGAACTCAGTTGAAGAAAATACGAATAATTTAGGTAAAATTTTCGATAAAGAAGATAAAGCAAAAGAATTAAACAAGAGCTTAGAGAAGAAAATTAAAGATGTTAAAGCAAAAGCTGATAAATCAGATAAAAAAGCAATGTACTTATTAGCTAACGAAGGTGAGTTATCTACATATGGTCCAGGTGCAAGATTTGGTAGCTTAATCTTTGACGTATTGGATGTAAAACCAGTCGATAAAGATTTAAAAGCAAGCACACATGGACAACCAGTAAGCTTCGAATATATTTCTGAAAAGAATCCTGACATCATCTATGCCATGGACAGAGGTAAAGCGATTGGCGGAAAAGAAAGTGCTAACAAAGCATTATCAAACGACGTTATCAAAGATGTTACAGCAATTAAAGAAGACAAAGTTGTAAACGTTGATCCACAATTATGGTACTTAGCTTCAGGTGGCGTAAGAACTACTGAAAAACAAGTAGACGAAGTTGCTAAAGGTTTAGAATAAGAAATAAGGCTGAGATATTTTAATGCCCCAGCTTAAAAAGAATACTCCTAATCCTAAGTTTATTTAACTAATGGATTAGGAGTATTTATATATCTGAAAAAGCAGCCAACAAGACAATATTTTGTCTTGTTGGCTGCTTATACGTTTCACTGAAGTGTTTGTTTTAATTTGTTAATTGATCTGTTGGTTCTCCAATAATGCGTACTTCACGTTTCAGTTCTACGTCAAACTTTTCTTTAACGACTTTTTGAACATGTTCAATAATCATTTCGTAATCAGTAGCTGTTCCGTTATCTACATTTACTATAAAACCAGCATGTTTAGTTGATACTTCTACACCGCCTATTCTATGGCCTTGTAGGTCAGCATCTTGTATCAATTTACCTGCAAAGTGGTTAGGAGGTCTTTGGAAAACACTGCCACACGATGGATACTCTAAAGGCTGTTTATCTTGTCTTCTTTGCGTCAAATCATCCATTGTAGCTTGTATTGTCTTTATATCTCCCGGCTGTAATTTGAAAGTTGCTTCAAGTACAACTAAATGTTGACGTTGAACAATACTTGTTCTGTAACCAAGTTCGAGTTCATCGCTTTGTATTGTATATAGCTTGCCTGTATCATCTATAGCTTTAATGTAATCAATGCAATCTTTAACTTCGCCACCATAAGCTCCTGCGTTCATATAGACTGCACCACCGACAGAACCGGGGATGCCACATGCAAATTCCAATCCTGTTAAATGATGGTCTCTTGCACGTCTTGATACATCTATAATCGCTGCGCCGCTTCCGCATGTTATACAACCGTCACGAACGTGAATTTGATTGAATTGTAATAAACTGATTACAATACCGCGTATACCCCCGTCTCTAATGATGATATTAGAACCATTCCCTAAAAACGTTAAAGGAATTTGATTAAGGTATGCATATTCTACTATTTTTTGAACTTCTGTATATGAAGTAGGGGATAAGTAAAAGTCTGCTTTTCCACCTGTTTTTGTGAAAGTATATTTTTTTAAAGGTTCATTCACCTTAATTAATGATTTAGGGAGAAATTTTGATAAATCCTCCAAAATTGTAGGGTTATTCACCGTTCGACGTCCTTTCTTTACTGTGCTCTTAAAAATATTATATCAAGATTTTCCAGTTTAAGCGAATAGCTTATGAGCAATGTTTTTCAATAAGTTGTTGAAACCATTGTTGCTTATTGTTCTCATATTCTCTTACACTTTTATTGTTATTTATAGTGTTTGTTTTAAAACTTTGAAATGAGTCTATAACTGAGTTGTCGTGATTTAAAAGTTCATCTACAGTTAAATAATCATATAACATTTGACTGTTTTGTTCAACAATATGTATACGCACAATTTGTCTTAATGTAATCATATCTTTAAATTGAGCCATCATAATTTTCTTCTTATAAGTGTGGTGTAATCTATATATGTTGTGATAGTTTAATCTCTTCTCATCTAAGCTAGTAATATCATGTAATGAACGCACGGTAACAAGTACATCTAAGATAGGTTCAGTTGTATAACGGGTTTGTTTCGTGCCACCTATATGATAAACATCTTGTATAGGTGTATTTAATAGGCTAAACAATAGTTGTTGAATTTTTATATATTTTGCTTTAAAATTTTTTGTTGATTGTAATTGAATGAACGGTTGAGGTCTTTTTAACATAATAACACTTCCATTAATCAATAATAAGAATATAATATATAACATTTTAATTATCCATGATATTATGTATAATACAAGTGAAACAGAGGTGCAATGATGAAAATAAAATTACTCTACTTAATGTTATTTGTACTTGTATTAATTATTGCAGCTTGTAGTAATGAGGTAAATTCAGATCTTAAAAAGTATAAAAGAGATATGAAACCTATTTATAAAAAAGAAGACACAATTCTTGATAATATTAATCAATTAAATTTAGATAAATTAGATCAACTAGTAGGCACTGAAGTAACAGCTGAAAAACATAAAGAATTGAATAAGCTTCATAAAGAACTTGATAAAGAAGTCTTACCTGAAGTTAAGAGTCTTAAAAAACAAGCTGAGAATATCGAGCCGAGTACACAAGAAGTAAAAGATGCACATAATATTTACGTTAGCAATGTTAAAAAGAGAGAAGACTCTATTTCAGAGCTAAATGAATATATATCGCTATTCGAAAAATCTATCAGATCTAATGAGAAAATATTAGAATATACAGAGGTATTTGAGAAAAATAAAGCAGTAGCTGAAAAAAATGCTAGTAAAGCTAAAGATAGCTCTGAAGATAAAGATGATTATGAAGCGTTAGTATCAGTAATAGATAAAAATAGTGACGATTTAAATAATAAAGCTAAGTATTTAAATGAAGCGCATAGTGTGAAAGAGAAATCACAGTATATCCATGATAAAATCATTCCGAGTATATCTAAGTATGTAAAAGCTCTTAATCAAACAAATATTAAATCCAATAGAGTGAATCAAATGAGGCAATCTCAGATTGAAATGTATTACACTTTAAGTGATTATTATAAGGAACGAAAAAAAGGTATTATTATTGAAGAAAAACTTCAAAAAATAAAAGCCCCTGATGACTTTAACAGTAAAGTTGCGTACTTAGGAAAAGATGAGAAGTATGATAAAGCTATTGATAGATTAGAAAAATAAAACACACCGTATATTAGAATAAAAGTTTATTCTGTATCGGTGTGTTTCTTTTATTCTTCTTTTTTAACGGTGGATTCTTTCTTCTTAGTTTGTGATAAGTATATATTTTTACCTACTAAAGAGATAACCCAAATCGAAAATGCGATAATTAAGATATATGATAATGCAGGTTGGTTTTTAAAATCGAATAAAAACAGAATAGAAATAATAAGTAAACATGCATTAATCGTATCAATCATTCCCCATCTCTTAATGAGGGTAGGTGTTACATTTTTGGTCAAATAAAGCACCTCCTTATTGTAATTATAGTATATCAAAATTAACTAGTGGTTAATATCAAAGAATGCGGGTAAACATAATTAAGATAAAAATAGAATTTGCCATATAAAACGAATGATGTTATAGTGTTCAATTGTATTGGTTAAATTATGATAGAGGTGAATTAAAATGGTCGTGAAATTAACTTCCATCGATCAATTTGAAAAAGTACTCAATGATAACCCAAACGTATTTGTAATGAAACACAGCAGTACTTGTCCTATTTCGGCAAGTGCGTATGATCAATTTAATAAATTCTTATATGAAAGAGACATGGACGGTTATTATTTAATTGTTCAAGAAGAAAGAGAATTATCTGATTATATAGCTGACAAAACTGGCGTCAAACATGAATCACCACAGGCTTTTTATTTTATAAACGGGAATGCCGAGTGGGATGCAAGTCATGATAATATCACAGTAGCAAGTTTATCGAAAGCAGAAGAGTAATAATGATATAAGACAAACAGTCATATTGACTGTTTGTTTTTTTGTTAAATAGAGAAAAAAACAGTATAATGAATTATGATAAAAAGCATGAGGTGAAAAATATGAGAGTATTAGTTGCGATGGATGAATTTGATGGTATTTTATCAAGTTATCATGCAAATAGATTTGTAGAAGAAGCGATAAAGTCTCAATTTAATGAAGCGGATATAGTGCAAGTACCTTTATTTAATGGTCAAAGAGAAGTTATTGATTCAATATTATTATGGCAATCAGGCACGAAATATTCGGTAGATCATCATGATGCATATATGAACCCTAAGACATCAGTTTATGCAGTTACTGGTAATAACATAACGGTTATAGAAGCGGGTGAAGTGTTAACTTCAAATGAAGAAACAATTAGACCAAGTGAAACCACTTCTTACGGTTTAGGTGAAATGCTTAATGAAGCGCTTAAAGAAAATACTAATGAAATGATTATATCAGTAGGTAACGTTGCAAGTTATGATGGTGGTCTAGGCATGATTCAAGCACTTGGCGCAAAGTTTTATGATGCTGAAGGTGCTTTAGTAGATTTAAGCAAGGGCGCTAAATGGATTAAATATATTAGAACAATAGACTTATATGATTTAGATAAACGTTTGAAAGATAAAAAAATTAAAGTCATTACAGATTTTGAATCTAAATATTATGGTAAAAGTAGTCGAGTTATGAAAGAACGTGAATTAAATCATATCTCGTTAGAAGAGGCTACAGATATAGATAATGCTTTATGGTATATAAGTGAACTGTTTAAGAGTCAGCATAAAACATTATTAGGTAAAGAAGAAAGAGGCGGATCTGGTAGCGGTATAGCTGCTATGTTAAATTGTCTATGGGATGGCGAACTTGTAACTGGTGGAGATGTTGTTAACGAACTGACATACTTAGATCAATTAATTGAGCAAGCTGATTTTGTTGTGTTTGGGGAAGGTTTAAAACCGAACCAACAATTACTCGAGACGACTTCAGTAAGAATTGCAGAATTATGTCATAAACACAATAAAGTTAATATCGCAGTTTGTGCAACAGATGAAAAATTCGATAAATATATTGAACAAGAAGTCACAGCAATGTTTAAAGTACTAAACAAAGATCAATATACGATGACTGAATTAGAAATGGGCATAGCCTTAAGACATTTAACGACACAAGCATTAAGATTATTGAAAAGCAATTTATAATTAAGAGTCCGGAACATAACAAATGTTTCGGATTTTTGTTATGTAAGCGTGAGTATTTCATTATTTATAATGAATAATAAGAGAGTGGGGCCTCTAACGTGCAAGAAATTTGAGACAAGCTCGTTACATTTTCTAACGGGCTAGTGCGTGTAAACAAGCCCGTTAGCGCAATGTTTTCTACGATTTTGTAAAGTGCTGACGCCTGAGGGAATCGTATGAGTGAGAGACTACAGGCTCGAACCATACCCTAGGCAAGAATGCACGAACAAAATCGTAGATCTTATAAAAAATAAGCATATCACTTACAAACTGAAATAATCAGTTAAGTGATATGCTTATTTATTTTGAATTAAGATTGTTTTTCAAATTCAGATAGGATACCTACAATTGTTTGCACTGCTTTTTCCATAACATCAATAGACGCATATTCAAATGGTCCATGGAAATTAGCGCCACCAGTAAATAAATTTGGTGTAGGTAAGCCCATATAAGAAAGTTGAGAACCATCAGTACCACCACGAATCGGCTCTATTACAGGTGTAATACCTAAAGATTTAATCACTTTCTCAGGTATATCGATTAGCTCAGGATGAGGTTTGATTTTTTCACCCATATTATAATATTGGTCATCGATTTGAACTTTAATCAGTTCTTCATCATAATGGTGGTTTAAATTTTTGGCGATATCTAACAAATGATTTTTTCTACGCTCAAATTGTGCTTTGTCATGGTCACGAATAATATATTGTAATGTTGCTTTTTCAACGTTACCTTCCATTTGCATTAAATGGTAAAAGCCTTCATATCCTTCAGTATGTTCAGGTACTTCATCAGCTGGTAACTGTTCATTAAAAGTCATTGCTAACGTGTTAGCATTGACCATAACATCTTTAGCTGAACCAGGATGAACATTGACACCATTAACTTCTACAACAGCCATAGCTGCATTAAAGCTTTCGTATTGTAGTTCGCCTTCTAAACTGCCATCCATTGTATAAGCAAAGTCAGCATTGAAACGTTCTACATCAAAGTTGTGTGGCCCTTTACCAATTTCTTCGTCAGGCGTAAAGCTAAATCGAATGTCACCGTGTTTGATTTCTGGATGATCAATTAAGTAAATAATAGCTTCCATAATTTCTACGACACCAGCTTTATCGTCTGCACCTAGCAATGATGTGCCATCAGTTGTCATTAATGTATGCCCGATAACATCTTTTAATTGTGGGAAAGTATTTGGGCTAAGCACTTTTTCTGTCTGACCTAACTGAATATCTTCCCCGTTATAATTTTCTACAATTACTGGATTAACGTTTGTAGCATTATAATCAGGTGATGTATCAATATGTGCTAATAAACCAACAGTAGGAACCTTTTTATCGGTATTAGATGGTAATGTAGCCATTAAATACCCTTTGTCATCTACTGTTACTTCAAGGTTAAGTGCTTTAATTTCTTCTTCAAGAAGTTTAATTAAATCCCATTGCTTTTCAGTAGAAGGTGTTGTTGTACTATTTGGATCCGCTTGTGTGTCTATCTTTACATATCTTTCTAATCGATCAATTAGACGTTGTTTCACATTATTCTCTCCCTTTTACTTCTATTTACTTTACTTATTATACGCTTTTTTGTTTCTTAGAAGCAAAAAATTGCTTAGTACGAATGTAAATTTGGAAGACAATTTCTGAACTTAAAATACCAAACGCAATAGCTCCAGATATTAGTGTAGCTTGTAATGACGTATTGATAGCTACATCATAATTATTAATAACTAAGTTTTTAGTGGCATCATAAGCTAAACCACCGGGAACTAAAGGAATAATACCAGCTACTATAAAAATAATCATAGGACGTTTATAGTAGCGGCTCATGATATGACTCATGATAGCTAAAGTGAAACTCCCGTAGAACGAAGCTTGAACTTTATCAATACCGAAGTCTAAAGAAACAGTATAAATCATCCAAGCTATGGCGCCAACAACACCACAAGCAATTAGAAGTCTTCTAGGTGCATTAAAAATGACAGAGAAGAATAATGTTGCAGTAAAACTTAATAGTATTTGATAAATATAATCTAACATTCATAGCACCTTCCTTAACTTAGTAATAATACAATTGCTACGCCAGCACCGATTGCAAATGCTGTTAAAGCCGCTTCTACACCTTTAGAAATACCAGCTAATAATTGACCAGCCATCAAATCTCTTATTGCATTTGTAATAAGAACACCTGGTACAAGTGGCATAACAGAGGCAATGGTAATTAAACTTAAATTATCTCCGTAAAAGAAATTGACACTTATTGTAGCTATTGTAGCTATAATTAATGAACTAATAAATTCAGTAAAAAATTTAATGCGTATCGTATTATGTACAATTGCCATTGTTAAATACCCAGTACCACCAGCTATAAATGAAGGGATAACATCAGGTTGTTTACCGCCAAACATAGGTAAGAAACATGCTGATGCAATAGCTGCTGCCAAAACTTTTAACCAAAAAGGAAATTGTAATGCAGCATGATGTAAATGTATCAATTCAGATTTAGCTTCATCTATCGATAATTCGTTATTTGCAATCTTTCTGGAAATTTGATTCGTCAGAGATATTTTCTCTAAATCTGTCGATCTTTCATCTATTCTTATCAATCTAGTGTTAGTTCTATCATTTAATGAGAAAATAATTGCTGTGGAAGTTACAAAGCTATGTGTATTTTCTAAGCCATAACTCGTTGCGATTCTAGCCATTGTGTCTTCAACTCTATATGTTTCAGCACCGCTTTCCAAAAGGATGCGTCCTGCTGTCATAACGACATCGATTATTTTATTCTCATCTATTATCGTGAAGTCCTTTAATTCTTCCATAATAACCTCCATGTTCGCAATGAATAAAATATAATCCTTATATAACAACAATTCAACAAAAAACATAGAATTGCAATAGGCAATTCTATGTTTAGTTTATAATTTAATAATTGGATTGAACATTACTTTGTTTTGACCTTGTAATTTCGCTTCATGTAACATATCATCCGCGTCTTTAAATACACGTCTTTTAGATTTATTATCCTCTTCTGTTAAATAGCCGACCCCTATGGAGACAGAAAGTTTTATTGTGTCTTTGTTAGGTAAATGGAACGTTGATTGTTGCACACTATCTCTAATACTTTCGGCTAACTTAATCGCACTATCTAATGATTCATCAATCAATATAATAGAAAATTCTTCTCCTCCGTTACGGAATGCTTTTACGTCTTTAGGCAAGTAATTAATGAGTAATTGGGACATCTGTTTGAGTACTGCATCACCAGCCGTATGAGAATATTCATCATTTACATCTTTAAATCCATCTATATCAATTAACAACAATGCCATAGATTGTTGTTGTTCAGTAACGAGTTCAGTTGTTCTATTTAAATATCTATCGAATTCTTTTACGTTTCCTAATCCAGTTAAATAATCGACTGATTCTTCATTTTCATAACGGGAAATAAGATTTTTAAGAATCCATATATCGCGATAAACACTCGCACTAATAATACTAAGGATAAAGGAAATTGGTACGAGAAACAACCATTCATTCAACCATGAATCAGGGTTTAAGAATATTAAAGTAATAACAATAATAAGGATACTGATTAAATATAATAATTGTATGCTAACAAAATCACTTTGTTTAAGAAATGGACCAATCATACCAACTACTACTGCTATTATGAGTAGATGTAAGTCATCTAAAAATGGTGTGTTGAATATAAACATATCTACTAGCAAAATGATGACTGCACTGAATGAGGTATAAAATAAATTTGTAAATCTACCTAAGAACAATAACGGGATAAAGCTTAACGTGATAACATAATCATGATATTGAATAGGGTTGGATATTAACAATATCGAAACACCAGTCATTAGAATGGTGATATAATTTTGTGAAAATTTTACGGTTCTAGTTTCACTATATTGGATGCGATGGTATAGATAAAAAGACGCAATAGTTACAGAAATATTAAATATAATTGCTTGTATCATATAGCACCATCCTTCATTTTATAAGCCATATGATATTGTAATCTATTAGATGACGTTTGTCACGATATAACAAGTATTTTCGGAAAAAAAGTTTCATTTTTCACAGCTTGTAGGAATTAAAAGCTGAATATTTACTACCGAAACAATTGGGAATATATGGGATGCAGTGGTTTTTATAGCATGTGAGCTGAAATTTTGATATTCTTAAAGAAATGTTTTATTAACATTATTCTTCAATTATAAGATGAAGGTGAATCCATGTTTACTTTGCAATTAATATTATTAACGATGATTGTGAGCTTAATACTTACACCTTTAGTAATTGTACTTTCTAAAAAAATAGGTGCTGTTGATATGCCTAATGTAAGAAAAGTACATACTAAACCAGTTTCAGTATTGGGCGGAACAGTTATTTTGCTATCTTTTCTTATCGGGTTATGGTGGGGCAAACCAGTTGAACATGAAATAATACCTATTATATTAGGCGCAATTGTTATTTATTTAATTGGTTTAGTCGATGATTTATACGATATGAAACCACTGGTGAAACTTGCAGGACAAATAGCAGTTTCACTTATAGTTGTATTAAATGGTGTTACATTAGACTTTATAACATTGCCTTTTGGAATTGTTATAGAATTCGGCATATTTAGTATACCTATGACTATATTTTGGGTAGTCGCAGTTATGAATGCAATTAATTTAATAGATGGATTAGATGGTCTAGCTTCAGGTATTTCGTGTATTGCGCTTGTAACGATTGGATTTATTGCCATATTACAACAAAATATTTTCATAATGATGATATGTAGCGTGTTAATTGGTTCGTTATTAGGATTTTTAGTTTTCAATTCGCATCCAGCAAAAATATTCCTTGGAGATAGTGGTGCATTGTTGTTAGGTTATATTATTGGTGTTTTATCACTATTAGGTTTTAAAAACATTACATTAATATCACTATTTTTCCCGATGGTTATTTTAGCAGTACCATTTATAGACATGTTGTTTGCTATAATTCGAAGATTACATAATAAGCAATCCATAGTACAGGCAGATAAATCACATTTACATCATAAGTTATTGGATTTAGGCTATACACATAGACAGACAGTAGTATTAATCTATATGATTGCTATATTGTTTAGCATATCTAGTGTCATACTATACTTATCACCGCCATACGGTGTATTGATGATGTTTATTATGATTTTAATTACAATTGAATTAATCGTAGAATTTACAGGTTTAATACATCCTAATTACAGACCTATACTCAATTTATTAACACGGTCTAAATATAAAGAAGAACGCTAAATTTAGCGTTCTTCTTCTTTGTTATATGGAAACGGTAAGGCAATAGTTTCTTCTCTATTTAATTCGTATTTTCCTTGATTAATTTCATCTAAGAAATTCATAAAGTTTTCTTCTTCTGAGGCAATCACGTGTATCGTATATTTCACTTTATCAGTGTAGGCTGTATCAACAAGCATATATTCTGTTTGTTGTAATTCATATTCAAAACGGCCCGTTTGATCATAATCTAAAGTGACTTCAAACGGTATAGCTTCAAGTAAAATGATACGACCGATTTCATTAATCACTTGGCTTACTGCACTTCCGTAAGCTCTGATAAGTCCTCCGGCACCAAGTTTTATGCCACCAAAGTAACGGGTAACCACAACAACTACATTATGTAATTGTTGCTTTTTTAATACTTCGAGCATTGGTACACCAGCAGTTCCAGAAGGCTCTCCGTCATCATTGGCTTTTTGTGTGAGCATAGTTGGTCCGATGACGTAACTTGAGCAGTTATGAGTCGCTGAATGATGTTCTTTTTTCTTTTGCTGTATGAATGCTTTAGCTTCTTCTTCTGTTTCGGCCGGGTGAATACTCGCTATAAATCTAGATTTATTTATTATTATTTCAGTTTCATGTGGTGCTTTTATAGTAATTAGTCCTTCAGCCATGTTAAAACTTCTCCCTTTACATCGTTATCTGTTACGATATATTATATACTATTGAAATTAGACGGGAAAGGATTGTATCAATTGAAGAAGAATAAATTAATATTTTTATGCATAGCTTTGACTTTAATATTAGCGGCGTGTGGTTCTAAAGATGAACCTAAACAAGAAACGAAGGATAAAGACGATAGCCAAGGTGTATTATTAGATGATAAAGGCAATCCGAAAGAAACAATTGAGGTAGATAAAGATACAGAGAAAGCTGTTAAAGATGCGATTGAGAAAAATAGGAAATCTTTAAACGAAGGTAATGTAGATAAGTATATTGATACGATAGATCATGATTCAAAACAGTTAGATGTTAAAGAAGAAAAGTCAGTTTTACAAGATACGCTTAAAGATTATAAGTTTGATAAAAAAATTTCTAATATTAAATTTTTAGAAAAAGATAAAGATAAGGTTGTTGTGTTTTATAATGTAGATACTACAGCTCACCCGAAAAGTGGTGGAGATGATGAAAAAAAATCATTTAATGAAGTCGTAACACTTGTTAAGAAAGATAACACTTATAAGTATTCTAAAATGGCACAAGCAGCAATTTAATAGATAAAGTACTTTTCAAATATCTGTTTATTAGATATGATGTTTATGGAAGAGAATCTAGGAGGAAAAATTTTATGAAAATTGCTGTAATAACGGATTCGACAGCATATTTAGATCAGGCTTATATTGATGAATATCAAATTAAAATAATCCCTTTAAATGTGATTTTTAAAGATGAAACATACAGAGAATTAATAGATTTAAATACGGAAGATTTTTATAAAAGAATGAGAAATGAAACACAACTACCAACTACTTCTCAACCTACAATTGGAGACTATGTAGCGTTATTAGAAGAATTGGAAAGAGAAGGATATACAGATGTGATTGCAATTCATCTATCCAGTGGTATTAGCGGTGCTTACCAAGGTGCTATTACTGCAAACTCTATGGTTGAAGGTATAAAAGTACATCCATTTGACTCAGAAATATCTTGTATGGTTCAAGGCTTTTACACGTTGAAAGCTAGTCAACTTATTCGAGAGAATGTGCCGCTTGAAAGCATTTTAAAGCAATTAGAAGAAATGAAGCAAGCAGCCAATGCATACTTTATAGTTGATGATTTAAACAACCTTAAAAAGGGCGGACGTCTTAATGGCGCTCAAGCTTTAGTAGGCACAATGTTACAGGTGAAACCTATACTTCATTTTGTTGATACTAAAATTGTCCCTTATGAGAAGGTTAGAACGAAAAAAAGAGCAATGAAACGAATCGAAGAACAAATTGCTAAAGAAATAGACCAGTCTTCGGAAGTTTCAATCTGTGTTATACATGCCAATGATGAAGAAGGCGCACTTGCTTGGAAGAAACAACTAGAAGAAAAGTTTCCAAAAGCAAATGTAATTATTAGTTACTTTGGTCCTGTCATCGGAACACATTTAGGAGAAGGCTCTTTAGGTGTAGGCTATACAACAACACCAATCGATTTAACAAAATAATATAATGTCAGCACAAAAAGCATATGCTTTTTGTGCTTTTTTATTGGAGGTAATATGAAATATTATGGCCGTATTTGTCATGATTTAAGTGACATTACTGATGAAAAAATTTTAAAAACTTTACCAGGGGTTACAATCGTTAATGATAAGTATAAATGTAATCAATGTACAAATACTGATCAAAGGATGTTCTATCATTATTATTGTTACCACTGTAATAAAGAAACTATTTATTGTAGAAGTTGTATTCAACTTGGTAAAGTTCAAAGTTGTAAAAATATATACGTGATAGAAAGTCACAGAGAAGAGACATCCGGATACTTTAAACTAGATTTTAAATTAAGTCCTCAACAAGAACTAGCTTCTCAAAAGGTTAGTGAAGCTATCTTGTCACATTCCCCATTGCTATTGCACGCAGTTACAGGTGCAGGAAAGACAGAAATGATTTTTGAAGGTATTTCTAAAGCAAGACGTAAAGGTTATAACGTGGCTGTTGTCTCTCCAAGAGTAGATGTTGTTAAAGAAGTATATTTAAGGTTGAAACAGGCTTTTGTTGATGAACAAATAGATTTATTATATGAAGGACAGATTGCTAAATTTAACAGCACCTTTATTGTATCTACAGTTCATCAGTTGATGAGATATTATCAACATTTTGATGTGGTAATCGTTGACGAGGTTGATGCATTTCCTTTAGAAATGGACAATCAGTTAATGACAACGATAAGTAAAGCAACTCGTATACAATCTAGTCATATTTATTTAACTGCTACTCCTAACAAACAACTGCGTTCACTTTTCAAAGAACATCAAATAATAACTTTACCTGCACGCTATCACGGACACCCTCTACCTGTACCAGAATTTCATTATAATATTGTTAAGACAACAAAAATAAATCATAAATTACTAAAATTTTTAAAAAGACAAGTTAATGAAAACAGAAAAACATTTGTATTTTTCCACGATATTAATTATATGGAATCTGTATTCAAACTATATACGCAGTACTTTTCAAAGATTGAATGTGTATCGAGTCAAGATCCAGAAAGACATGAGAAAGTTAGTCGTTTAAGAAATAATGAAGTTGATATCATGTTTACAACGACTATTTTAGAGAGAGGTGTTACGTTACCAGCGTTGGATGTTGTAGTTATTCGAACAGATATGTTTACTTCAAGTGCTATTATTCAAATTGCAGGAAGAGTCGGTAGAAAGACTTCTAATCCGACAGGAAACGTAATATGTTACAACAAAGGGATAACTAAAGAAATGGACTTAGCAAGAAAAGAAATTATGAGCATGAATAAACTTGCTAAAGAAAGAGGATGGTTAAAGTGAAAAAATGCTTAATCTGTCAAAATTCAATAAATGAATCGATAAATTTATTGAATTTATTTAATCAATCTCAAAATATATGCCGATCTTGCCAGTTAAATTTGACGTTCAATCATAATGTACGAAGATGTACAAAATGTTTGAAAATATTATCAGAAGATGAACATGAATGTTTAGATTGTATGTGGTTATCTCAAAGTTATAAGTTAATTAATCAACTACATACACTTTATGATTATCAAACTTTCATTAAAACATTGATGCATCAATATAAATTTTCTGGAGATTTAGCATTGTACGAAATATTTCAAATACCTAGAAAGATAATTAAAAATTATGATTTAATCGTGCCAGCACCTATTAATGATAATAAACTAAGAAATAGAACTTTCGATCACGTTGCGTACGTATTAGATAAACAAAACATACCTTATACACAACTATTTCAAACAGAAGAACGAAAAAAACAAGCTTGCTTGTCGAAAAAAGAAAGGTCAGAACAAAATAATCCATTTAAATTAATCGACGAAATAAACTTAGAAAATAAAAAAATATTACTAGTAGATGATATCTATACGACGGGTCTAACAATACATCAATTGGCCGAGCATTTACTTGTTAGAAAAATCAGAAAACTAGATGCCTTAACATTTGCAAGAGGATAAAATAATGGTAAAATAATAGTAGGAAGAAACACAAAGAGAATAGCGCATTAAAGGAGTCGGTGCTTTATGATCAGATTTGAAATTCATGGTGAAAACATCACAGTGACTGATCCGATAAGAAATTATATTGAGGACAAAGTAGGTAAATTAGAACGTTACTTTACAAATGTCCCGGAAGCGATAGCTCATGTTAAAATTAAAACTTATCAGGATTCAAGTAGTAAAGTTGAAGTAACAATTCCGTTGAAAGAAGTTACTTTAAGAGCTGAAGAAAAACATGATGATTTATATGCTGGAATCGACTTAATAACTAACAAATTAGAAAGACAAGTGCGTAAGTACAAAACAAAAGTAAACAGAAAGTATCGTGATAAAGGACGAGAAAAAGACATATTCGCTACTACTGAACCAGGTTATCCGGAGGAAAACGAAGAAAACGATAGTGAAATAGAAATTATTCGTTCTAAACAGTTCGCATTGAAACCTATGGATTCTGAAGAAGCTGTTTTACAAATGAATCTACTAGGTCATGATTTCTACATCTTCACAGATGCAGAAACAGATGGAACAAGTATAGTTTACAAACGTAAAGACGGTAAATATGGTTTAATTGAAACATCAATACAATAAATGAATAAACCGAAAACTGATGCAGAACTTCTGTGTCAGTTTTCTTTGTGTAATAATAGCTTTTCGTTAAAAGAGGTGGTAATCTTAAATAGTATAAAAATAAAAATAAAAGTGTTATGATATATTGTTGTAAGATTACTAGTTTCCTAGTTGAAGGAGAGAACAAAATGGGTTTTTTATCAAAATTAGCTGATGGTAATAAGCGAGTTGTAAAATCACTTGCAAAATTAGCAGATCAAGTCATCGGTTTTGAAGACGAAATTGCAAAACTAACAGATGACCAATTAAGAGAAAAGACAGTACAATACCAAAAAGAATTGGCAGAGATAGAAGATTATAAAAAACAAGAAAAGTATTTAGATAAAATACTTCCAGAAGCATATGCAATCGTAAGAGAAGCTTCTACACGTGTATTTAGCATGACACCATTTAAAGTACAAGTTATGGGTGGTATTGCAATTCATCGTGGTGATATATCAGAAATGAAAACTGGTGAAGGTAAAACGTTAACAGCAACAATGCCTGTATATTTAAATGCTCTGAGTGGCAGAGGGGTACATGTTGTTACAGTAAACGAATATTTATCTAGTTTCCAAAGTGAAGAAATGGCAAAACTATACAACTTCTTAGGTTTATCTGTAGGCTTGAATTTAAATTCTTTAAGTACAGAAGAAAAAAGAGCGGCATATGCTGCAGATATTACGTATAGTACGAATAATGAATTAGGCTTTGACTATTTAAGAGATAACATGGTCACATACAAAGATGACCGCGTAATGAGACCATTAAACTTTGCGATTATCGATGAAGTCGACTCTATTTTAATTGACGAAGCGAGAACACCGTTAATCATATCTGGTGAAGCAGAAAAATCTACGACACTTTATACTCAAGCAAATGTTTTCGTTAAAATGTTAAAAGATGAAGATGACTTTACGTATGATGAAAAGACAAAAGCGATTACGTTAACTGAACAAGGTATTGATAAAGCAGAACGCATGTTTAAAATAGATAACTTGTTCGATGTTAAAAATGTAAACTTAATGCATCATATCAACATTGCATTAAAAGCAAATCGTACGATGTTTAAAGACAAGGACTATGTTGTTGAAGACGGTGAAATAATGATTGTTGACCAATTTACTGGTCGTACAATGCCGGGCCGTCGTTTCTCAGATGGATTGCATCAAGCTATTGAAGCTAAGGAAGGATTAGAAATTCAAAATGAGTCTAAAACAATGGCTTCTATTACATTCCAAAACTTCTTTAGAATGTACAATAAATTATCTGGTATGACAGGTACTGCTAAGACGGAAGAAGAAGAATTTAGAAACATTTATAATATGACTGTAACTCAAATTCCTACTAATAGACCTATTCAACGTAAAGATGAAGCAGATATGATATTTGCGTCTCAAAAAGGTAAGTTTGATGCTGTAGTTAGAGATGTCATCGAATTATACAAAAAAGGTCAACCAGTACTATTAGGTACAGTAGCGGTTGAAACGAGTGAATATATCTCGAACTTACTGAAGAAAAAAGGCGTAAGACATGATGTTTTAAACGCGAAAAACCATGAACGTGAAGCGGAAATTATTCAAAGCGCTGGTGAAAAAGGCGCTGTTACAATCGCGACAAACATGGCTGGTCGTGGTACAGACATTAAACTAGGCGAAGGCGTTATAGAATTAGGTGGACTAGCAGTTATCGGTACAGAAAGACATGAATCTAGACGTATTGATGACCAATTAAGAGGTCGTTCTGGACGTCAAGGTGACGTTGGTAAAAGTAGATTCTATTTATCGTTACAAGATGAATTAATGGTGAGATTCGGCTCTGAACGCATGCAATCATTGATGGGCAGACTAGGTATGAATGATGATACACCTATTGAATCAAAAATGGTTTCAAGAGCGGTAGAGTCTGCTCAAAAACGTGTTGAAGGTAATAACTTTGATGCTCGTAAACGTCTATTAGAATATGATGATGTCTTAAGACAACAACGTGAAATTATATACGGTGAACGTAATGATATTATTGAAAATGATAATGTCGAAAATATCGTTAAAGGTATGATTAAATCTTCTCTTGAACGTGGTATAAACTATCATTTATCTGCTAATGAAGATGATATTGATTATGAAGCACTTGTTCAATATATCGAAGATTCTTATCTACAACCTGGTGTAATTAAAGCAGATGATATCCGTGGAAGAGACTATGAAGATATCCAAGAAATTGTACTTGAGAAAATTAAAGACCAATATAAACATCAACAAGAAGAATTCGGAGATCAAATGTCTGAATTTGAACGTATGATTGTATTAAGAACGATAGACCGTAAATGGACAGATCATATCGATACGATGGATCAATTACGTACAGGTATTCACTTGAGATCTTATGGTCAAATAAATCCATTGCGTGAATATCAAAATGAAGGTTTAGAATTATTTGAAACAATGTTAAGTGACATTGAAGACGAAGTAAGTAAGTATATTTTAAAAGCTACAATTGACCGCGGTGAACAAGTAGAACGTCAACAAGTTGAAATTGGTGAAGCTAAACACGTTGGAGCAAACGACGGTAAAGAAAAAGTAAAACCTAAACCGATTGTTAAAGATGAACAAGTAGGTCGAAATGACCCTTGTCCTTGTGGAAGCGGCAAAAAATATAAAAATTGTCACGGTAAAGCGTAAAGGAGTTAAATTATGGAATTAACGGAAATTAAACAGATTTTAAATAAGCATAATGAAAAATTATTAAACATCAGGGGGTCTCTTTGACTTAGAAAATAAAGAGACAAACATACAAGAATATGAAGAAATGATGGTTGATCCTTCTTTTTGGGATGATCAGAATAAAGCACAAGAAATTATTAATAAAAATAATGCACTCAAGTCAGTTGTAAATGATTTTTATAATTTAGAAAATCAAATTGAAGATTTGTATACAACGATTGAATTACTACAAGAAGAATATGACGAAGATATGCATAAAGCTTTAGAGTCTGACTTAAAAACAATTAATAAAGATATAGAACAATTTGAATTGAATCTATTATTAAATGGAGAGCATGACGAGAATAATGCGATATTAGAATTACATCCTGGTGCTGGCGGAACAGAATCTCAAGATTGGGGTTCTATGTTACTCAGAATGTATCAACGATTCGCTGAACATAAAGGCTTTAAAGTTGAGACATTAGATTACCAAAATGGTGATGAAGCAGGAATTAAAAGTGTAACTTTATTAATTAAAGGGCACAATGCTTATGGCTATTTAAGAGCTGAAAAAGGTGTTCATAGATTAGTACGTATTTCTCCATTTGATTCTTCAGGAAGAAGACATACATCATTTGTTTCTTGTGAAGTTACACCAGAATTTAATAATGAAAAAATTGAAATCGAAGTTAATTCTGAAGATATATCAGTAGACACTTATAGAGCATCCGGTGCAGGTGGACAGCACGTTAATACTACTGATTCAGCGGTGCGTATTACACACCAACCAACAGGCATCGTTGTTACTTGTCAAAATGAGCGTTCTCAAATTAAAAACAGAGAGCAAGCAATGAAAATGTTAAAAGCTAAACTTTATCAAAGAGAATTAGAAGAACAAGCTGCTGCTTTAAATGAAATAAGAGGCGAGCAGAAAGAAATTGGGTGGGGAAGTCAAATACGTTCTTACGTATTCCATCCATATGCGATGGTTAAAGATCATAGAACCAATGAAGAAACAGGAAATACAAGTGCAGTAATGGACGGAGAAATTGATCCGTTTATAGATGCATATTTACGTAGTCAATTAAACGAGCAATCATAAAATAAAGTAAACAAAAATCAGGTGAAATTCTTAAATAACAAGAAATTCACCTGATTTTTTTGATGAACATAATAGTTAAGGTTTTGTGAAAAAATACACAATATCGTTTTAAAATAAACACAATCATGGTAAAATATTAATGTGATTATATATTAATATGGGGTGTAAAACATGAGATTTAAAATGGGCATTATTTCAATCGTTGCGGCTTCTTCATTAGTGTTTGCTGGATGTGGAAATTCTTCATCGGACGAAAGTAAATCTGAAGAATATAGCTCTCAGGGGGAAAAGATTTTTAAAAATAATTCTTGTGTCGGCTGTCACGGTAAAGACTTAGAAGGTGCTTCTGGTCCATCATTGAAAAATGTAGGTTCTAAACTATCAGAACAAGATATAGAGAAAATTATCAATGAAGGTAAAGGTAGTATGCCGAGTAAAGTAGTTGATGAAAAAGAAGCTAAAGAAGTAGCAAAATGGTTAGCAGAACAAAAATAAAGTACAGAGTTATAAGTTACGAAAACTTATAACTCTGTATTTTTCTTTTTTTATAATTGTTACATTGTATTTTAATGAAATAAGAATTGGTAAATGGTTTTTGGATAAATTCTCCATCGACAATGATTTTTTTGACGATATTATATTATGAATATTATTTAATACTAGCTATTAAGACTGTCATAATAATCTTTATAGATATTTTTAATTTAAATTATAGAAAGGTAACGTTTATATTACGAATATGTAACAAAGGAATTTGTGCGATGATTTTATGATATTATATTTCCAGTAATAGTTGAGGGAAACTCAAATTAATATAAATATAAATAAAAACATATAAATCTCAGGAGGATTTAACCATCATGAAGAAGACATTAGTTACGTTTGCATCTGTTACAGCTTTAACATCTTTAGTACAAACAACAGCTTTTGCTGCAGAGCATGAAGTTAAAGAAGGTGAAACATTAGCAACTATCGCACAGGAATATGGGACTTCTATTTCAAATCTTAAAGAATTAAATAAAATTTCTACTGAAGTTTCAGTAGGACAAAATATAAAAGTATTAAAAGATGACGTTTATGTTATACAAGAAGGCGATACACTCAATAAAATCTCTAAAAAATTTGACGTAACTGTATCAGAATTAAAAGAATGGAATAACTTGTCATCAGATATTATTTTAGTTGGTAAACCATTATTAGTATCAGCAGACGCTCAATTATCTGGCGATGAAGCTACTGCAGAACCAACTACTGTTTCAATTAACGCACCTGAAGCATCAGCTCAAGAAGAAAGCTTATTAAGATATGTTTTTGAGCAAACTTCAACTGGTAGTGAGTATAATACTGAAGACTACCAAGCATACGCTTTACCAACGTTTAATAATGAATCGCCAACTACTGCAGTATCGTATAGCAGACCATCATCAGGTGGGGGGGCTAATTTATATACTTCAGGTCAATGTACTTACTATGCATTTAGTAAACGACCTGATATTGGAAGCACTTGGGGAAATGCTAACAACTGGGCTAATGCAGCTGCACAATCTGGTTATACAGTTAACAATACTCCTTCAGCAGGCGCTATATTACAATCTACAGCTGGTGGCTACGGTCATGTAGCATACGTTGAAAATGTTAACTCTGATGGTTCTCTACAAGTATCAGAGATGAACTATCAAGGTGTAGGAGTTGTTTCTTCACGAACAATTTCAGCTTCTGCAGCTAAAGCATACAACTATATACATTAGTCATTTTAGTTAAATATGTACAAGCAAGTAGTTAATTCAATTATGAATTTAAACTATTTGCTTTTTTTTATAACTTTAGTTGATATAATAAATGTAAATTAAGCTGAAGAGGTTTGAAGTAATGAAAAAATGGTTAAAAATCATACTAGTATTAATTTTAATGAGTATTATAGGAATAAGTATATATAAAGTGATAGACGTAAATAAGTTTCAAAATAAAGAACAATTTCAAGAACAACAGGGCGAACAAACTTTTCAAAATAGTCATCCTGCAACTGGTTTAAATGTTAATGATGAAAAAGTGAAAACTTTTGATAAACTTGAACCAACTGAATTAAAAAAAGTAACTTCTAAAAATGAAATTACAGTTATTAATTTATTTGCTTCATGGTGCGATCCTTGTAAGAGAGAAATGCCCGAGCTTGTTAAATACGCTAAGCATTCCAATAAAGATGTGGAACTGATAGGTTTAAATGTTAAAGATAAAAGAAAACCAGCACAACAACTTATTGATGACGTTCATGTAAATTATGATATATATGTAGCAGAAGAAGACTTTTTGAAAAAGTTTAAATCTTATAATATACCAACAACACTTTTCGTGAATAAAGAAGGGAAAGTAGAAAAAGTATATTTAGGAGAATTGTCCGAAAAAACACTAAATAACTTAGTCTTACAATTAAAGGAGGAACATTAATTTGGGGGTACACCAATATTTTAAAAGTTTAACAGATTTAGAGAAATTAGTAAGATGTCCTGGAAAATTCAAATTTCAAGACCATAATGTGGCAGCACATTCTTTTAAAGTAACTAAAATAGCACAATATTTAGCTACAGTTGAAGAAGCAAATGGCCAAGAAATTAATTGGAAGCTTGTATATGAGAAAGCATTAAACCACGATTATCCCGAAATATTCACTGGTGATATTAAAACACCTGTAAAATATGCTTCGTATGAATTGAAAAAATTATTTTCTCAAGTTGAAGAAGAAATGATAGAAAAGTTTATAACAGAAGAATTTCCTGAAGAATATCAAAGTATATATAGACATAGACTACAAGAGGGTAAAGATGATAGTATAGAAGGACAAATACTCAGTGTTGCTGATAAAATTGACTTGCTTTATGAATCTTTTGGAGAAATTCAAAAACGAAACCCTGAACCTTTGTTTTTTGAAATTTACGAAAGCTCATTAGAAACAATTATGCAATTCGATCATTTATCATCAGTACAAGATTTTATTCAAAATATTATACCGGAAATGTTACAAGAAAAATTTATTCCACGTTCTGAATTAAAAGAAACGACAATGACAATTCTTGAAAAACGTGAAACAAAAAGGAGTTAACGAATTGAATGATTTGGCCAATTCTAGCATTGTTCCTCCCTTGTTTACTGGTTATAGTTTTGACACAAATCACTCAAAATAAATGGATTGGATTACTGATTGCAACAGTTATTATCGGTGCATCAGTTTACAAAGGGTTCTTTCATGATGAGTTGATTATTGTGTTAGATGTTATCAGTCTAGTCGCTGGTTATTATATCGTGGACGCACTTAAAATAGATAAAATTGAATCAAGATAGATAAGAGGATAAATCAATGTGATTTTTCCTCTTATTTGTATTTTTATAAACTTAGAACGAACAAATGTTTGGTTATTTTTACAAAAATTTGTTAAAATATATTTATATATTTGAGAAAATTAGGAGGTTACTATGCAACATATTCCTTTTGAAATACATTCTGAATACTCTCCGCAAGGCGATCAACCTGAAGCAATTAAATCTCTTGTAAAGGGTATTAAAGACGGTAAAAGACACCAAACATTATTAGGTGCTACTGGTACTGGTAAGACATTTACGATGAGTAATGTAATTAAAGAAGTTGGTAAACCGACATTGATTATTGCTCATAATAAAACGTTAGCCGGGCAATTATATAGTGAATTTAAAGAGTTTTTCCCTGAAAATCGTGTTGAATACTTTGTAAGTTATTATGACTATTATCAACCTGAAGCATATGTGCCTCAAACAGATACTTTCATAGAAAAAGATGCATCTATCAATGATGAAATAGATAAATTGCGCCATTCAGCTACAAGTTCATTGTTTGAACGTAATGACGTTATTGTTATTGCGAGTGTGAGTTGTATTTACGGTTTAGGAAATCCAGAAGAATATAAGGATTTAGTAGTGAGTGTACGTAAGGGCATGGAAATGGAAAGAAATGAATTATTAAGAAAATTAGTAGATAACCAATATGCTAGAAATGATATCGATTTTAGACGTGGTACATTTAGAGTTAGAGGGGATGTTGTTGAAATATTCCCAGCATCTCGTGATGAGCTATGTGTAAGAGTCGAATTTTTTGGTGATGAAATAGATAGAATTAGAGAAGTGAATTATTTAACTGGAGAAGTTATAGCAGAAAGAGAACATTTCCTATTTTATCCAGCTTCCCACTTCGTAACACGTGAAGAAAAAATGAAAGTTGCAATTGAACGAATTGAACAAGAATTAAAAGAACGTTTAGAAGAATTGCGTAAAGAAAATAAATTATTAGAAGCACAGCGTTTAGAACAAAGAACAAACTATGATTTAGAAATGATGAGAGAAATGGGATTTTGTTCAGGGATTGAGAACTACTCAGTTCACTTAACGTTACGTCCTAAAGGCTCTACTCCATATACATTATTAGATTATTTTGGTGATGATTGGTTAGTTATGGTTGATGAATCTCATGTTACATTACCACAAATTAGAGGTATGTATAATGGTGACCAAGCTAGAAAGAATGTACTTGTTGAACATGGCTTTAGACTGCCAAGTGCTTTAGATAATAGACCTCTTAAATTTGAAGAATTTGAAGAGAAAACGAAACAACTTGTGTATGTTTCAGCTACGCCTGGTCCATTTGAAATTGAGCATACAGATGAAATGGTTGAACAAATTATACGACCAACTGGTTTGTTAGATCCAATCATAGAAGTAAGACCTAGTAAAAATCAAATCGATGATTTAATGTCAGAAATAAACGAACGTGTTGAACAAAATGAGCGTGTTCTTATCACAACGCTTACGAAAAAAATGAGTGAAGATTTAACAACTTATTTAAAAGAAGCAGGGGTCAAAGTAAACTACTTACATTCTGAAATTAAAACACTCGAAAGAATTGAAATTATTAGAGACTTAAGAATGGGTGTTTATGATGTGTTAGTGGGTATTAACTTACTAAGAGAAGGTTTAGATATCCCTGAAGTGTCGCTTGTTACAATTTTAGATGCTGATAAAGAAGGTTTCTTAAGATCAGAACGGTCACTCATCCAAACAGCAGGTCGTGCTGCACGTAACGATAAAGGTAAAGTCATTATGTATGCTGACAAAATTACTGATTCTATGAGAACAGCTATTGATGAAACAAATAGACGTAGAGAAACACAAGAAGCATATAACGAAAAATATAATATTACGCCACAAACAATTAATAAGAAAATACGCGATGTCATATCTGCTACAGTTGAAACAGATGAAGTTAACGAACAAGACAAGAAAAAAGCACCTAAGAAACTCACGAAGAAAGAAAGAGAGAAAACAATTGAGCGCGTAGAGAACGAAATGAAAGATGCTGCGAAAGATTTAGACTTCGAACGTGCATCTGAATTAAGAGACATATTGTTTGAATTAAAAGCAGAAAGGTGACTGAGATGAAAAATAAATCCATCATCGTAAAGGGTGCGAGAGCACATAACTTAAAAAATGTAGATATTGAAATACCTAAAGATCAATTAATAGTGATGACAGGTTTATCTGGGTCAGGTAAATCTTCATTAGCTTTTGATACTATTTATGCTGAAGGACAAAGAAGGTATGTAGAATCTTTAAGTGCTTACGCAAGACAATTTTTAGGACAAATGGATAAGCCGGACGTTGATTTAATTGAAGGGCTGTCACCAGCTATTTCGATTGACCAAAAAACAACGAGTAAAAATCCGCGTTCTACTGTTGCAACGGTAACTGAAATTTATGATTATTTAAGATTACTATATGCAAGAGTAGGAAGACCGATATGTCCAAACCATGGTATAGAAATAAAATCTCAAACCGTGCAGCAAATGGTCGATCAAGTAATGGAGTTAGAAGAAAGAACTAAAATTCAAATTCTATCTCCAATAATTTCTGGAAGAAAAGGTTCACATAAGAAATTAATCGACGATATTGCTAAAAAGGGTTATGCAAGATTGAAAGTTGACGGCCAAATTTTAGACGTGGACGATGTACCAGAATTAAATAAAAATCAAAACCATACAATTCATGTCGTAATAGACCGCTTAGTCGTTAAAGATGGCATAGAAGCACGTCTAGCTGATTCATTAGAGACTGCTTTAGAATTAGCTGATGGTACTGCAATTGCTGACGTTATTGATGGTGATGAAATTAAGTTTTCAGAGCACCATGCATGTCCAATTTGCGGATTCTCTGTTGATCATTTAGAACCTAGAATGTTCTCATTTAACAGTCCATTTGGTGCTTGTCCATCGTGTGATGGTTTAGGCAGTAAATTAACAGTTGATATAGATTTAGTTGTGCCAGACAAAACTTTAAGCCTTAAAGATGGCGCTATATTACCATGGCAACCTATTAGTTCTAATTATTATCCAACGTTATTAGAACAAACATGTGAGCATTTTAAAATAGATATGGATAAGCCATTTAAAGATTTAACTAAAAAAGAAAAAAATATCATTTTACGTGGTCATGATGATGAAATTAAATTTGAATTTAATCAAGATTATGGTACAAAAGCAAAACGTACAAGAACGATGGCTTTTGAAGGTGTGTTGAATAACATCGAAAGAAGATACCATGATTCGCCATCTGAATATGTAAGAGAAGTTATGCAAAAATACATGGTCGAAAAAACATGTGAAACATGTAATGGTTATCGATTAAATGAAAAAGCTTTATGTGTTAAAGTAGACGGTCAACATATAGGTGAAGTTGTAAGATATTCTATAAGTGATTCGTTAAAACACTTCGATAATTTAACGCTTGATGAAACTGAACGTCAAATTGCTAAGCTAATTTTGAAAGAAATACACGAAAGACTAACATTCTTAAATGATGTTGGTTTAGAATATTTAACATTAAACAGATCATCAGGTACTTTATCTGGTGGTGAAGCGCAACGTATAAGATTAGCAACGCAAATTGGTTCAAGGTTATCAGGTGTACTTTATGTTCTCGATGAGCCTTCTATAGGACTACACCAACGTGATAATGACCGATTAATTAATACTTTGAAATCTATGAGAGATATGGGCAACACTTTAATTGTTGTGGAACATGACGAAGATACGATGAAAGCAGCAGATTACCTAGTAGATATAGGGCCTAAAGCTGGTGTTCATGGCGGTGAAATAGTTGCGAGTGGTACACCAGAAGAAGTCATGGCTAATGAAGATTCTTTAACTGGTCAATATTTAAGTGGTAAAGAAAAAGTTGTCGTGCCGGCTAAGAGAAGAAAAATAACGAAACGCAAAATTTCTGTAAAAGGTGCAACGAGTAACAACTTGAAGAATGTAGATGTAGATTTTCCATTATCAGTATTGACTTGTGTAACGGGTGTTTCTGGTTCCGGCAAAAGTTCATTAGTTAACGAAGTATTATACAAAGGACTTCAAAAACAACTTTATAATACAAAAACAAGACCTGGTGCACACAAATCTATTAAAGGTGTTAATGAAATAGAAAAAATTATTGATATAGATCAATCACCAATAGGTAGAACACCAAGATCTAACCCGGCGACATATACAGGTGTATTCGATGATATTCGCGATGTATTTAGTCAAACGAATGAAGCTAAAGTAAGAGGTTATCAAAAAGGTAGATTTAGTTTTAACGTTAAAGGTGGCCGTTGTGAAGCATGTAAAGGCGATGGAATCATCAAAATTGAAATGCATTTCTTACCTGATGTATACGTACCATGTGAAGTTTGTGATGGAAAAAGGTATAATAGAGAAACGTTAGAAGTAACATATAAAGGAAAAAATATTTCTGACGTATTAGAAATGACTGTAGAAGATGCGTATCATTTCTTTGAAAGCTTGCCAAAGATAAATAGAAAGCTTAAAACACTTGTTGATGTTGGCCTAGGTTATATTAAACTCGGTCAACCTGCTACAACTTTATCCGGTGGTGAAGCTCAACGTGTGAAGCTGGCATCTGAACTGCACAGACGTTCTAACGGTAAGTCGTTATATATTCTTGACGAACCAACAACTGGTTTACACGTTGATGATATAAAACGCTTGCTAAGTGTATTAAACAGACTTGTAGAAAATGGTGACTCTGTCATTATTATAGAACATAATTTAGATGTCATTAAAACAGCAGACTATATCGTTGATTTAGGTCCAGAAGGTGGAGATGGCGGTGGAGAAATCATCGCAACAGGAACACCAGAAGATATAGTAGAAGTAGATACATCATATACTGGTAAATATTTAAAGCCGATCTTAGAAAGAGATCGAGCATAAAACGGGAGGCGAAAGTATGAACGAAGTACAGTTAAAGATTTTAGAATTAATCGAGAAAGACCATATTAATGTAGATGAAGCGGTGAAACTATTAGAAGCTACTTCAAATAATGGTCAAAAATCAACAGCATTCACAAGTAAATCTAGAGAAAATGTAGAAACATTATTTGAAGATTTATTTGAAAAAGTAAAATCAACAGCTAAAAACGGTAAAACTGAATTTGATAAACAATTTCAAAATAGAGAAAACAGCGATGTGGATCCAGTACAACAATTAGACGAATCATTAAGAACAATTATCCGCTCATTTAACAAAGGGAACAACGAGAATAACGATAATAATAACAACGATCAAAATAATAATTTATAAGTAGCTTAGAAAGTTACGTTTGGGAGCGGGAGAGAAATCTCATTTTAATAAAAAGATTTCGTAGTCCCACCTAGTCAGCTACTGCCTTTATAATGAGAGACTGAGACATGTATTTATGTCCAGTCTCTTTTTTATTAGAAATAATATAAATTCTGGTCATATAGAAATTTACGAGTCTCTAAAGTTGCTAGAGAAGTGTCACGTGCAACATTTCTATATTTAAAGTCAAATAATTTAAAATAACGAACTTTAATCTTCTAGTTTTTGCTTTATTGTCACTTTTCGTATATTTATAATGATTGCAGTTATCACTAAAGTTCATTAGAATTAACATATATTAACCTAGAGGTGAACCTATGATTACAAGTAGTAAATTAATAGAACAATTTAACATGGAAGTCATTGCTGGGAAGGCTGGACTCCATCGCAAAGTAACTGAAACTGATTTATCAAGACCTGGGCTCGAGATGGCAGGGTATTTTTCACATTATTCTTCAGACAGAATTCAAGTATTAGGTACGACAGAATTATCATTTTATAATTTGTTGCCGGATGAAGAAAAAGAAGGACGCATGGCTAAATTATGTAGACCGGAAACACCAGCTATTATTATAACGCGTGGACTAGAAGCGCCTGAAGAATTAAAAGAAAGCTGTAATAGAGAGAATACGCCACTACTTATCAGCGAATCATCAACTACAAAATTGATGGGACAAGTGACAAGCTATTTAGAAAGAGAATTAGCGCCTGAAACTTCGTTGCACGGTGTACTTGTTGACGTTTATGGTGTTGGTGTTCTTATTACTGGCGATAGTGGTGTTGGTAAGAGTGAAACAGCATTAGAACTTGTAAAAAGAGGTCATCGTCTTGTAGCGGATGATAACGTAGAGATAAAAGAAATTAATAAGAATGAATTAATCGGTAAAGCACCGAAAATCATTGAACATTTATTAGAAATAAGAGGTTTAGGTATCATTAACGTAATGACATTATTTGGAGCCGGTTCGATTTTGATGGAAAAACGTATTAAATTAAATATCAATTTAGAGACATGGCACAAAGAAAAAATTTATGATCGTGTAGGATTAAATGAAGAAACATTAAAAATACTCGATTCTAAAATTACTAAGAAAACAATACCTGTTCGACCTGGTAGAAACTTAGCTGTCATTATTGAAGTAGCAGCGATGAACTATCGTCTAAACAATATGGGTATTAATACGGCAGAAGAATTTAATAATCGTCTAAATGCTGAAATATTAAAAAACGCTAGTAAGGAGAAAGAATGATGGAAGTGCTAGGGATAGATCCAGTCGCAATTCAATTAGGACCACTTTCAATTAGGTGGTATGGAATCATAATCGCATCTGGTATATTAATTGGTTATCTTATGGCACAAAGCACGGCTAAAAAGGTAGGAATTAAAGAAGAAACGTTAATTGATTTAATCATTTGGTGTGTGGTTATGGCCATCATTTGTGCGAGAATATATTATGTTGCATTTGAATGGGAATATTATAGTCAACACTTAGCAGAGATACCTTTAATTATGAACGGTGGAATTGCTATACACGGTGGATTAATTGGTGCATTTTTAACTGGGGCAATATTATGTCGAGTGAAAAACTTATCCTTCTTCCAAATGGTCGATATTGTGGCGCCAGGTATTATTTTAGCGCAAGCCATTGGGAGATGGGGTAATTTTATCAATCAAGAAGCACACGGTGGACCTGTTTCAAGAAGCTTCTTGGAAAACATACATATACCTGAATTTATCATTAACCAAATGCAAATTGACGGTGTATTTTATCAACCGACATTCCTATATGAATCGATATGGAATATCATTGGATTTATTATTTTATTATTAATAAGACCACATTTAAAAATTGGTGAAACATTCTTTGCATATTTAATTTATTACTCTATTGGTCGATACTTTATAGAAGGATTAAGAACAGATAGTTTAATGCTTACTGAATATTTAAGAATTGCTCAAGTAATATCTATTGTCATTATTATTGCATCAATCATCTTTATATTATATAGAAGGATACGTTATGATTTACCTAAATTCAGAGAAGTTAAAGGTTATTACCATAACTCGAATTGAAAGAAGTGTTAATTTTGAGAGCATTAAAAATAAAGAAAGTTTCTGGTGCGAATCCATTATGGAAAATGTATCAAACAATACGTTTTATAAAAGTATGTAAAAATGTTATTATCATTGAAATTAGTAGATATTTACCAAGTCTTAAATGGAAACATTGGTTATATCGAAAAGCTTTAAAAATGAAAGTAGGAAGGGAAACTGCTTTTGCATTTAAAGCAACGCCAGATATTTTATACCCGGAACTTATTACACTAGGTAGTAACTGTGTAATAGGATATAATGCGACAATATTATGCCACGAGTATTTAGTAGAAGAATATAGGGTTGGTCGCGTTAACATTGGAGATAATGTGTTAATCGGAGCAAATGCGACGATTTTAGCTGGCGTTAACATTGGAAATAATGCTATTGTAGCTAGCGGAACTATCGTTTCGAAAGATGTTCCTGAGGATATGATGGCATTTGGCAATCCAATGCAACTTAAGAAGAGGCGGTGAATAAATCATTGGGAGACAATTCGAATATTATACATGTTAGGTTTGATAAAGACTTCTATTACCATAAGGCTATGGAAAAAATGAGAGAACAAGATTATATATATGCTGAGTCTTTATTTAAAAAAGCACTTGAACTATCACCTGATGATTTTGTTATTATTCCGCCATACGCTGAATGTCTTGTAGAGCTTAATCAAAATACAAAAGCTGAAGAACTAATGTATGATCAAATAGCTAAGGGCAATTTTGTAACAGATTATTATTTTTATTTAAGTCAGATGTTCATAAAATCAAATGAACCGAACAAGGCATTTTTATTCGGTTTAAGGTATGTAACAGAGGAAGATGACCAAGATTATTTTGATGAAATGATACAAATGTTCGAAGTGAAATATGATGATCAAACAGTAGTTGAAGAAGAAGCAGAAAGATTTGTAATTCAGCATATCTTTCAATATTTATTTGGTAATGGTCGTTTAGATGAAGCATATCACTACCTTGAACGACAGCGTTTAACTATGCAAGAAGATGTGCATATCATGAATTTAAAAGCGATGGCGTTGCTGTATAACAGTAAATATGAAGAAGCAGAAGCATTATTACAAACAATCTTAGATGAGGACCCCTCAGATATTTATGCACTTTGCCATATGACATTACTCTTATATAACACTGAACAAATGGATAGATTTAACCATTATTTAAAACAATTAAGTAAGCTACATCCTATTAATGACGAAGAGTCATTTAAATTGGGTGTAGTGTTAAGTTATTTAGGTAAGCATAAATCTTCAAACCAATTGTTAGTGCCACTTTTAAAGAAACCTCAGGCGAGTACACCACAATTACATCATGCCTTAAGTTATAATTTTTATCATTTAGGTTATTTGGAAGAGGCTAAACGTCATTGGCTAAAGTTTGAAGATAGTGTACAATACCATAGTCAATTACCTCCATGGAAAATTGACGACCTTAAAGATATGCTAGATAAGCAAGTGTTACCTTTATTAAAAGATGAAGATTATAGATATCGTTTATATGGAATATTCTTATTGGGGCATATGAAGAATAAAGAATTAGTCATGTCCCATGAAACTTGGGAAGTTTTAGAGAATTTACCTGATTATGAACGACTATATATTACGTATATCTTTCAAGATTTACATCTTAATAAACTAGGTTTTATTGATGAAGGTATGAGATTAATAGAACAATCTGAATATCAACATTATGGTAAAGAATTATTCGTGTCATGGATAGAACATGCTGAAATGTTGATTGCAGAACATGAAAATATTGAAGAAGCAACACACTATGTTGCCGCGTCGATTTATATTTATTTAAAGACATTAAATAAAAAAATAACTAAAAAAGAGATACAAAATTCATTTAACATAACAGCTTATCGCTTAAATAAAGCGATAAAAGCATTAGTGAGCATATAAGTTTGCTTATGTGAATGATTGTTGTACAATTCTACTGAATTAATAAGAGGAGGCAGTTTATAAATGACTACACAAGTAGATTATGATGTAATTATTGTTGGGGCAGGTCCAGCTGGTATGACAGCAGCAGTATATGCTTCAAGAGCTAATTTATCAACTGTGATGATAGAACGTGGTATGCCAGGTGGACAAATGGCAAATACAGAAGATGTAGAGAACTTCCCTGGTTTTGATTTAATAACTGGACCAGATTTATCAACTAAAATGTTTACACACGCGCAAAAATTTGGTGCTAAATATGAATATGGTGATATAAAAGATATAGAAGATAAAGGTCATTATAAAGTTGTTAACATGGGAGATAAAACACTAACTGCACATGCAATTATCATTGCGACAGGTGCAGAATATAAGAAAATTGGTGTGCCTGGTGAACAAGAATTAGGTGGCCGTGGTGTAAGTTACTGTGCAGTTTGTGATGGTGCATTCTTTAAAGGTAAAAATATTTACGTTATTGGCGGAGGAGATTCTGCTGTAGAAGAAGGCATGTTCTTAACTAAATTTGCAGACAAAGTAACAGTTGTACACAGAAGAGATGAATTAAGAGCTCAAAAAATCATTCAAAATCGTGCATTTAAAAATGAAAAAATGGACTTCATTTGGAATTCAACATTGAAATCTATTAATGAAAAAGATGGAAAAGTTGGTTCAGTAACATTAGTATCAACTGAAGACGGTTCTGAAGTAGAACATGAAGCTGATGGTGTATTTATTTACATCGGTATGAAACCATTAACTAAACCATTTGAATCATTAGGTATTTTAAATGAAAATGGCTATATTGAAACAAATGATGAAATGGAAACGAACGTACCTGGTGTATACGCTGCAGGAGATGTACGTGAAAAAACATTACGTCAAATCGTTACAGCAACAGGTGATGGTAGTATAGCAGCTCAAAATGCTCAAGCATATATTGAAACACTAGAAGACGAAGAACAATTAATTTAATGAAATTTATAAACAGTCCGGGACATATATAAATGTCTCGGACTGTTTCATTACATAGGGAGTAGCTGACTGGACTGAAAATGAGCTTAGAACAATTTTTTATCATAGTAATCCTAGTTGGGACGAGACTACAAAATTTTAAAAAAATATAATTTCTGTTCCGCTCTTTTAATAAATATCGATAGCTTCATATATTTAATGTATTTTATGATGTTATCATGTAATATAAAGGTATATTTGATAGTCAAAGGAGAATAGTTATGCAACTTGTCGACAAGAGCAATGTGAAGAATGAATTAATAGTCGTTACAGGTATGTCTGGTGCAGGTAAATCAGTAGCATTACAGGCGTTAGAAGATTTAGGATATTTTTGCGTAGATAACTTACCACCAATCCTATTACAAAAATTCGTAGATTTGATGGATCAAGGTAATCCTTCCTTATCAAAAGTAGCAATCGGAATTGATTTAAGAGGAAGAGATTTTTTTAATAACTTAAGAGAAGAATTAGATTATATACAAAGTGAAAAAAAGGTTATTGTGGATATACTATTTTTAGAAGCTAACGATAAAAGGTTAATTTCAAGATATAAAGAAACGAGAAGAACACATCCACTTAGTGAAAAAGGAAGCTTGTTAGCAGCTATTGAGCAAGAAAGAGTGTTGCTAAGTGACATTAAAGGTATTAGTAATTTTGTGATTGATACTACAGAAATGAAACCAAAATCATTAAAACAAGAATTAATTGAAACTTTCGAAAAAGATCCTTCTTCAACATTCGAAGTAAGGGTGTTGAGCTTTGGTTTTAAACATGGTATGCCTATAGATGCAGATATTGTATTTGATGTAAGATTTTTACCTAATCCATATTATGTAGACGAATTAAGGCCATTAACTGGGTTAGACGATGAAGTATACCAATATGTAATGAAATGGAAAGAGACTTCGACTTTTTATAAGAAGTTTAGTGATTTAATGATGTTTATGTTACCAGGATATAAAAAAGAAGGTAAATCACAATTAACAATTGCAATTGGTTGTACAGGTGGTCAACACCGCTCTGTAGCACTTGCTAAAAGACTAGGTGAAGATATTAAAGATAATTTTGATTATGTTGTGTATACGTCACATCGCGATGCACATATCGAAAGTAGAATAAAAAATGAAAAAAATTAAAGTTGTCCTAATTGGAGGCGGAACAGGTCTTTCTGTATTAGCAAGAGGACTGAAAGATTATCCAATTGATATAACTGCCATTGTTACAGTTGCTGATGACGGTGGTAGTACAGGTAAAATCCGTGATGTGATGGATATACCTGCACCTGGTGATATTAGAAATGTGTTAGCAGCATTAAGTGATACAGAACCAATGCTTGAAAAATTATTCCAATATCGTTTTGAAGAGGAAAAATTGGGTGGTCATTCAATAGGAAATCTATTATTAGCAGCAATGACTAACATAACGGATGATTTCGGACATGCCGTAAAAGAATTAAGTAAAATTTTAAATATTAAAGGACAAGTTATACCATCTACAACTAAAAGTATTGTGCTTAATGCGGTTATGTCTGATGGAGAAGTTGTTGTCGGTGAATCGAATATACCTAAAAAATCTAAAAAGATAGAAGAAGTATATTTAACACCTGAAGACATTGAACCAATGCCTGAAGCAATACAAGCAATAGAAGAAGCAGACTTAATTGTTATGGGACCTGGTTCGTTGTATACCAGCATTTTACCAAATTTAATATTAAACAAGATGAGAGACGCGATTATTAATACGGAAGCTGAAAGATTATATGTATGTAATCTTATGACACAAAAAGGTGAAACAACTGGATATAGCGTGAGTGATCATGTTAAAGCAATTCACGATCACGTAGGAGCGTCGTTTATAGATTTTGTAATTTGTCAGAATGAACGTTTTAATAAAGAAATTTTATTGAGATATGAAGAAGAAGATGCAAAACAAGTAGATTTTGATCATGACAAATTAAAAGAAATGGGCGTTCAATGTATTCATGATAAAAACCTTGTGAGTATTACACCACATCAATATATTAGGCATAATAATAAAGTGCTTGCACGTATTATATATGAAGTTGTTCTTCAAGAAATTAGTACGATTCAATACAAAAAAGATAAATAAATTAGAGAAGCATAGTAATAATATTTATAATGTTATTACTATGCTTCTTTTAAAAATTGAAGTAGAATAAAAGTGTATTTGTAAGGGGTTACAAAATGGGGTGGTAGTTATGAAACGAGTACAAATTTTGATGGTACTTATTGGATGTATTTTATTGTTAACAGGATTAGTTGTTCATCAATCTTTAGGGGTTATCTTTTTAATTATAGGCGTGACTATGATTTTGTTTGGTATTATCAAAGAAACAGCAAAAAAATAAAACTTAAGATGAATAACTTGATACGCCCGGCTGTTCCATGTAATATATAGTAGAAATGAAACGTATGATATGTCTTTCGGCATATCATTATTTTTATGTGTATAAATAAGAAAGGGTGATCTGCTGTGAGCTTTGCTTCAGAAATGAAAAATGAATTAACGCGAATAGAAGTTGACGATGATTGTGCAAAAGCAGAACTTTCAGCTTTGATTAGAATGAATGGAAACTTAAGCATTTCTAATCAACAATTTGTTATAAATGTTCAAACAGAAAACGCAGCCATAGCACGACGTATATTTTCACTAATAAAAAAATGCTTCGGTGTAGAAGTTGAATTATTAGTAAGAAAGAAAATGAAACTCAAGAAAAACAATATATATATTAGTAGAATTAAAGTTAAAGCAAAAGAAATACTAGATGAACTTGGTATACTGCAAGATGGTATGTTTAAACAAGAAATTGATAAAAGTATTTTAAAAAATGATATTTGTAAAAGAAGCTATTTGCGAGGTGCATTTTTAGCGGGCGGGTCAGTGAACAACCCGGAAACTTCATCATATCATTTAGAAATATTTTCATTATATGAGGAGCATTCAGCAGATTTAACAGCTTTAATGAATCAGTATGAATTAAATTCTAAACAGTTAGAGCGTAAAAAAGGTTACATTAGTTATTTAAAAGAAGCAGAAAAAATCTCGGATTTCTTAAGTTTAATAGGCGGGTATCAAGCGTTGCTTAAATTTGAAGATGTTCGAATTATTAGAGATATGCGTAATTCAGTGAATAGACTTGTAAATTGTGAAACAGCAAATTTAAATAAAACCGTAAGTGCAGCGATGAAACAAGTAGAGAGTATTCAATTAATCGATAAAGAGATTGGAATAGACAATTTACCGGATCGTTTAAGAGAAGTGGCAAGATTAAGGATTGATAACCAAGATGTTTCTATTAAAGAACTTGGAGAAATGGTAAGTACAGGTAAAATTTCTAAATCAGGTATTAATCATAGGTTACGTAAATTAAATGAAATGGCAGATAAAATAAGAAGCGGCGAAACAATTAATTAAGTATATAAATAAAAACGCCTTTCCAAAATAAATTGGAAAGGCGTTTTTTATTAAAAAATTATTTTATATCTTCAGGATGCATAACATCGTCGATTAAACCATAATCTTTAGCTTCATCAGCTGTTAAGAAGTTATCACGGTCAGTATCTCTTTCAATTTTATCAATTGGTTGACCTGTTCTTTCAGATAAGATGTTGTTTAATTTTTCACGTGTGCGTAAGATATGACGAGCAGCGATTTCAATTTCAGTTGCTTGTCCTTGTGCACCACCAAGTGGTTGGTGAATCATTACTTCACTGTTAGGTAGAGCAAAACGTTTACCTTTTGCACCAGCTGCTAATAGGAATGATCCCATTGAAGCTGCCATACCTATACAAATAGTTTGTACGTCTGGTTTGATGTGTTGGATTGTATCATAGATAGCAAAGCCAGCTGTTACACTACCACCAGGTGAGTTAATGTAAAGATATATGTCTTTTTCAGAGTCTTGAGCTTGTAAGAATAATAATTGTGATACGATTGAGTTCGCTACGTTATCGTCGATAGCAGAACCTAACATAATAATGCGGTCTTTCAATAAACGTGAGTAAATATCATAAGCGCGTTCACCGCGGTTTGTTGTTTCTATAACTGTTGGTATTAAATTCATCAGTTAATCCTCCTTTGAATATGTTAATGACCATATCATACAACACAAAGTCAAACATGGTCAAAATATATGACCTACTGATGAATATTATAACTTAAATAGCTGATTTATACACAGGAAATTTGCGACAATTATTGTCAATGGTTGCATAAATGATATAATAGTTTCCGTAATCAATAAGCTGAGTGCAATGTATAAGCGTGACATCCATATTAAAATATTCGCATCTTTTTTTAATAATGTTTTCTGCTTGGCTGTAAGTCATTATAATCACTCCCTATAATTGATAATTTTATTATATAATGAAGATGTTAAGGCATTATAAATAAACAATTAAGATTTAACTCTCCGTAGTGTAATGGATAACACGCAAGATTCCGGTTCTTGAAATGGGCGTTCAATTCGTCCCGGGGAGGCTATTTTAACTAAAGGATGAGAACATGAACATTAAATTTTACATCGGACGAAATTGTGGTTTGTGTGAAGATGCGAAATATCAACTAGAATTTTTCAAAGAAACTTTTGAAAAGCCTGTTAATATTGAAACAATACATATAGAAGATAATGATTATTTATTGAATGAATACATGCTTAGAATTCCAATTGTCATGTATCAAGATAAAATACTTCAAGAAGGAAATATTGATTTCGTAACATTATTAGAAGAAGTAGAAAAATTAAGCTAAATCAAATTGCTTTTACTTGCAATCAGTTTGCAGTGGGTGTATTATAATAACTGTAAACAGATATTATTTTTTTGACCCACATGGGACAAAAAATGTCTAACCCAGGTTAGAAATTGCCCATCTGTTAATTTGTGAGGAGGGACATGTTTATGGAAGATTTGTTAAAGATACAACATAGACTTGTGCCTGACCTAATTGACAAGATGTATCGACGTTTTAATATTTTATCAACGATTGAGAAGAAGCAACCTATTGGCAGAAGAACATTAAGTGATGTTATGAATATTACTGAACGGGTATTGAGAACAGAGATAGAAATTTTAAAACAGCAAGATTTAATCCGCGTTCAATCTACAGGTATGAAACTAACTGAGACTGGCGAGCACACGTTAGCATCGTTATCTCATTACCTCACATTATATTCAAGTTTCAATCACTTAGAAGATGAGATTTTCAATCAATATGGCGTGAAAGTTCATATCGTAAGAGGAAACTCTGATAAAGATGAAACAGTTAAGGCGGAGATGGGAAATGTAACGGGAGAATTACTTGAACAGTCTTTATATGATAAAGCATCTGTTTCAGTAACTGGTGGATCGACGATGGCTAAAGTTAGTGAGTCATTACATCCATTAGATAAAGACATTTTGTTCACACCAGCTCGTGGCGGCTTGGGAGAAAATGTAGTATTTCAAGCTAATACGATTTGTGCAAGCATGGCAAATAGAACTGGTGGGTCGTATAAGGTCTTGTATGTTCCAGACCAAGTAAGCGAAAGTTCATATGAGACTTTGCTGAAAGAACCAGCTGTTATAGAGGTTCTGGATGCAATTCGTCGCTCGGATTTTATTATTCACGGGATTGGTGATGCGCTGAAAATGGCTGAAAGAAGAAAGTCTTCAGATGAAGTCTTAAGTCAATTGAAACATCATCATGCAGTCGGAGAAGCTTTTGGTTATTATTTTAATGCCAAAGGCGAGGTCGTACATCGTGTCAAAACGATTGGCTTGCAACTAGAAGATTTAGCGACAAAAACAAATATTTTTGCAGTAGCGGGCGGTGCATCGAAAGCAGATGCGATTAAAGCATATCTTGAAATTGCACCGAAGAATACCATTTTGGTAACTGATGAAAGTGCTGCAAAAGCAATAATCAATGCGGAATAAAAGGTTAATAGCCTTTTTCAAATAACAAATTTAAAGGAGGCCATCATAATGGCAACTAAAGTAGCAATTAATGGATTTGGTAGAATAGGTCGTTTAGCATTTAGAAGATTACAAGAAGTAGAAAATATCGAAGTAGTAGCAATCAACGATTTAACAGATGACGCTATGTTAGCTCATTTATTAAAATACGATTCTACACAAGGTCGTTTCAAAGATGAAGTAGAAGTAATTGAAGGCGGATTCCGTGTAAACGGTAAAGAAATCAAAACTTTCGAAAATCCTAACCCTAAAGAATTACCTTGGGGAGACTTAGACATCGATGTAGTATTAGAATGTACTGGTTTCTTCGCTGATAAAGAAAAAGCTCATGCTCACATCGACGCAGGTGCTAAAAAAGTATTAATTTCAGCTCCAGCTTCAGGCGACTTGAAAACAATCGTATACAATGTTAACCATGATGAATTAGACGGTTCAGAAGAAATCGTATCTGGTGCATCTTGTACTACTAACTGTTTAGCTCCAATGGCTAAAGTATTAAATGATGAATTCGGTATCGTTGAAGGATTAATGATGACAATTCATGCTTATACTGGTGACCAAAATACACTAGATGCTCCACATGCTAAAGGTGACTTCCGTCGTGCTCGTGCAGCAGCTGAAAACATCGTACCTAACTCAACTGGTGCAGCTAAAGCAATTGGCTTAGTTATCCCAGAATTAAAAGGTAAATTAGATGGATCAGCTCAACGTGTTCCAGTAGCAACTGGTTCAGTAACTGAATTAACAGCAGTATTAGATAAAGAAGTATCTGTAGAAGAAATCAACGAAGCAATGAAAAATGCTACAAATGATTCATTCGGATACACTGAAGACGAAATCGTTTCTTCTGATGTTATTGGCATCACTTACGGTTCATTATTCGACGCAACTCAAACTCGTGTAATGACAGTTGGAGACCGTCAATTAGTTAAAACTGTTGCTTGGTATGACAACGAAATGTCTTACACTTCACAATTAGTTCGTACTTTAGAATATTTAGCTGCAGAAGCTAACAAATAATTTAATTAAATGAACTAAATAGGTTATGCTTATGAGTAAGCGGGGAGCACAACGCTTCTCCGCTTATTTTTAATCGTTAAGCATTTTCTATTATTCAGAGGAGGAAGACTAGTCATGGCAAAAAAGAATGTTAAAGATATTGACTTAAAAGGTAAAAAGGTACTTGTAAGAGCAGATTTTAATGTACCAATGAAAGACGGAGCAATTACAAATGACAACAGAATCGTTCAAGCGCTTCCTACTATAAAATATATTGCCGAACAAGGCGGTAAAGTTATTTTATTCTCACATTTAGGTAAAGTGAAAACAGAAGAAGATAAAAAAGAATTATCACTTAAACCAGTAGCAGAACGCTTAAGCGAATTATTAAATGAAAAAGTAACATTTGTTCCTGAAACTCGTGGCGAAAAACTAGAAAATGCTATCAATGATTTATCTGAAGGCGGCGTGTTATTATTTGAAAACACACGTTTCGAAGATGTAGATGGCAAGAAAGAATCTAAAAATGATCCTGAATTAGGTAAGTACTGGGCTTCTTTAGGCGATGTATTTATTAATGATGCATTTGGTACAGCACACCGTGAACATGCATCTAACGTTGGCATCGCATCTAATGTTGAAACAGCATCAGGATTCTTAATGGATAAAGAAATTAAATTTATCGGTGGCGTTGTAAATAACCCAGAACGTCCTTTAGTAGCTATTTTAGGTGGTGCTAAAGTTTCAGATAAGATTGGCGTAATTGAAAACTTATTAAATATCGCTGATAAAGTTATTATCGGTGGTGGAATGGCATATACATTCTTTAAAGCACAAGGTAAAGAAATTGGATTATCATTATTAGAAGAAGATAAAATTGATTTTGCTAAAGAATTACTAAATCGTGCAGGAGATAAAATTATCCTTCCAGTAGATTGTAAAGTAGCAAAAGAATTTTCAAATGATGCAAAAATCACTGAAGTTTCTATAGATGAAATTCCATCTGATCAAGAAGCAATGGATATTGGTCCTAAGACAGTAGAATTATTCACTGAAGCTCTAGAAGGGGCTAACACTGTTGTTTGGAACGGTCCAATGGGCGTATTTGAATTCAATAACTTTGCTAAAGGTACAATCGGTGTATGTGAAGCTATCGCAAACTTAAAAGATGCAACTACTATTATCGGTGGCGGAGATTCTGCTGCAGCGGCAATGGACTTAGGATTTGCTGATGACTTTTCACACATTTCAACTGGTGGCGGTGCTTCACTAGAATATCTAGAAGGCAAAGAATTACCAGGTATCGAAGCTATTTCAGAAAAATAATTATAAAAGGAGTTAATATATCATGAGAAAACCAATTATCGCAGGTAACTGGAAAATGAACAAAACAGTTCAAGAAGCAAAAGACTTTGTTAATGAACTTCCAGCTTTACCTGATACAAACGAAGTTGATTCAGTAATTTGTGCACCAACTTTACAATTAGATGCACTTGTTAATTTAACAAAAGAAGGCGTAGCAGAAGGATTACAAATCGGTGCTCAAAATGCTCACTTTGAAGACAGTGGTGCGTTCACTGGTGAAACTTCTCCAGCAGCATTAGAAGATTTAGGCGTAAAATATGTTGTCCTTGGACACTCTGAACGTCGTGAATACTTTGGTGAAACAGATGAAGATGTTAACAAAAAAGCATTAGCTGTATTTTCTCATAATATGACACCAATTATTTGTGTAGGTGAAACTTTAGATGAAAGAGAAGCAGACAAAGCTGAATCAGTAGTAGGCGACCAAGTTGAAGCTGCTCTTAAAGGATTCACTGAAGAACAAGTTAAATCAACAGTTATAGCTTATGAACCTATTTGGGCTATTGGTACTGGTAAATCTTCAACTTCAGAAGATGCTAACCAAATGTGTGCACATGTTCGTAAAGTTGTAGCAAATGCATACTCACAAGAAGCTGCAGATGCACTTCGTGTTCAATATGGTGGTAGTGTTAAACCTGAAAACATTAAAGAATATATGGCTCAATCAGATATCGATGGCGCATTAGTTGGCGGCGCTTCATTAAAAGTTGATTCATTTGTAGCACTATTAGAAGGTGCAAAGTAATGGCTAAACAACCAACAGCACTTATCATACTTGATGGATTTGCAAACCGTGAAGAAGAACATGGTAATGCGGTTAAACAAGCCAACAAACCAAACTTTGATAGATATTACAATAAATATCCACATAACGAATTATCAGCTTGTGGTCTAGATGTTGGACTACCAGAAGGTCAAATGGGTAACTCTGAAGTAGGTCACTTAAATATTGGTGCCGGCAGAGTTGTTTATCAAAGTTTAACTCGTATTAATAAGTCTATAGAAGACGGCGATTTCTTTGAAATTGAAGCATTAAAAGAAGCAATGCAACATGTCGTAAAAAATGATTCAACATTACATTTAATGGGATTATTATCAGACGGTGGTGTTCACAGTCACTACAAACATCTATTTGCTTTACTAGAATTAGCTAAAAAGCAAGGTGTTAAAAAAGTTTATGTTCATGGATTCTTAGATGGTCGTGATGTTGATCAAAAATCAGCTATCAGATATATCGAAGAAACTGAAAATAAATTCGAAGAAATAGGCATTGGACAATTTGCTTCTATTTCTGGTCGTTACTATGCAATGGACAGAGATAATCGTTGGGACCGTGAAGAAAAAGCATATAATGCAATGTCTAATGGTGAAGGTCCTGTTTACCCAACAGCTGTTGAAGGTGTTGAAGCAAACTATAAAGATGGACTTACAGACGAATTTGTTGTGCCATTTATCGTGAAAGATGAAGAAAAAGGCGTTGAAAATAATGGCGTTAACAGTCATGACGCAATGATATTCTTCAACTTCCGTCCCGATAGAGCAGCACAATTAAGCCAAGTTTACACAAACGAGAAATTCGAAGGTTTCGAAATCAAACGTAAACTAGAAGATTTATATTTCGTAACGTTCACAAATTATAGTGATGATGTGTTTGCTGAAGTAGCTTTCAAACCAGTTGATATTAAAAATACAATCGGTGAAGTTGCTGAGAAGAACAATTTAAATCAATTACGAATTGCTGAAACTGAAAAATTCCCACATGTAACTTACTTTATGAGTGGTGGTTCACATGCTGAATTTAACGGTGAACGTCGTGTGCTAATTGACTCACCAAAAGTAGCAACATATGATTTAAAACCTGAAATGAGTGCTTACGAAGTTAAAGATGCTTTAATCGGTGAATTAGATAAAGGTGATTTAGATTTAATCATTTTAAACTTTGCTAACCCGGATATGGTTGGTCATAGTGGAATGCTTGAGCCAACTATTAAAGCTATCGAAGCAGTAGATGAATGTCTAGGTGAAGTAGTAGATAAAATATTATCTATGAATGGTACGGCAATTATAACAGCTGACCATGGTAACTCTGATGAAGTATTAACAGATACTGAATCACCAATGACTACACATACAACAAACCCTGTTCCTGTTATTGTAACTAAAGAAGGGGTAGAAGTAAGAAGTGGTGGCAGACTAGCAGATTTAGCACCAACACTTATTGACTTACTAGGAGTAGAACAACCAGAAGATATGACTGGTGAATCATTAATTAAAAAATAATTAACTATTATGAAAAAGGAGTTTTAAATATGCCAATTATTACAGATATTTATGCACGCGAAGTATTAGATTCACGTGGTAACCCAACAGTAGAGGTAGAAGTATTAACAGAAAGTGGTGCTTTTGGTAGAGCATTAGTACCTTCAGGCGCTTCAACTGGTGAATATGAAGCAGTTGAATTACGTGACGGAGACAAAGATCGTTACTTAGGTAAAGGTGTACTTAAAGCAGTAGAAAATGTTAACGAAATTATTGCACCAGAAATTATCGAAGGTGAAATTTCAGTTTTAGAACAAGTATCAATCGATAAATTAATGATCGCTTTAGATGGTACGCCAAACAAAGGTAAATTAGGCGCAAATGCTATCCTTGGTGTTTCAATCGCAGTAGCTCATGCAGCTGCAGATTTCTTAGGACAACCTTTATACAAATATCTTGGTGGATTCAACGGTGTTCAATTACCAGTTCCAATGATGAACATTGTAAACGGTGGTTCACACTCTGACGCACCAATTGCTTTCCAAGAGTTCATGATTTTACCGGTAGGTGCAGAATCATTCAAAGAAGCATTACGTTGGGGAGCTGAAATCTTCCATAACTTAGCTAAAATCTTGAAATCTCGTGGTTTAAACACAGCAGTAGGTGACGAAGGTGGATTCGCTCCTGAATTCGAAGGTACTGAAGATGGCGTTGAAACTATCTTAGAAGCTATTAAAGCTGTTGGCTTAGAGCCAGGTAAAGATGTAGTTTTAGGATTTGACTGTGCAGCTTCAGAATTCTTCGAAAACGGTGTATATGACTATGCTAAATTCGAAGGTGAACACGGTGTTAAACGTTCAAGCGAAGAACAAGTTGATTTCTTAGAAGAGTTAGTTAACAAATATCCTATCATCACTATTGAAGACGGTATGGACGAAAACGACTGGGACGGATGGAAAATCCTTACTGACCGTATCGGAGACCGCGTTCAATTAGTAGGTGACGACTTATTCGTTACAAATACTGAAAAATTATCAGAAGGTATCGAAAAAGGTATCGGTAACTCAATCTTAATCAAAGTTAACCAAATCGGTACATTAACTGAAACATTCGAAGCTATCGAAATGGCTCAAAAAGCTGGTTACACTGCAGTTATTTCTCACCGTTCAGGAGAAACTGAAGATACTACAATTTCAGATATCGCAGTTGCTACTAATGCTGGTCAAATTAAAACTGGTTCATTATCTAGAACTGATCGTATTGCTAAATACAATCAATTATTACGTATCGAAGATGAATTATATGAAACTGGTAAATTTGAAGGTATAAAAGCTTTCTATAACTTATCTAAATAATTGTGCATTTAATATAAAATGATTCACAAAATATGAGACTAGTATGAATATATCTATTCTCAAAATTAAACCACCGATTTGTTGGATTTCACATTATCTAACAGATTGGTGGTTTTTTATATTAAAACAAACTATTTTTACAGTAACGCTTTAACGCTTTAAATTAAATGTGTCATTATCATTCCATTACGTGTTAAAATGGGCTATAATATAGAGAATTATGTTTATAGGAGGATTTCACAGATGACGATTAATTTAAAAAGTGCAAAATCACCTTGGTCTAGTTTAGATGGTGTAGAAAAATTAAGTTTGCATCCAACAGATCAAGTATTTAATAAAGAAATTATTATACCAGGGAGTAAAAGTGTAACGAATCGTGCTTTTATTTTAGCAGGGTTTAGTAAAGGTACTTCAAAGTTATCTGGTTATCTTAAAAGTGATGATACTTATTGGTGCATGGAAACATTAAAGAAATTAGGAGCAACTTTCGAGTTTGAAGGAGATTCAATCAATATTACTGGTGTAGATATGGAAAGTCTTCCAGAAGAACAAACAGTATTCATTGGTTCAGCAGGCACGACCGCTCGATTTTTACCTGGCATTTTAGGGACACAAGATAAAAGTGAAATTACTATCACTTCTACGGAACAATTAGCTGGTAGACCACATAAAACTTTACATGATGCACTTATCCAATTAGGAGTAGAAGTCTCTTATATTGAAGAAGAAGGCCAACTTCCAGTCAAAATTAAAGGGACACCTGAAACTGGTGGTAAAGTCATGATAGCAGGCGATAAATCTAGTCAGTTTATTAGTGGATTATTACTTGCTGCACCATTGTTTAATCAACCAACAGAAATTGAATTAACAACAGAGATAGTACAAAGTGCATACGTAGATATCACGATAGAATTAATGGAACAATTTGGGATAAGCGTAGAAGTCTCAGATGACTATAAACATATGAAGGTTGAAAAAGGTTCTTATCAAGCGACTAATTTACCTTTAGAAGCCGATTTATCAACTGCTTGTTATTTTATGGCTCTAGCAGCTCTGAACAAATCGACAATTAAGATTAATCATTTAAACCTAAAAACCCATCAACCTGATTTAGAAGTTGTAGACATTTTAGAAAAAATGGGTGCTACTGTTAAAAAAGGTGAAGATTATGTCGTTATCACTGGTCCAGAACAGCTCAAAGGTAATTTAACAATCGATATGAATGCATGTTCAGACCAAGCACTTACAATCGGTACATTAGCAGCGTTTGCGGATGGTCCAATTACAATTACTGGTGTTGAACATATACGTAATCATGAGTGTAATAGAGTTGAAGCTTTAACTGAAAGCTTAACTAAGCTAGGGATTAACATACAAGAACATCAAGATGGATGGACGATTCAGCCAGGAGAGATTCAAAGTGCTACATTGGATACATTTGATGACCACCGAGTAGCTATGTCTCTTAGTTTAGTAGGCACAAAAGTAGATGGTATAACACTGCTTGACCCAGCATGTGTATCAAAGACTTGTCCAACGTACTTTGAAATGTTAAAATCTTTAGGCATGTCAATAGATTATGACTAATGAAAACTTGAGTGCATTTTGTAAATGTGCTATAATGCTACTGTTATAATAGACAGGAGGACCGAGTCCATGCATACATTTTTAATCGTCTTATTAATCATAGATTGTATTGCATTGATTACCGTTGTATTACTTCAAGAAGGTAAAAGTACCGGTTTATCAGGTGCAATTAGTGGTGGAGCAGAACAATTATTTGGTAAACAAAAGCAACGTGGAATAGATTTAGTTTTACACAGAACAACAATCATTCTAGCGATTTTATTTTTCTTAATTATGTTAGCAATAACTTACTTTAAAATGTAGTGGTCCGACGGGTAATGTCGGACTTTTTTATTTGTTTGCAAGTGAAAAAAAGATACAATAGAGTTAAATAGAGTAAAAGGATGGTCGATCATGAGAATTCAATTACCTAAACCTTTCTTCTTTGAAGAAGGTAAACGCGCAGTATTACTTTTGCATGGATTTACAGGTAATTCATCAGACGTTAGACAATTAGGACGTTTCTTACAGAAAAAAGGATATACATCATATGCTCCGCATTATGAAGGTCATGGAAGACCACCAGAAGAAATATTAGAATCAAGCCCATATGTATGGTTTAAAGATTGCTTAGATGCATATGATTTTCTTGTGGAAAAAGGGTATACTGAAATAGCAGTAGCTGGACTATCATTGGGTGGCGTTTTTAGCTTAAAATTAAGTTTAAATCGTGATGTGAAAGGTATAGTAACTATGTGTTCTCCTATGTACATTAAGACAGAAGGTACTATGTTTGAAGGTGTACTAGATTATGCAAGAGAATTTAAAAAATATGAAGGTAAATCAAGTGAACAAATTGAAGAAGAAATGAAACATTTTCATCCGACAGACACTTTAACTGAATTGCAAAATACTATTCAAGCAGTTAGAGATCAAGTTGATGAAGTATTTGATCCTTTATTTGTAGTACAAGGCAAGCTTGATCAAATGATAAATCCTGATTCTGCTAATATTATTTATAATTCATCTTCATCTGATGATAAATATATTAAGTGGTATGAAGAATCTGGTCATGTTATAACAATCGGACAAGAAAAAGAGAAAGTATTTGAAGACGTATATCAATTCTTAGAATCATTAGATTGGTCCGAATAAGACACAATATAAAAACAAGAAAGGAGGCCCGCTATGAATCTAAGAGAAGAAGTTGAACAAATCATAAATGAGAAAGACTACACGCCCATGACGGTAAGTGAATTTCAAGACGTAATGGGATTAAGTAACGCTGATTCATTTAAAGAATTAATAAAAGTTCTAGTTGATTTAGAACAAACGGGTCAACTAGAAAGAACAAAGACGGATAGATATAAAAAGAAAAGAGATAAATCAGATTTAGTTAAAGGGAAGCTTAGCCAACATAAAAAAGGTTTTGCATTCTTAAGACCTGAAGATGATACAATCGAAGATATTTTTATACCACCAAATCAAATTAATAAAGCGATGGACGGCGATGAAGTATTAGTAGAAGTCGTTCCATCACGTGGAGACCACAAAGGTAAAATTGAAGGAAGAGTTAAGGCTATTACGACACGTAATATTACGCAAGTAGTTGGTACTTATACTGAAGCTAAACACTTTGGTTTCGTATTGCCAGATGATAAACGTATTACACAAGACATTTTTATCCCAAAAGGTAAAAATTTAGGCGCTGTTGAAGGGCATAAAGTACTTGTAGAAATTACGGAATATGCAGATGGTACTCATAATCCTGAAGGTCACGTTAAAGCAATTTTAGGGCATAAAAATGACCCTGGTGTTGATATTCTATCTATTATTTACCAACATGGAATCAATATAGAGTTTCCGGATAGTGTAATAGAAGAAACTAAAAAAGTACCAGACAAAATTAAGCCAGAAGAAACTAAAAATAGACGTGATTTAAGAGATGAATTAACAATCACTATTGATGGTGCGGATGCTAAAGACTTAGATGACGCTGTATCTGTAAAAGCATTAGATAATGGATTAACAGAGTTAACAGTAAGTATCGCGGATGTAAGTTATTATGTAACTGAAAATAGTGAGTTAGATAAAGAAGCTTATGATCGAGGCACTAGTGTGTATCTTGTAGATAGAGTTATTCCAATGATACCTCACAGACTAAGTAATGGTATTTGTTCATTAAATCCAAATGAAGACCGTCTTACTTTAAGCTGTAGAATGGAAATTGATCAACAAGGCGAAGTTGTTCGCCATGATATTTTTGAAAGTGTCATTCATTCAGATTATAGAATGACTTACACTGATGTAAATAGCATCATTGAGAACAAAGACCCTGAAATTAGAGAGAAATTTGCTGAAATCACACCTATGCTTGATTTAGCTAACCAATTATCACAACAATTAATTGCTAAACGTAAAAAACGTGGTGAAATTGATTTTGATATTAAAGAAGCTCAAGTATTAGTTGATGAAGACGGTATTCCAACAGATATTCAAGTTAGAGAAAGAAATGACGCTGAAAGATTAATCGAAAGCTTTATGTTATCTGCTAACGAAACAATCGCAGAACATTTCAGTAAATTAGAATTACCATTCATTTATCGTGTACACGAAAATCCAAAAGAAGAACGTTTAAATCAATTCTTTGAATTTATTACGAACTTTGGTATTACAGTTAAAGGTACAAGCGAAGATATTCATCCATCTACACTACAAAAAATTGTTCAAGAAGTAGCTGGTGAAAAAGAAGAAATGGTAATTGCTACTTTAATGTTAAGAAGTATGCAACAAGCAAGATATAGTGAAGAAAACTTAGGTCACTTCGGTTTATCAGCTGATTATTATACACATTTCACTTCACCAATTAGAAGATACCCAGATTTAATTGTGCATAGACTCATTCGTAAATATTTAATCGATAAATCAATGAATGATAAACAAATTAGACATTGGGAAGAAGTATTACCTGAAATTGCAGATCATACATCTACACGTGAAAGAAGAGCGATAGATGCAGAACGTGATACAGATGATCTGAAGAAATCAGAATATATGATTCAACATGTTGGAGAAGTTTATACTGGTATAATCAGTTCAGTAGCTAACTTCGGTATGTTTGTAGAATTAGAGAACACTATCGAAGGTATGGTACACATTTCTAACTTAACAGATGATTATTATAATTTTGATGAACGCAGTATGGCTATTATTGGTGAAAGACAAGCTAAAGTCTTTAGAATCGGTGATAAAGTAGAAGTCAAAGTTATAAATGTTAATGTTGATGAAAGAATGATTGATTTCCAAATCGTAGGTATGCCAATAGCTGAAAAGAATCGTGAAAAACTCGCAAGAGAAAAGACAATAAAAGCTAAAAAACGTGGACCATCGAAGGAAAACGATAAAAATAATAAGCATAAAAAAGGCAGAGCAAAAGGTAAACAAGGCGATAAAAACAATAAACCTTTTTATAAAGCAAAAGCCGTTAAAAAGAATGCAAGACGTAAGAAAAAATAGAAAGTAGGTGATGGATGTGCCAAAAGTACACAACAAACCTTTAGCACAAAATCGTAAAGCAAGCCATGATTATACAATAGAAGATACGGTTGAAGCGGGAATTGTATTACAAGGTACAGAAATCAAATCCATTCGCCGAGGTAGTGCAAACTTAAAAGATTCATATGCACGTGTATACAACGGAGAAATGTACGTTTACAATATGCATATTGCACCGTATGAAGAAGGTAACCGTTATAATCATGATCCATTAAGAAATCGAAAACTGCTCTTAAAAAGAAAAGAAATCGATAAATTATATGGTATCTCAAAAGAAAAAGGGTATTCATTAATACCGCTTAAACTATATATTAAACACGGTTACTGTAAAGTTCTTTTAGGGATAGCAAGAGGTAAACGAGATTATGATAAACGTCATGCGCTGAAAGAAAAAGAAGCAAAACGTGATGTAGAAAGAGCAATGAAGCATCGATATTAAGCAATTATATTGATTAATCAATAAAAAATTGTTATTATTAAATATACTTCTGCTAAAAGGAAGTATATTTCTTATTCAGGGGACGTTACGGATTCGACAGGGGTCCCCGAGCTTATGAAGCGTGTCGGAGGGTTGTCTCCGTCATCAACACAACAGTTATAATAACTGGCAAACAACAAAACTTAGCAGTAGCTGCGTAATAGCACTCTGCATCACCTAACAGCATCGCCTATGTGCTGTTAACGTGATTCAACTTAAGTAGGATACGCTCGTCACTGCCGTTTGAAGTCTGACGAGAAGAGATTAATCAAACTAGCGTTGTAATAGGGTGTCAGTCCCCTGATACAACGCGAAACAATAAAGACTAGACTACGCACGTAGAAACATTTGTATCAGGATCTCTGGACGCGGGTTCAACTCCCGCCGTCTCCACTACATAGCTCTCAACCATTGTGGTTGAGGGTTTTT